>Ga0268265_10000272_pt1 | contig 58799 bp, 90 predicted proteins | sample KBSSwiS52_FD_190355 | JGI IMG/M metagenome (GOLD analysis project Ga0268265, IMG submission 190355) | Switchgrass rhizosphere microbial communities from Kellogg Biological Station, Michigan, USA - KBS Switchgrass S5-2 (SPAdes) (version 2) | ecosystem: Host-associated > Plants > Roots >... | reverse complement strand
CGAATTTCTGAGTGAATCGGCGATGTGCCTTGAAGAATTCTTCGGAAGCTTGGTTGTAGAGGTCAGCGAAGGCATCGGAGATTTCGAATTTGATGGGACTGTCTTTACCGAAGGAATATGTCGGCATGTCAGAGAAGCCTTCCTTCTACTTGATGAATAACCTTTTCTACTCGATGCATGACCTCCGCGCCGAGAGCATCCAGCTTTTTCTCCAGATACTTCACCGTCTTCATCTGGAACGTCTTGTCATTGCTGGGGAATTTCTCGGCAAGCAACAGCGACCGCATGTAGAACATGGATCGAGTCCTGAGATCGTCGCTCCCACCCAAGATCCTGATGCTGGCTTTGAAAGCCGTCTCGAAAATCCAGTCGATCTCAGTTTCATCCATTGTTACTTGTCCTTCGATCCTTCTTCGATGTCGTTGATGAACGCAGAGAGAATTTGTTCTTTGTCTTCGTAGTGCTTCTCTAGAAGAGTTGACAACTCTTTCAAAGAATTTCTGATGCGAATTCCCCAGGATTTTTTGATCAGTGTGTAGGCGCGATTACGACCATCAGAAAGAATGTCATCCAGATATACCGAAATACGGACGACCTCTCGAAGAGCGTTATCTATCTCGATACGCTCTGGAGTTTTCTCGGGTTCCTCTGCTGTCGCGCTAATCACACGATACCTCCTAGTGTCGATTCGGCATCTTCAGCTCGTGCCACATGTCGGTCAGATCCTGATCCATAGACATGATTTTGCGATAGGCGATGATCGCCGCTGCCGGAATAAGGACCAGGTATGTCAAGGCAACTACCCCAGCGATCCGCTCAGGCGTGATCTTCTTCGGCAAGACTCTCCTATCCATACATCCATCGTACAAAGAAGTAATCACCCGTGATGAACAGCAGCACGAAGATCACTAGAAGGATGATAAAAATTCTGTTTGACAGATACCGCTTATTGCGACCCATCAGCTCAGAATACGTGCCGCGACAAAGCCCACGATAACGCCGACGATCAGTCCCTTCTTGTTCTTCTCGATGAACTGCTTGATCTGGTCCAGATCCATTGTCGTTCCTTATCTAGTCGGTCGAACTATCTTTGTATTCGGCAACGCGACGAACGAGTTCCTCTTCGTCTTTGCAGTAGCGCCACTGATTTCCGTGGTAATGTTTCTCCGGTGGTTGGAACTGGAATCCCGCGGGACGTTCCCACCCGGACAATGTGTTACCCACTGTCCAGTTGAAATACCATCCCGGATTCTCTGCGCTCAGTCGCTCACAGACCTCGAGTGCACCCTCAGGCCACCCAAGACGCTTACTCAGAATGCGACGATTGTGGTTGAACAGCTCTAGTCGAGCTTGGTAGTAGCGGTCAGTACAGTAGCCGTCACCTGCGGTCCAGAGAGTCACTTCCGACATGACAAGGATCTCCTCACCTAATCGTTTGTGGATTCCTCGGCGTTAGGAATGCTGTCCTTCTTGACAAGCCAGCCCGAATACGAACCGTGTTGTCGAACGGTCTTGTGACCGTCGTCGTAGACTGCGATGAAGACGATTGTGTCGCCAACGAGAATGGGCTGCGTGACCTTGCACCAACGATTCATATCCAACGCTTGGGTCATGTTGGCGTGCCAGTACGGCCCATTAGTATCCACGAGGTCTCTCTGCATGAGGACACGCATGCCTTCCTTCAGCTGGTAGCCATAGAAGACGTCCTCCGTCTCGGGATTCATGCGGTAGTCACCGGGCACCATACCCTCTGGTACCGGCATGGGTTCGAGTGCGGCCTTGATACTCTCTCCCGGGGTGTCAGTCACGTTCGAGAGTCCTCCTTGTTGATACTTTCTGAAGGTAGACAAGGACTTGATGTTGTCGGACATGGGAAGCCTTTCATGTACATTTATTCATAGGGCGAGAGATCTTGATTTTTTTGAGCGTCATCGTTGAAGATATTCTTCAACGGTTACGACCTTCATTGTCTTACCGATGCATACGTCGTAGCCTGCACGAATATCCTTGTGCTCTTCCAGCCACTGTTTAACGTTGTCCGGTGTGCTGTTGTACATAGGTCGCATCTGCCGATCAAGTACTGCATCCAAATACATGTCTTTTCACCTCCTTTCTTATTAGATTTAGTAGAAGAGATATCGGCGTTATCCCGTTGGCTTTAAGCCGCTCGGTCCCGAATGTTGCACGGATTGTTATCTCGTAAACAACATGGCGTGTCGGCGCCTGTTTCGTAGAAGTAATCTATGCTCACGGTATTCGCGACACCGATATCCAAATGGAGAAGAACGACTACTGTTCATCTCCGAGCAAGGGATAGGCCCCGCCAAGAAAGCCTATCCCTCACGCGCAAATGTCAGGCCAGGGCGGAGAAGGCCGCCGCCTTGAACGCCACCTTGTCTTCCTCCGAGCACGACTTCCAGAAAGCGGTGAATTCGGTATTGGTCAACGGGTGAGCCGCGGGGCAGTCCTTCTCGAAGAACTTCTTGACGTCCAGCATGGTGCCCACGTTCTCGGACATGTCATCTCCTGTAGGTTGCCGAGATATGTATCACAAGTGGAGAGGTCTGAACATCTCCGGGCCAAGGACGGAAGTTCGGGTCATCCGTCCTCGACTCGCAAACGTCAGATAATGGGGATGGAAAGCTAGACGGGAAAATCTAGCTCGTTATCGATGTTCTCAAGTCCAAACTCTAGATGGCGTGGCGATTGAAATGCCTTGACCCTTGCTGTGGTGCCTTGAGTGAGAGAGAACGAATATTGTTGGGGTTGGGAACAACACCACCGTTGGGGTTTTCTGGGCGCTGGTGGTGACATGAACATTGACTAGGGACAAGCTCCGTGATCTTGGGGGCTCGTTCCTCTTCGGGGTCTTCGACGTCATCAATCTCGTCGAGGTTGTAGAGGTCGGGGGTGAATTCGTAGCTGTCAGGAATTACCGAGAAAGTCTCGTCCAGCTTCTGCTGCGTGTAGACCTTGAAGCTGTACCTACCGTACTGCCAGGACTTGACGACCCACAGTCCTGGAAAAGCCTCGGTCTGCCATGCTTTCTTGGCGTGGTTCACAGGAACCCGAATGAACCGGCCTCGGGCACTCTCGATGATCCGGCCTTCGCACCATCGAGAAACAACGTCCATATTTCTCTCGGTTACCTGAAAGCCAGTAACGATGAGTGGTAGTCGCATAAACCGGGTGGCCTGCATGTGTTACTTCCTCTCGCGGAAAAGGATCCCGTTATTCAGCATAACGGAGATGGCATCGCTGGCCATCTGAGGGGTTGCGCCGGCCTCGCACAAGGACCCGTATACTCGTGTAAGTGTGTGCTCGTCGAAATACTCGTCGCGGCTGTAATTCAATCGGGGGATTGCTGCCGCCTCCAGCATGCAATCCGGACATTGGAAAATACCACCACACCGGGCGGGCTTGATCGGGGGATTATCACCAAGCCTCGTCCCGGGTATGTGGCAGCCATGGGTGGTGCGCATAAGACCCCCAGGATGACGTTCTAGTCTTCGATCACCTCCACACCGATATCCTCGGCATCCACGGCGCGGTGCTGCTCCGTGTCGACATGGATCATGTCCTCGACCGTGGCGTATTCCTGCTCGAGCTCATCCAGGAGAATATGGCCGAAGAAGCTCTGTAGATATGCCTTCTTACCACGTTGACCCGCGGCAGTCTTGTAATTCGAGATGGCGATGACCATGTGCGCCTCGCCCAGATCGAGGTTGTCCATCATGTGGACGAGTTCCTCGGTCAGTAGCGTCTTGCGCAAGGGCAACGTGTCGCCATCACCGGTCACCATGTAGACGCGAGGCGGGCGTCGGTCGTAGTTGACTGCTACCGGCAGGTGGTACATCTGTTCTTCGTCTTCGTCGCGCTTGCGCAGAGGCTTAACGTTCAGACCCTTGTCCACCAGCTCCTTCGCCAGTCGCTCGTCGAGAACGATGGAGAACCCGCGGACACCGCCTTCTTGGTTGAAGGGTGTCGGTCGACCGGTGAAATTCCGGAAGGTGGTCTGTGCGTAACGGAAGGTGATCGTCTCCCGCTGCGGCATGCGACTGATCGGGTAAGCAGGCCGAAGAACTAGTTCGTTACTCAATGTATGGTCGTCCTTCTATGATGGCGCTTTTTTTCGTAGTTACAGGATGGGCGTGCTGTCAGCGATGACGATATCTAGCGGTGACCGTTACGCAGGAAACAGATGCCGATCCACACCAACCAGAGACCCCCGGTGATGCAGACCAGGAAAAGATCCAGCAGCAATCGCGCCAGACCGTACTTCTTACGCCGAGCCATGGTGATCATGTCCTTTCTTAGTTGTGAGGAGTGATGTCGTCTTCCAGCTGCTTGTAGGCCTTGAGCGTGGGCTCGAGATGAACTCCTTCCCAGGTAACCTTGTAGATGACGCCGTCCGGGAGATTCGTCGTGAGAAAGATCGTCCACGTCCCCATGACGAAACCGCTCATGAGGGTCTGGGCCTCGATCTTGGGCGTTTCCGTGGTGTACAGTACCGTCCTGGCATGGCGCAATACCATCATGCGAGCTTCGACATTTCGCTCGGCCTCGAGACTGATTGAGGGCTTGCTGGTCACCATGGAAAATCCTCGTCCGTCGTCGGGATGAATACGCTGACTTTTACATCGATTATGGTCTCGCGAAATGCCCAGCTTCGGTTGTGCGTGATGAATCCCTTGGGGATCTCCGCAACCAGTCGGAGTATGCCGGTTTCAGGATCGTATTCGGCTTCGCCCACATCGCTCCCGATGATGCGCACCGGGATTTTTATCATAAGTTAGATACCCTTCTTCTCTTCGCGCTTCTCATCATCCCCATAGATCACCGTCGAACGCGCTGCGACGATGTGGCAACGAAAATATCTACCGCGTGATAGATGACCACGATCGTTTTTTCCGAAGAACACTCATACCGTACCTCGAACAACATATTGTTCGTATCGGTGATCATTCCTCGGATCAACGCCACAAAGCCGTCTTCGCTGGCGTCCATGCTGACAATAACGATGTCGTAATCGTTAGTTTTTCGACCTGCCAAATCCCACGCGCGATATACGTGATCGTTAACGGCGGCTTCTGCCCACTCTTTATAGGTGAATTTCGTTCCTTTGATCGTATAGTCGTTGCTCATCCGAATGAAGCTCCTTTAATTCTTTTCGAACATCTCGGATAATGAAAAAGACAACGACAAGGGTCGCGAGGACGATTAGCGCTATCCCCGCGACCACCACGGCGTCATTCATCGAGGAGGTTTCAGTAGATCTTCGTTACGGATCGACTTGATTCCCACGATTTTGTTCGGCATCTCTTTCGTGTCCCGCTTGCTCATCACTCGAGCCGACACGGCAATAAGTAGACCGATCAGCAGGATCGTGACACAGATAATCCCCACCGACCAGACCAGTGCCTCCCAACCGGTCATTATGTTTCTCCCTAACTCAAGAACTCGGCAACAGAAGAGAAGCCACTACCCACGAGAAACTGATCGATGTTGGCTCGAGCCTCCTCGACGAGGTGATCAAAGAAGCCGTAATCGATCGCGTCTCCGGGCAGATCCATGGCAATCTTCGAATCAACCCACAGATGACCCTTGGTTCCTTGGACGGCATACGCTTTACCGTCCTTGACACGCCAGAGCTGTCCCCCGCCGTAGCCCTCCAGGACAGGCGTAAAGCGACCCGTCTTGCCGATGAAGATGAGCTTGTCGAGTGCTTCGCTGTAGACCTTGGCTTGGTCTTCTTCGGACGATCCACCCTTCTTCATCGCTTTGATCTGGTACAGGGCATCGTCGACATAACCCATGGATGGATCACGATCCCCCGTTTCGCGAGTGTAATCGTGATTACCGAAGTCCAGATACAGCGCTCCCTGCTGAACGTGCTTCGTCACGCAGAGATCGAAGAAGTTGATGTCATCGTCATAGCCGAACAGCTTCTTGAAGACGTACGGATTGACGTCAGGATGGAACTGGCTGCCGGTCGCCGTCCAGCAGTTGTCGACGCAGTTGTCCTTCTTCGCCACGTAAACGGCGTCATTGACCAAGGCCAACTTAGAATACTGATCCTTCTCTGGATCGTATTCCATGCTGTAACCGTACTTGGCAGCAAAGTTGACGACTGCCTCGATGATCTCCGGCGTGGCGTTGGGGATCTTCACCGAGTCGGTCTTGATGTGCGCAACCGTGAAGCCCTGGTCCTGAATATAGTTCTTCAGATCCACCATGAACAGAGCGCCACGCTTGGCAACGATATTGTCCACGTTGCGCAGATCTCGGAACGGATTGTCGAATTTCGCCGAGGTTAGACCATAGACGATATTCATCGCGATCTTCAGTCCATCGCGTAGATCCTTAGTTGCCTTCTTCGCCGCCTCTGGATCCCTCTCACGCAGACGCTCAATGTCTTCGACGTAGGGTCGAAGTTTCCCGTCGAAGGCACCCTTGACCGAATCGTAGTTACCATGCTTGAGCGCAAGCTGCGCCTCCACGAGAGCCATGTAGCGCGGCGTGTACTCACCGAAAAGATTGAGCTGACCAATCGATGTAGGATGCATCGAAGCGACGTCAAGCAGCGCGACATCTCGGTAAATACCTGGCTCAGCGTAGACATAGCCGCCTTCACCGACGTCAACACCTCGGTAAGTGCTGACCATGGGATTTCCTTTGACGCCGTCCTTGGGTCCGTAGACATATCCAGGGAAATCCTTCGAAAGATCGGTGTAGACGAAACTCCTCTGCGGGTTCTTGTCGCGACCGAAGATGATCCGGGCAGTGTGATTGGCGGTGGTGTGGTTAGGTGTCAAACCACTGAGATCCGACAGGATGAGACGAGCTTTCCAGTCACCCTGCAGGTGTTTGTGGGTCTTCTCGGTAGAAACCACGTCGTTGGCGCAATACGCCGCCACATCCATGATTCGATCCTCGGGAACCGGCTTGTCCCAAGGAATATCCATCTCCCGATGCTCGAGCCCCAGCTCGATCTGCCACTTCTTCAACCCCTGCTTCTTGGTGCTGTAGTCGAAGATGTCGGTGTACGAGAGGTTGTACGCCTCACCGAACTTGGCGCCGACGGAGTTGTTGATGATCTTCTGTGACAAAGCGTAGAGCTGCGGGATGCTGAAGCCCATGGCCGCAGCCCACATCATGTGGTTGTCATAGCTGCGGTTGTTGAAGCCCACGAGCTTGTACTTGAAGAGAGCTTCCACCTCGTGCGGCTTCGGGTTGATCATCGTCACCACGCTGTCGACCGAGGGCTCGTCTTCCTCGAACTTCCAACAGATGACAAACAGGTTGGGGTAGCACTCGATATCGTAGAAGACCAGCCGCGGCTCCAGCGGCGTTGGCTCATCCGGAGGAAGTTCGTCTTCCTCAGACTTCCATCGCATGGAATTGACGATCTTCAGACATTCGAGAGCCCTGTTACTGCTCCTACTGGCAAACGTGGTGATCTTGGGGCGAAGATCGGTCACGTCGTAGCGGAGACCATCGTTGTAGGCATCATCAAGGATTTTCTTGATGAAGTCCACCGAGGGCTTAGTTCCGGGATGGATCTCTTTCCGCAGGTTGCGAGCGATCAGATCCCGAAGGGCCTTCTCGCTCTTCATAGTCCCAGGTTCGATCACTCGCGTATTCTCCTTGAGCGGCAACCCGCTATTTATGGTGGCGATAGGTACATTATTACATCGCGTAAGTCGACGACGTAACGAAGAGTGTCCAGGGAACCGTTTGATCTCAATCCCTGGAGCGTAAAGCGAATCGAGCCGCTCTGGATCTCCGTCGTAATAGAAGTGGAGGTGTACTCCGTCGCCACTTCTGCTAAGTTCAGCATAGGTGGCTGGCCATTTTGCAGCTTCTCGTAGATTTCGTTCAAGGGATTTCTTTCCATTGTCGTCCTTCAAATCGAAATCAGCGACGATATGGTTCGGTGCTAGGCCTCCGACGAAATGCTCTCGCGACGTGTCTATCTCAGCAAGACGCGTCGTCACATCCTCCCACTTCTGTTTCGGCGCTCCTCGCGCTGATGCGTATTGTGCGGGATGCTCGGCAAGTTCGAGATCCAACAAGGAAATGGTCTCGTCCAACCGCAAGGTGAACGTGCTGAGATCATCATCCACCGGCGTCTTGAATGGCTCTGCCTTGAAGCCGGAGTACCAACTCCGAACGATAGTCCCGTCATCCATCGTGTGACGAATATGGAACTCGTCGAAATAATTGCCGAGCTCTGACTTGAAGGCGTACCGTGTCATCTTGGTATCGACGTTTGCTTTTTCGCAATACGTCTTGAACAACATCCAAGCTTGTTCGACACTGGTGCCGTTCTGCTCCGCGAAGATGTTGTAGTTTGCTTCGATGAAGTTGAAGAAGGCGTTCGTCTTGAACATCATCTCCAACGGCTGGTAATTGCTGTAGTAGTTCTCGCCCATCTCCTTGAAAACCTGGAGACAGTGATGAGCGATAGCGCCAAGCTCGAACGTGATGCGGTCCATCAGTGCATGATAACGCCCAGGCGGAAGCTTGACCCCGGAAGGATGTACGTCAATCAAACGACGAATAAGACCCGATTGCGCGTCAGTGATCTTGACCGGTTTGTTGGTCCCCATGAGCAGGAACGCATTGACGCGGGCGTCGTAGGAGGGCTTGAACTTCTCGTTCATCCGCATGATCTCGTGCGAGACAATCGAGTTGAGAGTGGTGTTATTCTCCACCCGCGACAAGTCGCCATCATGCTGGATGGCTACGAGAGGATTCCCCGAAAATGCCGCGGCGGCAAATTGATTCCCATTCGATGCCAAGGCAGCGGCGTCAAAGGTCGTCACATAGCCGTCGAACAGCATCAGAATGATATTGAGGATCGTCCCCTTGCCTGCTCCTGGAGGCCCATACAGTACAAGGAATTTCTGAATTTTCTTGGACGCCCCAGCAACAATCGCCCCGATCGCCCATTCGATCTTGGCTCGCTCGTCTGGCTTGTAGAGAGTCCCGACAAGTTCATCCCAAGCGCTGTGATCCCCCTCGGCAAGATCATAGGGCAGCCTCTTGCTTACGTAATCTTTCTTGCCGACCTTGGTTCCCTGGAAGGTCAGTGTTTCGTCAAGCTGATGTGCGTTGTCGCCGATTTCCCGCATGAACTTCCGAAAGGTACTTTGACCGTTCGAGCTGAAGCTCTTCATCAGCTTGACTTCAACAACATCTTTGTTTTCTTTGCGGTACGAATTTAGCTTGTCGTCCACGATACGTTGTACGTCATATTCGTCCGTGGACCACAGACCTTTTTGTTCGTCCCAGACGGCATAGAAGGATTTCGCTCGGACCATCAAGTCTTCGGACCGACCAACGACCCAGTCGGGATATGCGATCAGTCCGCCGCCTTGTTTTTCTGTACGCTCTTTAACTCTGATCTGAATGAAATCGACCATCTACACCCTCCTCCCGGATATTTAGATGCGTATGCGTTCCAGTAGGTAGTCTTCAGCCTGATACCACAGCTCAACTACCCGCCGGTCAAGGGCGGCGTCCGTCCAGTTCTTGAGAGGGAACAAACCGCCCGCGCCGTTCGGAGCGTAATCCCTGTTGATGACCTTGTTCAAGATATGGTCAATGATGGCTTCTTCCGGGGGGTGTGCATCAGTACATTCGGTCAAACCGAGATTGGCGATGAGCTCCCAGAACCATTCGGTCTGTGTCATCCCATCGCCATCCCAGGCGAGCTTGAACGACAGGGCAATCAGCAGCTCCAGGAACGTACACGGCCGATCCATCCACTCAGCATCGACGTTCCTGCGCCCTGTTTCTTCGGCGAATTCCTTGCGTAGATCCTTACCGTCTTGTGCTCGGTTCCCATCCGTCTCGATGTCAGACCAACTGAACTCCTTTTTGTGGAGAAGTCGTAGTAGTTTCCAGTAAGTCTTGGAGCGGTTACGAACAGTTACCGAGCCGACTTGACTGTACAGCCACGCAAGATATGCCTCGTCAAGCGGCATGACTATCACTTCCTTTCTTGTTATCGTCCACCAGACTGTCGGGCGGCACCCATAGCATCGGACCATCGACTGGACTGGGCGAGACTCGCATCGTCTTCGTCACCATCTCCGGTATCGGATTCGCTCTCACCCAGCCCCATGTATTCCGTCAGGCTCTCCTCAGTCCGACGGATTTCGTAGTCGACGCGAAGACCGGTGTTGCGAACGCAGATGATGTCGTCGTCCGAACTCTCATCATGTCCGAACAACGTCAGGTTGGCTTCACCGACTCGGTCGATATCGACCGGCTCGCTGTCGGCGACCATGAGAAGCGTTCGATCGTTGACGAACCACAGCAGATTCTCCTGCTCGTGCTCCGGATCGTTAACGAGGAATTCTTCCTGCGTGATCTTGTAGGGATCGTCCCCCTGATGGGCGTCTTCCTCGGACTCGTGGGTGGGGAGAAATCGTCCAGACGGACCACGAGGAGGTAGCTGCTTCTTCGGCTTCGCCGTAGTGCCGAAGATGTTGTTCTCGACGACCTGACCGTTGTCGGGGCTGGCTTTGAACGGCTGGGTGTAATCCACCACGGCAGCCGCAGCTCGACGACCCTTGTCGGTCACAGGGTTTTCGAGCGTCTCCATCTTCTCGACGACGGGCTGCGCAGCCTCCTCCGTCTGACGCAGAAGGGTTTCGGGAGTGTCGGGCTTTTCGCGAGCCTGCATGAGAAGTACGGAGTAGTGCTTCTTGATCTCCGCCAGCTCGGCGTCGAGCCGCTCGTCGAAGGCCTTACCGACCTTCTTCTTGGCGAGGAAATACCCCGCCGTAGCGCCGACCGCCAGAGACGCGAGCGAAGAGCCTCCGGCGATAATGATGGTCTTGTTCATCCCTCAGCCTCCACGATGGCTCGCAGACCCGCTCGAATGAATGTCGCGGTCGAAGCAGCGATCACGATAAGCATCGCTGCACCTGCGAGGTACTTGGTACTCTTTCGCACGAAATATCCAGTCCTTTCAGATCAGGTCGTAGATCGGACCAGCGACGTTGAAGTCCAGGACGACGTACTTCTCATGCCCATCCAAGAACGCATCGACGAACTCAGGGTCGCCGTCGAACACGCCGAAGCTGACGTAGTCATCGCCAACCTGCTTGTCCTTGTCGTAGACCCAGCCGACAACCTGACCGGCCTTGGTACGAGGCATATCCAGCATGTCGTAAACCTCATTCAGGAACAGGTGACCCTTCGCCCTGAGTCGCTCGTTCGCCCAGTTCATCCGCATCATGAGGAAGTCACGGTTTCCACCAGGCATCTTGGTGAAGAATTTGGACTGCTCGTCGAAGATCACGGCGTAGGGCGATCCACCGAAGCGACCGTTGATCTCGCTTCCCTTGGAAACGATGGTGTTGCCCTCGGCGGTCTTTTCCTCGATGTCGACGTCTTCAGCTCCGAAGGCGAACTTGCGGTCGACCTCATCTCCGAACTCAGTGGCGACTCGCTGACGGTACTCCCGGTAGGCCTTGTCGAGGGCAGCGTACCCCGCCATGAGAGCGCCATTGCGACGCGTCAGGATAACCTGCGAGCCGGTTAGGGCGGCGATCGAGACGATGCCGAGACCGACCGCGGGCAGATATCCCTTGGCGATGGTGACGGCGGTCTTGACCTTAACCTTTCCGATCTGCTTGTTGGCTTCTTCGTGCGAGATCTGCTCCGTACCAGCCTCTTCCGAGATGAAGCCGACGTGCTTCTCGTGCTCCTCGAGGATATCCGAGACCTTCAGCGTAGCCCGGCAGGCCAGAACGGTGGTACTGACGACGCCGACCACACCGGCGACGAAGAGGATCTTGGGAGAGTGCTTCTGGGTGATCAGGACCTGGCGAGCGAATTTGCTCGTGACCACATCCCGCATAGCTGCGAGGTTCATGCTGCGGTGCTTCCTTCGTTGTAGGATTTTACGATCTTGCTCGTGATCAGATCGTTGTAGATTTCGCTAACCTTTTTCGGCGGGGGAACGATCAGTTCCCATCCGCCTTCCGAATCCGGAATAGCGTCGAAGCCCTCCATGCTCGTCCAGCCCCATTGATGATCGGTGTAGACATTGTCCAGACCCAACAGATCGTTCAGATCCGCCTTCGTAGCGAGCTCGTCGTGAGGAGTGGTCATGTATTCCGAAAGAGCCTCAAGGACTTTGTCCGCTTCCTCTTTGGTCTTAAGAATGATCTGATCGGTCATGACGACTCCTTGAGTCTTCTCGGTCTGCAACTCATCGGGGGCGAAATAGACCTTGGGGTTGTATGTGTACAACGAGTTGCACAGAACTGCGTAGATGTTGGACATCGCCGATGCTTCGGTGTGCATGTTGCCGGGGGTCTCATCGAGATCGACGTAGACGAGATAGGCTTTTCTCATGCGACGATCGCCTCATCCTGGGCTACTAGCGATGTTCCTTGTGGATCGAATATCGGCGCCGGAGCGAAACTCACCCGGGGGTTGTAATGCCCCATTCGTTGGAACAAGATGTTTTGCGTGGTCTGCAGAGCAGATTCCGCCGTATGCATCGTCCCAGGAATATCGTCCAACTCAACGACTACGAGCAACCGTGCTTTACGCCTGCTCATGTTCCTCGACCTTTCCATCGCGAGTCATCATAGGAATATGTACACCGTAGAGAGATGACCCAACGGTCAACGACGGGTTGTGCTGACGCTGACTCCCGTCGAGAATATGCTCGATCATCTTGTCAACCCCGTCCGTGTTGACATAGACGATGATGGCGGATCGCTGTTTCATGAGTATGATCCATCCTCAATCAGCAATGCTGGAGCAAGATTGAGGAGAAACTCTTCGGCCTTCTCGAGAACAACAGCAGTCCGTAGAGACGTCCAACCCCAGTGGTACTCGTGGTCCTGCGATCCGCCGAATACCTTCTCTTGACCACTAATGGTACGAAGACGTGCGATGGAAACGTATCCGGAAATACGAATCTCGTCTTTCATCTTGCCGAGCAGATCGTGGAGCCTCGACGAATCGTTGGAAACGATTCGAACCTGGTAACTGCTGTTGCGGACTGGTTCGTTGGGACCTTTAATGCTAAATTTGAATGCGATGTTCATCATACCTTGATCACACCCTTCGCTTGAAGACGCCGATATATAGCGAGTATTTGAGCGTCCGTTTTCCTGGCTACCCAAGCTGTAGAATATATTTTGGCCAGGATCTCTCGCATGGTGCTCACGTTGATCTAGTTGGAGCGTATGGGTATCGGTCGAGGAAGGATCAGCAAATATCCCCCCGATACGCGCTTCACATCACAGCCCGCGAGGTCGTCCCAACCCCATTTGTGATCCGTGTAGTTACTCGTCTGACCCAGAAGATCGTTCAAATCGGCCACGGTTGCGCCTTGATATTCTTGAACGATGTCGTAGAGTTTGTCCAGGACCTGCTCTGCATCGATCTTGTTCGTCAGAACGATCTGATCGAGATCAAGCGTTGTACTGCGAACAGGCTGTCGCATAGACGAAACTGCAGACGTCGGCCTGGACGGACCATATCGGTCATAACTGACGTGTGTCCGCGTGACGGGAGTGACCGTACGACTCGCGCGGTAGCTTCTCGACGATGATGAGGACGATCCATCGCGACGAAAAACCCGGTCGATACCCTCCCTGAACATGTCGGCAGCCGCGTCTTGCATGGCGGGCACGAACACCTCCTTGATAAGGTGCTCAACAAGACCGTCGAAACCACCACTGAAAAAGGTATCCATGAAGCGACGACCAAGGGGCTTTTTACGACGCGTCACCGAGCCTTGGACGATCGGGTCGAACTTCTTACGAGCCTCGCCTTCGCCCTCGTTCTGCTCACTTTCATTCCGGGCAGCACTGCGCGAATTTGCGGGGAATTCTTCTGTCACTGTATTGCCTCAATTCGCGAGATATGTTAACGCGCCCGACGCTAGACTTCGTTAGCCGGCTGCTTTTCTGCAACCGCGGTCGGGACTCCATTCGTCGGCCATTCCTCTTCCGGGATGGGGACGTACTTACCGTTCTCCTTGCGGAAATGCGACGGATCCAATCCCTCCTGTTCGAAGGAGGACTCGCCGCGGCTGATGCGACCAAGCTTGGCGGCCAGCTTGAACTTACCCGTGATATCGGTGCTGGCCTCGACGACGCTGTCGATCAGCTCATCGGTGTACTTTTTCGTGCGCTCCGTGACAACCGCACTGATCACCCACGAGGCCACGGTGACGGTCACTCGGTCGGCCGCGGTTTCCGGCGTCACGTGCGTCTTGATGATTTCCTTGACGATCTTGGTGGTCCCGGCACCGACAACAGCCGAGACGATGAACTTGGCGATCTTCAGCTTGTTGAGCGACATGATGGATATCATCCTCTTTGGGAAGAAGTGTTGTCAGACCTTGATGAGAGCGATGGGGCTGTAGTAAATACTTAGCCCATCAACCCAATCGACACGAATCATACCGTCTTCGTCGATGTCGGAGACGATACCCAGTGTGTAATCGGGAGCTGCGTTGGGGAATTTTCGGTAGTATACCCATGTTCCAATGTCCATAATTAAAACCTTTCATATGATAGACTGGGCGCCTTTTCGATTCGAGGATATGAGAGTTGAGACGGCCCATCCTCGACGTCGGCGGTCGTTTATAAGCAAGCATCCGGAATAGGAAACCTGGACGCCACCAAGGTGAGACCCCTACAAAGAGACCTTGGTACACGCTTCCTTGCTGCTGCCCAGAAATATCATGTAAGTTCTTGAGTGTGTGGCTTCGGGGTGCCTGAGAATGAGATAGTCGTACGGCCTGCGTTTTACCGACAATATGATTCTCTAGGGATGCCGAATTTGTGGTTCTTGTCGTACCACACACTCAAGAACGTCTTTTATTCCGCGGCGACCGGAGTTGCCTTGGACTCGATGGCCTTGAGGTAGAGCTTCTGCAGCTCCTCGTGCGAGAGATCCTTGATGGCCTTCTCGATGCCGAGCTTCTTGGCCTCACCCTCGATCACCGCTTCACCGTCCTTGGTGATGCGTTCGGGCATGACCTTGAGCCAGAATTGCTCGGCGTTCTTCCCGCTCGGGTCGTCGAGCAGCAGCCACTCGAAGAAGGCCTCCCACGCCGGACTGTTGAGGAACTTCTCGGTGAACTCCGGACGCTTGATGAACTCCGATCCGTCCTCGCTGCGCCGACCGTAGGAATTGACCACGATCATCTTGAAGAAGATGAAGAGTTTGCGCTTGTCCTCCGAGCGCATGGCGTCCATGACGAACTGCGCCATACTGCCCTCGAACTCCAGGTTGAACTCGAGGTCGGCCAACTCCGGAGTCATGATGTGGAAGTAGAGCTTCTCGGTGTGCTCGACACCGTTGAAGTCCTTGTATTTGACAACTTTATCGAACATGAATGCCTATTTCTTGTAGTGTGTATGGAGGCTTTGAGAAAAGAAAGGCTCTATGAATATAGAGCCTCTCCGACAAATCCTGGGGTTTGTTACGCGTTCTTGTTCTTCTCGGCCTTGATCAGGGCCTCGGCCTCAGCGGTCAGATCCTTCTCGACGGCCTTGGCCGCGCGTCGCTCCTTCAGCTTCTGGACGCCGTACAGCGCACCAGCTCCGAGGCCTCCGCCGACGACCAGCGTGGCGAGCACGACGAGCTTCTGATTGAACACGACCTTCGAGGGGATCTGCGCGGCGAGCTCCACCGTCTCCACGACGGTCGGGAGAGTGGTCTCGACGGCGGTTGCCGCAGCCTGAGCGGCCTTCTTCGAGGCGGTGTTGGCGGCAGCGGTGGTGGTCTCAGACACGAAAATACCTTTCAGGTTAAAGTTTGACCCCGAGTTGCATCTGCGATTCTCGGGGTCTCATTATAGGGCGTGTTTTTGGTGCGAGCAGTTTCACATCTATGCTCAGGATGGCCTGGCTTCGTGGTTCAACAGAACAAGGGTAAAAGCCGCATTAACGCATGAACTTACTCGCAGTCGTGTTTAGGAACGCGTATGGCGTTCCCTAGTGAACTCTGCGTCCACTCATGTCGATCGTCGAATACGCCCTCAGCAAGACCGATAGCCGTGGGACATCCGCCACTCATAAGGATGGATATCCTTCTCAAGACGTTTCGGTCAGTACTAGTGAAATCGACCGTAATCGCGAACCGGCTCGTTACGGAACTCGAACGCCAGCACTGGTCGTCCAGCTGGCGTGAGTGCGGAGCAGAATCGCACCTTGAGCATGTCGTCGCTGTTCCACCCGATCTCCTGGGACCATGGGGGTGCTGGCATATCCAGGAGATAGTAGAAGTCAGCGAGCGTAGCATATCCGTTCTTGAGAATGCCTTCGTTCAAGTCGTTCTGTGCTCCGCGAATACCCTCCGCTGTGTGCCAGACATATCGATCGCTGAATTTGTCGTAACACACCTCACCGTCAGGTTTACCATGGATGACGATCGAATCGTCGTCGTCCCAACTCCAACCGGCGTTGATGCGGTCTTGGATAATATCCGCTCGTACCTGTTCCTCCTTCTTCTCCCCGACCTTCTCAATGACCTTCGCCTTGTATTCCTCGAATGCCTTCTCCGTGATGGAATACGCTGCCGCGAGACCAGCGGCACGTCGTGAACCGATGTGGTTGGCGCCGATGATGCAGACGACCGTAGCGAGCCCCGTGGATACAGCGGGAACATACAGTCGCCACACCAGCTCGACACGTTTCTTCATCAATTCGCGAGGATCATCGAAATACGTCTCGCCGGCTTCTTCGTCCTCCGCTTCCTTGAGGCGAATGATATCGGCTGCCTGGAACGAGGCTCGTCCCGCGAGATATGCCGTGGTGATTGCTCCCACCACGCCGACAGAAGTCAGAATCGTTGGGGAATTGTCGATGGTGAATTTGGCTGCTCGCTTGATCAGATGTTGAAAGCTCATCCTACAGTTCCTCAGTGTTTTTGAATATGTCCGCATCGGCGAGCTCGTCCAACTTTCTGCATTCCTCCCACAACTCGTTGATATCCACCGCCATGTGTCGTCCTCGGTACAACAGCTCGCCCTTACCGTCGAATCCCGGGACGTAGGGAACCAAGGAATCGCTGAAGAAGCCTCCTTCGAGAGCTTTCTGCTCTTTCTCTTCCCGAAGTTTCCTCTTCACCGATTCCTTCCATTCAACGTGCTTGCGCTCTGCGGAATATCCCATGATCAAATCATATCCCAAGGTTGTTCCGATCATGACCATGGCGATAACCGCAAGGAATCCAAGGATTTTGAAACAGATCAGCAGAACGTACAGAGCCATCATGATGTAGGGTGTCTGCCTTTCACGTAGGGGTAGTGCGGTAAAGCAAAACGCTAAGACCCGTGTATGGTATTGCGGGGGTCTTAGCGCTCGAGATCAGTTGTCCAGGTCCAGTTGCGTGTAGAATTCGTTGGTCAGTCCGCGCTCGGCCAGGAAATCGTTCCACTGACGCACGGCGCCACGGTTCACTCGGATCATCACGGCCGTGGTAACGACTGCGGTGGTGGTGACTGCGATGGCGACCTTGTGGTCGGAAACGAACTCCTGGACGCGGGCAGCGGCCTTCTTGACGGGGTTCATAACAAGCTCCTTTGTAGGGGTCATGGGTCTCATTATAACCCTTGTTTTTCTTGCGAGGCTTGTTACTCGGTCTTCTCTTCCGTCTTCTTGGCGGTAGGCGTGCTGGTGTATTCTGGGGCGTCTGACAGCTTGAGCATGAGATAGAGGAAACCCGTTCCGAGACCACCGATCAATGCGAAGCTGCCCAATGTCATAAGAACATCGTACTTGTTGGTGGGCACGCGGGGGATGCTGGCTACGTACGCTTCCACGTCATCGCGAACGACAGTCGCGGCTATCTTGGAGGCGATCTTGGGGTCGATACCGATGGGTACACCGAGAAAGGAAACGCTCTGCGCTTCGTTCAATGCCACTTCGATCTTCTGTGCCATCAAATCCCAGTTCATATCAATCCTTCACTCGCTCGAAGGTGTAGCCCCTGTAGGATTTCTTCCGACCAGCAAGACAGTCGCTGATAGCAGAAGGGGTGATGCCAAGCTTCTTCGCACACGCCGACTGTGTCTCAAATATCTCGCCGGTCTCAACGACTCTGATACGACGACCAGTTCCCGCTTCCATTACTTCGCCTTACGGATTCGGTGATTCACCTGCCGAGCGTATGCGTGGGATCCTCGAGCTCGACCAATCGCGATAATGATTTTGGTCGTTGCGCTCAGAATGGCGACGCCCAATACGATGACCTGCAATGGATTTTCTTCGAAAGCTTGGTTGAGTTTTTCCATGAAGTTCTTCACGAAGCGAGAATTAGAGAAGCCTGGGTTCCTTTTCTGTATGACGCGGAGAGCGATCTGCGATGCGCGCTGGGCATCCAGAGTCAGATCGCCATGCGGACCACTTTCGAAGTGCTTGAGCTCACGCTCGATCTCACGAGCGATCTCATCCCAGTTTCTCATTTACACATCCTTATCCGACGTTCTTCATTCCAAAAAAGAAGGTGGCTGAACCTTTCCGGACGACAATGCATTGCATAGTTCCTGTACGGCTTTTTTCGCTTGCTCTTCTGAACGCGACGACGAAACATACGCATAGAACTTATCCAACAGTTTTCCGATGTTCTCGGCGAGTTCAAATGTTTCGTCGTGGGCGGGAATATGCGCCCCGATTAACACCTGTCCGCGTGCGATCTCATGGTAAACGTTAGTCACTTACACAACCTCCCCACGATCTTGCAGACGACGAACGTCGCACCGATGGTCAGGGCGGCATGCGTGATGAAGTCCTTGGCGATCTCGGAATATGCCGCGGCAATCTGAGGACCCACCATTGGGTCGAAGAGATTTTCACTGCCCTCGATCGGGGTCGTCTCCGGAGTGCTGCCGTTGAGCTTGGCATTCTCACGAACGAGACGGGTGTTGGTCTGAACCGCGAACTTTCGTCCGAACATGATTGTATCTCCTTCTCATCGCATGAAATTTCCCAGGAGAAAACCTAGAGCCCGTGTTAGGGGCTCTAGTTGAGGTCAGTTGGAGGTGGTTTCCTGGTCGAGGGCGTCGATCATGCTCTCCACGTCGTCGGTCTGCAGCTGGTTCTTCTCGGCGGCCTTCCGCGCCCGGTAGCGGGTGGCGAGGAAGAGGGCGGTCGAACCGGCGACAACGGCGACGGTGGCGATGGCGGTGATCTTGTCCTTGTTCATGGCAAATCCATTCTCTAGGGGTCTCATTATAGGACGTGTATTTTTTGCGAGGCCTCAGGAAAATGTCGTGTCAGTACCGCCACTGATCGCGTGCGCGTTTCATTTCCTGTTCGAGTCGCAATGCTTCCGCGGTGGGTTGAGTACTTACGCCCGTGATAACCTGTCCAGTTTCACGATCTATGCCATGATGGAATATCGTACGGTTCCATGCGTGGTGGGCTGCGATGGCTTCTTGAAACAGCTCTTCTTCTTTCGCTCGTTTGCGAGCTCGCTCATTCAAAATAAGTCGCACTTCAGCGCGGAGATCTTCGCGAACGAGAAGAACGAGAAGAACCATGAATATCAACAATGCAATGGCGCACAGACCACCCAAGGTCCATGCGAGGAAATACAAGACATTCTGTAGCATTACGTGTGGGCCTTTCTTGATCAATGTATTTTAGCCCAAATACAATCCATTCTCGCAGGAGGACGATGGGTGTGCGAGAATATTACTGGAGACGAGTAAAGGTATAACCACTAACATGTGATCGTTGACCGTTGATGTGTTTGGATAAGCTGCTACGCCATAAACCCATCTCTTTCGCAGCATCTTTCAGACTGCTGAAAATAACACCCGTTTCGTTACAACGAATCTTGTAGGATGGGCGTCCCAAGGGGATATCGCGTTTCGCATGAGTTTCAGCATCGCGTGCGTATTGATCGAACATGCGGAAAACGACAGTGGGTTTTTCATCGCGAAGTCGCTGGATGAAGAAGTCTCCGTGATTCGGACAAAATCTCGCGCCAGACTTGGTAAAGAGAAGGTGGGGTAGCAACTCTGTTTTGCAAATAGGACAGTAGGCAAAGAGTTCTACCATAGTGGCATTGTCCATCTAGCTCCTCTCAAAAAAGTTAGACGGAAAATCTCCGGCGGGGAATTTTGGAAAAAATAACGAATCCTTGTTATCGGATTCGAGGAGAAGTCCTGGCACTAGTTGCTCAACAGGATGTACGGCCTTTCCGTTTCCTTCTCATTATAGTCCGTGTATTTTGTGCGAGGTAAAACAATAAGCCCTTGTTTTCAGGGCTTATTGCCTTAGACCTTACTTAATCAGCTTGATGCTTGCCGAATCTGGAAGTGCCACTACGGCGCTGTAATTCTCCAGCGAGAAGGGAATACGGAATGTGAGGAAGAATCCGTTCTCCCAGTCTCGCAAGTCGAACTCGATGGCGGTGTAATTCATAATGGGCATGATACAGCCTTTCTTGCAGGGGTCTCATTATAAGACATGTTTTCCCTGCGAAAGGCAAATATGAAAGCCTGTGTTAGAGGCTTTCATACTTCAGATTTACGGTTGGAAATCTTCGGGAGCGATGCTCAACAGAAGCGTGTTGATGTCATCGATCTTGAAGTACACACCGTCAAGGTTCAAGTCTACAATCTGGTCGAGTGCTTTCTCAGCGTCGATCCACTTCTTGCTTTTGAGTTCTTCGGCGATTTTTACCCATTGACGCTCGTAAGCAACACTCATGGCGACGCCTGCGATAACAGCACCAGTCATGTAGGCATATATTGTACGGTTGGACTTTACGTGATCGACGACAGTATTGAACTTCTTTTTGATGTTCATGTCGATTCCTTTCGTAAGGTTCTCATTATAAGACGTGTTTTCCTTGCGAAAGGCAAAAATAGAAAGGCGTGTAGTTTCACACGCCCTCCCATTTTGATCATCTGTGCGGGGGATTACTGGTCTACCTCATCTTGTTCACGAAGCCGAGGGCTTTCGATGCGATGACGTTGGCCTTCTCGTGGTGGAGGACGAGCAGGATACCGACGACAGTGGCCGCGGCGCCGACAATCGCGTCAGGACTGGGCCTCCAGGAACGTTCTTTCACTTGATCTGCATTGAACTTATTTTGCTCGAGCTCGATCTTGTCGCACTCGACCGCGTGGTCAAATCCGATCTTGATCTTGTCGTTCTCGAGTTTGGTTCGCTCGTTTTCGGTCTTGTGAATGTCGTTCCTGAGTTGCATCAGTTTGACGAGATTGCCGACGGTCTTGGTGTATTCGTCGGAGTCTCCTGCTACGCTCTTCAACTCATCGATCAGAGCAGCGATGCGAGCATCGAGGTCTTCGGGAATCGTGATAGTATCAGGGCTAGACATGGGATCTCCTTAGGCATAGGGGTCTCATTATAGCCTATGTTTTCCCTGCGAGATCCGATATGCCCTATTTCTTCTCCACCCGCAAACGAACCTCGGACTTCCCCGCGACATCGTGGATGTCGTTTTCCACCCCGAGCACGAGATTCTTCTCGCCGCCGGAATCGGTGATCACGTAGAGGTCGCCGTCGTATGCCGCACCGCTGCTGTTGTAGGATTTGCTCGAGAGACCGAGAAGCACGCCCAGGAAGGTATTGACCGCAGTGATGGTCACAACCACCTGTTCAGGGGCCGGGAAGTCCCAGACCTGCGCCAAAGCCGCGTAGAGAGTCGCGAGGGCCGGCAGAACAGTCGTGGCGATCGGCTTGAGAAAGTTGTAGACACGATCGCTCAGAAGGGGCGTCTTGCTATCGCTCATTGATGGACTCCGAATTCAGTCGTTGTACCTGATCGATCGGGACATAATGCGAGGAGGACCTCAAGCGAAGACCCTTTACTTCCTCCATGATGCGCTCGGCAACACCATTACCACCGAGTTCTTTGTAGGGCTCGTAGAAATACTTGCGGAAATCTTCGTATTCGTCCCTGGTGATTTCCCCCCGGTCGATGTATCGCATACCGAGGAGAATCAGTTTGTCATAACCCAGCCCCATCAACAGTCGAGTTGATGCCGAATTCTTCTCGCTTCGCCTGGCCAAATATGCCCAGAAACCAGACGATGCAGCAATCGATGTTGCTGACGTGATGAGGACGAGTAACCACGGGTCAAGCATATATGCTCCTTGTCGATCCTTAAGTCGTCTCTTTCCAAATCCCCGCAGCACGACTCCAAGGACGAGCGAGCTTCCAAACACCACCATCGCGGACGTAGGGAACTGCTTCTTTCCAAATACCACCGACATTCACCCAAGCGCCTGCAATAGTTCGTTGAAGCGTGACCGGTGAATATGGACTCCACCCCGCTGCGGTGCGAACTCTACCCCACCAATAATAGTCTGTTGCTGGTTGCATATTGATGATGGTAGTAACGCCGGTATAGGTGAAGGTAAATGCGCCCGTCGTATTGTTAACGGTATTCAAGACGAGTTGACGTTCAAGGATGGGGGATCCGCCAGTGCTACCGTCAGTGAAGGATGCGACCGCACTTGTTTGAGTAACATCCGACACAATAACCGGGTCGGGAGCACCTGGCATCGTCAACGTGGTTACGGTCTTTAGGGCAGACCATGGACTGTAACCTTTGGAGTTGTGAGTTCTTGCCCAAACGTAATATAGAGTTCCGGGTGTCAGAGCACCAACAGTAATAGAACTGCCGCTGTTGATATTCGTCGTAGTGACGCCCGAAGCATTGTTATTGACCGTATTACGACCGATTTGCCGAAAATCGATAGGATCCCCGCCGTTGGCACCGTCAGTAACCGTAGCGAAGAAGGATGTTGTCGTAATATTCGAGAGTGCCGGTGCGGGGGGTGCGCTAGGCGCGGATGACCGTTCAATAGCGTGCGTGAATGTGGTGGGTCCACCGAAGCCAGCGGTTCCTGTGTCAAACAGCCTAAACGTAACGTTTTGATCAACGGTCAGCGTGAATTCGATAAGCTTCTGCCAGCCAGAATTCGCTATGTAATTGTACGTTCGGCTGTTATTGGTAACACCACCCACCGTGTAACCCCACGGCAGAGCATGATGAAACGTAGTGGAATTAAACGAGTTGATCCAGAACTGTACGAGCGAACCCGTGTCCCGAATCATCATCCGACCGGTAGTACCGGTATTCATCTGATAATCGACCATTACTGCACCCCCATCCGGAGATACAGTAGCGTTTTCTCCCACGACGTGAAATGGTACGCTCGATCATCGATATATACCGTTGCGGGAAACTTGCGATCGGTCACGAGAAGAAGACCGCGAATATCCCAGAACCGCTTTCGCTTACCCCACCACTCTCGAGGAAGTCTGGTAGTGCATTCGATACCGTATCCCGATCGCTGCTCGATCCATTGAGCTACCTGATGCGGATTACGAGACGTATGAACAAACACCGCGTTATCCCGCATCAGATATGTCAACGACGTCAGAGCATGCTCTACTGGCTCATCGTAAATGGTTCCATCGCCCCAACCGCGACGATATTGATGTATCACTCCGTCGAAGTCAACGGCGATTGTCATTACACCTCCTACGTGACAATTCGGAAGTAGATGTCTCCGTCGACACCCCCGGACGGCGCAGCAGTCCCCGAAGAAAGTCCTGCAGCCGTACGGTAACCGGCCTTACCCACAGGGATAAGTGCTTTGACTTGGGCGATGAAGTCCCGAGTTCGATTGAGTTCCCGAGCGCCCCAGCGAACTCGAGCGTCGTCATTTCCTGACTCGGGAACCAAGGTGAACCCAGCAGCAACTGCTTGGTCGCCGATTGGCATGGCAACTCTCCTTCGCTATGGCATGTCTGCCCATTCTTCGGTCGTCATATCCGCCCACTGAGTATTGTCGACGAACGACAACCACGAACCAGTATTGATGAACTGATTCAGAACAAACGTCGGATATGCCCGAGTACCTTCACGGTCAGCGACACGAATAATCTCGCTGACTCGCATATTGTTGGTCGTACCATCAGAATCCCTGACCTCGACAATGTCACCCAGATTGTAGTCAACACCAGCGACGTAGGCGCTGTTCTGATTGATTTCTCCATCAAAGGCCTGGAAGACACGAGCTTTCGCCAATTCGTCTTGACCTCGGCGAATCAGCGCTGCGCTGATTTCGGGAGCAGTTCCCGAGTTGATGTCAGTGGCGTTGATGACGAGAGCTCGCCGTTCAAATCCCGAAACATCAGGATCGACACCATCCGCATAGACCATCTCGAAGCCCACAGGAGAATATACGTAAGCGACATTCTTCGCGTTCTCGATCGTCATGAACTGTTTCGTGTTCTGCAGATTGTCCAGTTCTGGAGCGAATACGACGGCCGGATTCGTGGTTTGGGCTGTTGTACGATCTCGCCCAGTGTAAATATCGAACCACAATTTGGAGGTATCGTATTCCCGCAACAAACGGAACCCAAAGTTCCAAATATCCGCAATCTGCACGATGGCGTCGTATACCGTCGTCGGTTCGAGCTCGATGTCTACCAGGTCGACGGGTTCGGGAATAGTACTCGCTGGGAGAAACGTGCCTTCGAATATGAACGGAATCACGTCGTACGAGCTCAGAATCCCAGTGACGCAAATGTCGTGGAATATCTTCCTGGCTGCCGCGGTAGGCGTCAGGCCAGTAATTAGCCACGCTGGGGAGGTTGTAGTGTTCGACAACGACTCCTTAGCTACACGGTCATAGAGGATGACCTCGAGAGATCTGCCTTTGACTTTAAGTAGTTTCCGGTTGTCACTGTCGGTCGCATCTTCAACCGATTCAATCACCATGACATAGTGAGAGTCATCGGTCGCTAGCAACGTCCCCGTCTTCAGCAAAGTTCTCGCTCGAAGAGTTGAACTGATGTCCAACTCAAAATCGCCGTACTGCTTGAACCGCTCGGTCCAAATAAGGGATGCGAACTCGTCGAAAACCTCAGCTCGGCGCAGGAGCGGATCAAGCGTGTACAGCTCCATCACAGGCCTCCGTACCTGTTGTAATACTGGATGGAGACGGGGCACCCAGTACCAGTGGTGTACACCCGGATTTCGTTTGCCCCGCTCTCCAACGTCGTCCACACTGACTGCACCGACTTGGCGTACAGAATCGATGTCGTCACACTGCTTCGCGTCAAGGTCACCGCCTTGGAGCCTGGGCGGGTATCGATCTTAACGACGTCATTCAGCACCAACGCCGCGGTGATGTCCAACGTTTGGACGTTCGATCCCGGCGGCTTGTGGTACACCGTGAAATCGCTCATCGTCGCTCTGGTCACTGTGAGCGTCAGTTCGATGCCGGTATCCTCGGTACCATCTACGGTGAATACCTGCGGTGAGGTATCCGAGGTGAGCAAACCGGTCAAGACGACCGGGGTCGGGTTGATGAAATCAGGCTTGAAGCAGACGATAGAAATATCGACTGCCGGCTCTGCCGTAAACAGAGCAGCCTCCATGGTTTCAACCCGACCCGCGATCTCCACGATAAGACCGTCAGTCATGTAGAACTTGAGCACAATCGGCGATTTCGGCATGAAGTAGCGATAAAGCTGCTTCCTCAGATCTCTGATCGTTTGATTGGTCCCGAAATCAGGATTGTACTCGAGCTGGAAACGAATGTTACGTTTCTCAAGACTACTGGACTGATATTCTTCGCCATCCATTGCAGCGAAGTTTGAGGATACCAGGGTCGCGTCCGCTGGATCGAGACCCTGGATATCCTTCACGATAAAGCCGCCGGAAATATCTTCCAGCGGCAAAGTGAGCAGGCTGCCCTGCCGATTCGTTACTTCAACTTTGATGATTGACATTACGTCGACAGAGCCTCCTTCACTGTGGACACTTGGTTCTTCGTCTTACGGTAGATCTCGGACGTTGTCAAAGCCTTGGGCGAGTAGTTGTTCTGCGTGTAGTTGAACACGCTTCCACCCGAGCCGTCCGGGTCGTCATCAGGGTTACGGCTATTGTTGATAGCCGATGCCAGATTTACCGCTTGTGAATATGCGCCAGCAACTGTCAACTTCCCCTTAGTAGGAAGCAGCGTATCAATCTTACTGGCGTTCTTCTGAATATCCGTCAGATCAAGAACGGGCCTGACAACTGGTTGGAAGTGGAGATTCCCACCCACCATTTTGTCGACATTCGCCAGCGATTTCTGCAGCGTGATAACCGCCTTGTCGGCGATGTTTTCTGCAGATTTGCCGACCAAGCCAACGTTGTCGTCAAGACCCTTGACGAGACCTTGCGCGGAGTAGCTACCGATTTCAGCGAAGACCTTCGACGGCGACTTGATACCGAGCTTCTTCTTGATGGCGTTCACCAAGGAATCGGCGATCTTGTCCATTTGCTTCTCAATCGCAGCCTGCTGGTTCTGCAGACCCTTGACCAAACCGGCAGCCGAATCAACAGCAGCCTGGTACAACTGAGACGATGCCGTCTTACCGAGAGATGTACCAACCGTGTCGAGTTCTTTACCCAACTGGTTGAGCTGATCAACACTAGCCTTACCACCAGCAAGAAGTTCTTGCATGAATGGTAGTGCACTGGTACCACTCGACAGGAGATCCTGATAGGTTTCATCGTTGAGGCCGAGCGAACGGAGACGCTGAATCGCATTCGCGAACGTCTTCGTATCCGCGATTTGTTTCTTAAGATTGTCGAGGTAATCCGCGAGCTTAGTTTCGCCCGTGGCACTCGGCAGATCGGAGAACTGTTCCCTGATCTGCTTGTTGTAATCGTCGCGAGTCTTGATCGCATCTGCCAGCGTTTGCTTGGCAGCTTCCAGCTTGGCAGTGACTGTGTCGTACTGGGTAGCCAGCTTACCCAGAGCGGTCTGCTGGTTCTTGTACGCTGCAGTCAAATAGGCCTGAGCTCGCACAGCGGCCAGATGTTCTTTGTTCGCCTGTGCCAGAGCGGCCTTAGTTTCCTTGATCTCCTGACGGTCTTTCTTGCGAGCGCTGTTGAGCTTCTTCAGCTTCGCTTCGAGAGCATCGATATCCTTGCTACTTTCCTTAGCCATGTTGGAAACCATGGCCTTAAGATCCTTGAACGCGGTGTCGATCTGGCTCTTGTTGCCATCCAGACCCTTGCGGAAACCGTCGTTGACGTACTTACCGATCTTCTCGAATTCCTTCGAGGGCGAATGAATACCCAGCGCAGCTTTCGCAGCACTGAGCGCATTTTTTGCGATCGTTCGGGCAGCGTCAACAACCGCGCCAATACCATTACGAATTCCGCTGACCATACCCTCGACAATAGCGGAAGCGAGATTTCGCCCAGCGGCATTCATACGATCCGAATTACTTCGGATAGCATTAGCAATACCATTGACGAAATTGATGATCAGATTGACGCCAGCTTGGATGATACGCGGAAGATTCTTACTGATCGAATTGATAAAGGCGACGATCAGGTTTGTGGCTGCGGTCACCATTCCATCGACACGCTTGGCCATACCGTTAAGAACACCGGTAACCAATCGAGCACCAGCATCAACCATGCGAGGAACGTATTGCGCTAGCTTCTCGATAAGAATGGTGAGAAGCTTCAGCAACACATTAATGATCTTCGGACTGATCTTATCGATGACGTCCAGAAGTGTATTGAGGATAGCCATCAGAGCCCGACCGATTGCCGGAGCTCCCTTCACGATGACGTCTGCCAACGCAACCAATGCCACGCCAAATTGCTTGACAATCATCGGAATAAGACCGATAAGTGCTGTCACCAATCCAACGACAACGACCGTAGCCGCACCACCAGATGCCGCAAGGAGAGCAAGACCAGTCGCGAACAAGAACACGCCCGCACCCGCCAGAGCCAATCCTGCACCCAGAAGAGTGATCGCCGCGCCAAGCCCGATGAGCGACGGGATTACCGGAGTCAATACCAAACCAGCAATACCGATAATCGTCAGCGCTCCTGCCAAAGCGACAAGACCCTTGAGGATTTCGCCCCAACTCATCCCGCCCAAGGTGGTCAAGACCGGCGCCAAGATAGCTAGCGACGCCGTTACCACGAGAAGAGCAGCTGCTCCGGGAAGAGCGCCCGACATCAGAATCATCGCGCCAGCGATGATACCCAGAGAACCAGCAAGTACCACGCCAGCTTTGAGGATCTCGCCCCAGCTGAATTTACTGAAACGCTCGAGAGCGTCTCCTATTTTGCCGAGTGACAGAGCAACGATCAGAACAGCCGCCGCTCCTGCTGGCGCCGTAGGCGGAATGATCGTGACAGCAGCGGTAATGATCGTCAGAGCGCCCAACATCAGAGTCAGACTCTTACCGATCTCGCCCCAAGACATCTTCCCCATTTGCTCGAGAGCCTTGGCTACCATTCCCAGAGAAACCGCCACGATAAGAACCGATGCTGCTGCCAGTGGAGCAGTAGGCGGAATCAGCATCAGCGATGCAGTAGCCAGAGCCAAAGAGCCAGCCATAGCGACCAAGCCACGACCGATCTCGGCCCACGACAAACCAGCCATGTCCCCCACAGCACTGGCGAGAATCTTGATTCCTGCCGCCAGGAGGAGAAGACCTGCGCCGGCAAGTATGCCTGTCTTGTTTGCCTGAGCGAACTTGGTAAAGAGCCCCAAGCCCAACAGAAGACCGCCGACGCCTATAAGACCCTTGCCAAGTTCTTCCCAGCTAAGACCAGACAGATCGGTCACAGCTTTGACGAGAATGCGAATACCAGCTGCCAGAGCAATAAGTCCAAGACCTGCTGAGATCATGCTTGTCGGGTTCTTGATCAGTAGCATGACACCAACCAAAGCACCGATTAGTACTGTCGTACCAACCAAGCCCTTGGCTAGCTCGTTCCAGTCCAACCCAGCAAGCTTGGTTACCGCAGTCGCCAAGACATCCACTGCCGCGGCCAACAGAATCATTGAGAGCGCAACAAACGGCATCTTAGCGAATCCGGTAAATCCGGAGAACTTCTCGAACAGAAGCAAAGAACCTAGCAACTGAGCAAACATCACCGTGATCGCCGAACTAGCCCGAATAAGACCAGCCTGATCGATCTTGGACAGAGTGTTCATCGAAATGGCGAGAATACCCACTGCCGCAGCGATTTGAAGCAAGGTCGCAGCACGCAAGGTATTCTGCATAGCTCCGAGAGCACCCGTGAGATTCTCGAAGCCCTCGCTGATGTTCTCGAATATGCCGCCGACACCCTTGCCACCGAGGATATTGCGGATCGCTAGTCCGATCGAGGCCAAGACACCAGTACCAATACCGGCGAGAATATCGTTGAAGTCAAGGCCGCCCAGCATCTCCGAAATATCGTTCCCGAGATCGCCGAAGAAACTACTTGCCCAGCGACGGAAGCCCTGCATTTTGTCCCAGACGCCAGTGATGACGCTAAGAACCTTGCTCCAGGCAAACGATGCAAGTTCACCCAGCTTCTGGATTGGAGACAGATTGACGTCGAGGTCGCCAACCTTACCCGCCACAGACCCCAAGAAGCCCAGCAGAACCTTAATCAGTTTGATAGGAACCGCCAGAACCTTACCGATACCTTCGAACACATCATGCAGGCCACTACCACTCTTGATGGCGTCCCGAACTTTGACAAGCCAGTCGCCAATGTTTCCCGTGAATTCTAGGAAACCACCAGAACCCTCAGTCACTACACCAAGGAGGTCGAAAATAACACCGACAATCTCCTTAACGATGGTGAAACCGATGTCGAGAAGAGCGAAGAAGCCCTTGAATGTCCTCTTGAGATTGTCCGCCGTGGTGCTGCTGATCGTCAGACCAGCGGTGAAGTCGCGAATACTCTTCGAGAATTCAGCCAGTTGCTTGCCCGTGGTCGCCGGAAATATGTCTCGGAAAGCCTCTCTAATCGGTTTGACGAAAGCGAGAAGAGCTTTCCAAGCATTTCCAATTCCTTCGATGAGAGCCTTGCGCCCGCCTAGCTTATCCCAATCCGCCAACAGTTTGTTACGTGCATCAGCGGATCGACTGATCATACCACCGATGACGTTGTTGACATTGGTGAAGAGCGTCTTTGCCTCTTCGAAATCGCCGAAGATCAGCTTCCACGTCTGCGACCAACCAGAACCCGCGGTCTCCTTCAGCGTTCCCATCAACTGCGAGAACGTCTTGACCTGGGTTGCGGCATTCTTAGCCATCTGAGCTTGCTTCTGAATGGCTTCGATTTCGGCTTTGTTAAATCCTTGGGCAGCAAGTTGAGCGTCAGTAAGATCGCCCGTAAACTGAGCCAACGTTCGTGTCAGAACATCCGATGTTAGCCATGACTTCTCACCAGGTTTGGCAGTGATGGATTCACGGAAAGATTTGCCTTCAATGGTGACATTCTTCATGTCACCCTTGAGTTTGACAGCACCCTTGCTGAGCGTTCCCATTTTCTGCGCATTCAGCGCCAAGGCTCGTTGGAATACGGTACCGCCCATACCCGCGTTGACAACCGAGTTCCAGTCCTCCAGGGAAACGCGTCCTGCAGAAATGGCTTGCGAGAGCTGATACATGGCGGTAGATGCCTGCTGCGAATTGGAGCCGGAAAGCGCAGCCAAGTTGGCGATACCCTTGATAGCAGCCACAGCAGGTTTGAGTGCCACACCAGCCGCGGTAAACGTACCGATGTTTCGTGCCATCTCGGAGAAATTATAGATCGTCTGATCCGAGTAGTGGTTCAATTCATCGAGAGCAGCGGTGACATCCTTCAGATTTGTTCCTGCTGAAACCGTGTTCGACAGAATCGTCTGAATGGAGTTCAGGTTAGTCTCATATTCGCGAAAACCCGCCATGATAGGTTCTACGCTGAGAGACTTGACCATGTTTTGACCAGCAAATATCGCCTGGTTGGTCACGTTCTGAATCGCCGACATTCCAACGATTCCCATGGTCTTAAACCGGTCAGAAATACGTTGTACCCCATCCTCGATGGTCCTCAACGCACCAGACTGCTTGTGTGCGGCGGCGCCAAGGTTATCGAGTCCCTTGGTACCCTCCTGCATTTTCAGTTTCTGATTGAACTGTTCGAGCTTCTGAAGACTCTTGTCGATGCCGGCCAGGAATTGTTCACCCTGGAACTTCATCGCCACTACGCGCTCTTCGATAGTAGCCATTTAGGAGGAGGTCACCGCCTTTCTTACTCGTTGCTCGATTCGATCGAATATGGGTTTCATGGCAGGGTTGATGTAATCGATGCCTTGCACATAGCCACCCGTCCCAGTCGAATAACCATACTGGAGCATGATGGCCACGGGAAAGCCGGTCTCAACATCGGTGTTATACCAGGTAATCGTTAGATTTGCCCTGGTCTTTTCGATTTTATAGTTCCAACTGGATGCTGCCAAGCCCGATTCTTTAGGAGTAGCCGACGCTAGAGCTGTGACTCCATCGCGAGCGTAGGAGTCCAACCCGTTGTACATATCACCACGGGATAATCTCCTGAGAAAATCTTCTGTTTTCCTGAAGGATCCGCTCGAACTGAAAGAAATCACAGCAACTCCTTACGGCGCGATCCAGGCTCCACCAACACGCTTCTTGGGTTTAGCCGTCACCCATGCTCCACCGACGCGAACCTTGACTTTGGTGTTGGCCGTCAGTGAAACCCATGAACCACCGACGCGAACCTTGACCTTGGGATTTGTTCCCGTTCCATTGTTGGTCCAGAAAGATGCATCATCAACGTCAGCGACCCATGTCGAAGACCCCGACCACACACCGGCCAGCATAGAAATTCCAGAAGTGGCCTTGGTGAATGTTCCGCCCACTGTCGTGCGCGCCAATTCGGTCCAGGTTTGACCGTCGCTGGACTTGTAGAAGCGCAGAATATTGTCTGCGCCCATATTGCCACAGCCCAACCAATCGTTGGCTGTCCAGCTTGATCCAAGCCCAACAGTGGTGTCAGTAATAACATCACTGGAATGGGTTGCTGAACCGAATGTTTCAATACCCAATGTTGCATTGATAGGACTCGAGAACAACGTAACGTGATTACCAGCGCCATCATGAGCGCCGATATAAAACTCAGTCTCTGCCGTCGCCGTACCACTCTTGGCGAACTTAACGGCCCAAATACCATTGGCCAAATTTTGATTGTTCTGACCATGGGCATGAGGATATGACGACAGAGCCGCGACATGCATTTTACCACTGGTCTCGGTAACGCCGGTTACCGTTGTCGGCCATTTAGTGGCATTAATGGAGTTATCTGCGAAATCATCATGTAGGGTTTGTGTGTACGACATCGCTTACCTCGCTATGCGCTGGTGTCGAACCACACAGAACCGTTGTTCACCGAACCTGGGTCGACGGAACCGATGTAGAAGTTAACGCCGTCAGCGTCAACATAGGATGAACCGTTGTGAAGACGCATATCGGGGAATTCTCCGGTGGCGACCAGATCGGTAGCAAGCTGTGCCATGGTTCGATTGGTCCACGCACCCGACTTGCGTTGAATGACATCGTCGTTGGTTGCCGACAGCGCAGCGATGTCAGTCAGATCCGAATCGAGAGGCTGTTTGGTGTCTCCGACCGCCTTGACGCCTGCTGGCGTCACAGCTCGAGTGGTATCCGTACCTGTCGTGGTTTCGGCATTCGTAGCAAGCTCGACGATGCCCTTAGCGGTGTCCGTGGCAGCAAGCTGTGCCAGTCCCGCAGGAGTTACGGCTCGTACTGTATCAGTGCCGGTCGTTACTTCGGCATTCGTAGCAAGCTCGACAATACCTTTTTGCGTGGTGGTAGCCGCCAATTGAGCCAACCCCGCAGGGGTAACAGCTCGAGCAGTGTCGCTACCGGTCGTTACTTCCGCATCGGTAGCGAGTTCAACAAGACCACGACGAGTATCGCTGGCAGTCAATGCAGCCAAGGAAAATGGAGTGACCGCTCGAGCAGTGTCTGTTCCTGCGATCGTTTCAGCATCGGTGGCAAGCTCGACGACACCTTGTGCAGTTTCACTGGCACTGCCGATAGATCCCACCACAGATCCGGCGTCGATCGTCGAACCATCGAACTTGGTGATGATGAGATGGCCGGAACCATTCACGGTTGCACTGACGATCGAGTTGGCCTCGATTTCCAGCGTTCTTTCTGCTGTCAATACGGTAACAGTAGCCACGAGACCACCCTTCTAATCGTCTGAGCTGATCGAATATGAGTCAACACCGACGGAAACCACAGTAGGCCAGGTAATCTGAACAACAGTTGCTTCCAGGTACTGAATAGCGTCGGCAGGACCAGTCACGGTAAACGTATCGTCTTCGTTGTCCTCGACCTCGAGCGTAACGATGACGTCAAATATGGTGATCAATTCGGCCAGAGTGGGGATTCTCGGCGGAGTCGATGCAGTTCCATATAGAACGTCCTCGACCGCGGCCAAGGTAATCGGATGAATATCGCGAGAATCAATAATGATGTGGGCCGACTGTGAATATCCCGACATCGCCACCGGACGAGTGGTGATGTTCCAGCTGAAATTCGTCGGTTCTGTCGATTCAGCAATACTCTCACGACTGAGTTGCGACGGAGATACCAATGCGTTGTACACGATGTGCAACTTATAGCCGTGCGAAACGCCGTCAGTATCGTTACCCACCATGGTTCGGTAGGAAAGTCCAAATGACTTTCGCCGCTGCTGAGCAAGATACAGACCGGGTCGAACCGTCGCAGTACCGTCGCATTGCGCGAATTCCGTAGGATATGTGTAAGCCTCAATAGTGGCGGCGAACTCCTCCGCAGAGGACACATTCAGATACTTCACACCATCCAAGTAATACGCTCGTGGTTCCCCACCTGATGGAGCCTCAGCGACCGAGGTGAGTCCATTCCATGCAACGCCGGGGGAAGAATCGATATACAGAACACCACGATCAACACCTGCTTCGAAGAAGCGCTCTCCCGCAGCATTCCAATTCAGCCTTGTCATATGAGCTCCTCCTCTCAGCCCCGAGATCCTGTTCGTGCTCTACGTTGTGCGTTAAGCTGCTGACGCTGTCGAGCGGCATCACCACGAGACATCTTCTTCTCGGGTTGGTTCTTCACACTATTCACACGAATAAGTGCAAAGAGACGATTCAAATGCCGCGTCTCCCATTCAATCGGAATGTGATATGCAATCATCCAGTAATGAATGATCTCAGCAGTGATAATTTCGCGGTTGCGAGGAGCACTTGGATGATCAGTGAATCGAGTAGCCGTTTGTTTACCGTTAATGTACTCGTTGATGTCATCGAAGTTCTTTTGCGACAAGTGGAGAAAAATCTCCGGAGGAACATCAGGAGTCAATGTCATGGCCTGAATGTACCACAACGTTTCTTCGCCAGTCTTTTCTTCTGAACTAAGAAACGGCTTCTCGAATCGTGACTCCCATTTTGACAGTGAGACCAGAGAGTGCTCTAGCTCCAACGTATAAACCGTTGTTACGAACGAATTCGTCGATTCGTCGAAACGTTCGGACATAGGCACATCGATGGTAAGCACTCTCTGGTCTCCTTTCTCTGTCTTACGCGAAGGTGATGAGCCAGTCGTCGTCCGTGACGGCCGGGAACTTGTAGCCCTGCGCCGGAACAGCATTGACGACGGTGTTGGCCGTGATCGGACCGTACGCACCCGCCGGAACAACCTCGCCGTCGATCATGTAGATGACGCCGGTAACAGACGGGATCGTGATGATGTCCGTCGATGCGTTGTAGGTCGGAGCCGTCGGCGTCGCCGTGACGATGGTTCCAGTGAACAGCGCCATCACCGCAGCCGGCAGAGGAAGGCTCGGGTCCGTGCCCACCGTGCCGTAGAGCAGATCCTCGAGCGCGGCAAGCGCCAGCACGTCAACCTTGGTCGAATCGATGACCAGACTGGCCGTCGGCTTGTAGGCGACACCACCAACCGTTCCGACCTCGACCGGCGTTGTCGTGAGCTCCCAGCTGAAAGTGATAGCTTCCGGCGAGTCGTTGATGGACGCGTAAGCCTTCTCCGACGGCGCTGCCAGAGCGTTGTAGATCAGATGCAGCTTGTATCCGTGGTCGGTGCCGGCCAGATCGTTCCCCAGCCGCGTGCGGTAGGACAGACCGAAAGTCTTGCGCGTCTGCTGACCCACGTAGACGCCACCCTCGTGTACGAGCATGCCGTCGAACTGAGCGAACTCGTCCGGGTACGTGTAGGCCTCGATGGTGGCGCCGAATTCCTCGACGGACACCAGACTCAGGTAGGGAATGTTGTCCGCGTAGGTCTTGGTGACCTCCGCACCGGTCGGCGACTCCGTAACGGTGGTAAGACCGTTCCAGGCGACACCATCGTTGAACACACCCGAGCTGTTCGGGATGTACAGGACGCCATGGTCGACACCGGTTTCGTACAGGCGCTCACCGACCTGGTCCCAAAGGAGCTTGGTCATTTACTTCTCCTCAGAAATACAACGTGAACACGTCGTGATTTTGGTTGTTCGCCTTGTAGTGTCGATCATACGTACACAAAGGCAAAGCAGCGATCTTGGCCAGGATAATGCTATCTGGATTCGGATCGATGAGCGTCACTTGGTAACGCTGTTGGTAGGAATATGGACGATTGCCAGCGAACTTTGTGTCCGCATCATCACGTTGATAGACGATGCAGGGGTATTCCATCTGCACGTTGGAGGGTGGCTGGAAATACACCTTCGGAGTGATAACCTTAAATATTGCATGGAGATCAAGCCGTTGGCCCATGATAGACACCCCCCAACTCCAACAGAAGGCGGGGTCTCTGAACCTCAACCGAAGTCACGATCCAGAGAGTCCCCGCCCACCGAATGTAGCGGATGGCATGAAAATGTTCGTTGGCGTAAGCATCAGCGACGATACTGATAGAGTTGCCGACAGAAATATCGAAATTGACTTTCTGATCAGCTTCCAGGCGTCGAGCATTGCGAATGATATCACCGTAATACGGGTATTCCACAATTACATCGACAAATATCCCTGAGTTCGCTGGGCTTTCTATCTGTCCGTCGGCATATCCCACTTCGCCGAAGAACTTAGCCATCGTCTACGTGATGGCTACTAGGCCGACGGACGCTTGAAGGTCCAGGGACCGTCGACCACCGTGTCGGTGAAGAAGTAGCCCGACGCCGGAGTCGCCTTGACGTTGATCGAGGCACCGGCCGACAGAGCGCTCTGCGCACCCGCCGACAGCGTCGCGTTGGTGTCAGCGTTCTTGTAGACCACGCCGGTCACGGACGGGATGGTCACCACGCCGGTGCTGGAGACGAAGCTCGGCTTGACCGGGGTCGCCAGGGTGTCCGTGGACGCCGAGGTCGCCCGAATGACCAGAGCCGCCTTCACCTTGGTCAGGGCACCCGAAACTCGGGTCTCCATCAGGTACTTCAGCTGGTTGTAGTCGATGTCGAAGTCGTCGAACAGGTTGACCTCGCCGCCCTTGTCGGCGCCGATGTTGTAGTCCTGCAGATTGACGATGATACCGATGAGACCCGAGACCTCGTTCATCGGTTCGACGGTGACGATCCGGTCGACACCCAGCGCCTCGGCGACCTCGGCACGGTTCTTGTAGTAGCGCCGGCCCTCGAGGTCCTTGGCCTTCATGAACTTGTTGAGGTTCTTGATCGTGGTGTAGAAGGTCGGCGTACCCGTTCCCTTGTAGAACTCCATGCCGTCCATGACGGCATCCACGACCTCCTCGTAGTTCGAGTTGGCGTCGTCCACGTTCACCGTCAGAGTGGTGACGTAAACCTCGTGGTCGTTCGCGATGGAACGGATGCCGTCGCCCGAGGACGCACCGATCGGGTCCTTGATCTTGTCCTCGTCGGACACGTCACGACCGTCGCCGATCAGGATGGCACGCGCCAGTTCCTCCTCGAGCATGAGGCGCATCTCGGCCTTGAGCCACGCCACCATGTCGAAGTCGGTGATGTCCAGCAGGTCATCCCGGTCCAGCTTCTGCTTCTTGTAGACCGTGGTCGGGCTCGTGGTCCGCTTGGTGACGCCGAACCACTCTTCCTTCTTGTAGTTGCCCTTGATGTAGCCCTTGGCACGGGCGTCGTCCTGGGTCAGATCGGCCACGAGGGTCTTCACCCGCGAGAACGGCGTGTGACGGGTGCCGTTGAGAACGTCAGCCACCCACTCGGTACGCCGCTTGTCGAACTCGGGCGTACCGGTGATGTTCCGCGCGTCCGGGAACAGGACCGAGATGTTGTCGATACCGTGCGCGAGCGCGTAGTTCGTCACGGCGTCCTTGAAGGAACCGATCTTCATGGCCGAAGCCACGATCCCCTTCACGTCCTCGTGGGACAGCGTGTGCTGCTGGGCCGAACCTTCGCCCTGGTCGTTCTTCGTCTGGTCGAAGACGTTTCGCATTTCGTCGTTTCCTTCCTGGTGGGCGTCGCCCTCGTTGGTGGCCGAGTGTTCGGCAGAAGCAGCGGCGGCCCGCTCGAGCGCCGCGCCGATCATGTAGTGGAGGACGTTCTTTTCCTTCTCGGACATCGCGTCGTAGATGTCCTGGATGGTCTCGCCGTCGTCTTCCGCGTCGTCCATGTTGTCGCCATCGGCATGCTCGACGGTGTCGTCATCCTCGTCTTCGTCACCTTCATCCTCGACGAACTCCAAGAGCTCACCGCTGTGGATGATGGCCTCGTCGTCCAGCTCCGTCACATCGTCCGGATCCGAAGTGTGCTGAATCCGAACATAGTCGATCTTCGCCCCGGGATTGGCACCGGCGAGGACGAGACTGACCTCACGGATGTTGCCGTGGTGAACGACCTTGGACTTCTCCACGAGCTGATTGGCGTAGATCGACAGCTTGTCGATGTCCTTGTGCTGGACCAGAAGCTTGGCGTTCTGGCCCTGCTTGGTCGTGTTGAAGTAGCCGTGTGCTCGAACACCATCGGGAACAACCTCGAGGATGGCGTGGCCCAGAACATTGTCGGCACTGTTGTGACCGTGCTGCCAGACCAACGGAACCTGCTGCCCGTGCATGTGCTTGAAAGCCTCGGGCGTGATGATCCGATCGTCGGAGCACTTGAGACCTGCCTTGGTGGCGTACCCGCTGAAATCGGGTTCCATTTTGACAGTCTCCTCTCTTACTTGTCGTTTGACTTGTTCCGTGCTCCGACGGAGCCCGTATTGCGAAGTCGTCTGATCCGTTCTTGAATGGCTTTGACCTTATCGCTCAGATCTTTGACTCGCTCTTCAAGGATCTGGTCTTTGTTCTTGTCGTAGTACTTCTTCGAAGCTTCTGCCGCAGCATCTTTCTGCTTTTGTGTCTTCTTGTCGTACTTGGATGTTGGGTCGGATCGCTTCTTGTCTCGGTACTTTTCGACAGTATTCTTATCGACACCGCTACGCTTTTGCGCAGCTTCCACCAACGCCTTGAGAACTTTTTGAAGTTGGTCAAGCTTTGCTTGAAGCCTGGTCGCTCGTTCTTCTAGCTCTTTGTGACGCTGAGCTCGGGACTTTTTAACAGGAGCCCTGCGAACCGGCAATGCTTTGACCGGTTTGGTGGACTTTCGAGACGGTAGTGCTTTGACCGGTACAGGCAAAGCTTTTTTCTGATTACCTACCAATTCTCTGGTGCGGAGATAATACTCACGGCGTTTTACCGGATCGTATGCGTGAGTGAAAGACATCACGGACCCAGATCAGTCAACATACTGTCCACTGCCAACTCCATCTGATCCATTTGCGCCAACGCAGAATCGAGAGCTTGGTTGTCGTCTTCGACAACCTGACCTTCGATCGTAGGTATGTTGGACGAGGGAAGTTGGTTGTTTTGTGGCATGTTACTGTTGACGAGCTGATCTGCCTTGGGGTCCTTGGAGGGCTTCCAGCCGATCGCTTGACGAATATCGTTGGACGAGAAGATCTCGTTACGAGTAAATTTGTCAGCGATCTCGGCAATGTCAGCGACAGGAACCAACTTGAACGGATCACGGAACGCCATGATGGACTGCCCTTGCGAACGGGCAGTTTTGGTCAGGAAGGTACGCTTCATTGCTTCTACAATAGATTGAATGATCGGATCGATCGTTCGATTGTAGTAGTTCTTCATGGCCTTTTCATCGGCAGTGCCGTTCATTACTTCTGGTGTCAAGCCCAGTTCGGCATACAGCTTGTCCGTAAGATACTCCACCTGCTTCAACAGGTTGTTTTCTACTGGACGATTGAGCTGCGTGATCTTCTCTGTTCCGTCGGTATACGCAATACCGTACTTACTACCCTGGAGTTGTCGTTCGATTTCATCACGACGTCGATTAGCATCGGCTCGTCGAGCCTCAGATCGGACCACGTAGGGTAGCTGAATGATAAGATCCAACTTCCCCGAACTGACAAGCTCATCAACCGAGTCCAGCAAGTTGAGCTTTCGAATAAGACGCTGGAGGGTTGAGTTGTACTCATTCATCACTGAGTAGAGAGGGTTCTCTACGATAGCAACAAACTTCTTCTCAAGTGTTACTTCTTCTCGACAACCTTTACGGTCGTTATAGACCTCGACACGGACACGCTGAGGTTCCCATGCCACGATAAGACCGACACGCAGTGTCTTAATATCGAAGCTACCGGAAATACTGGGATTGATCGTTGTATCCACAGGAACAATAGCGATCACGCCTTTGTCGAACATCGTCATAGCAATGTCTTGACGGAATGCTCTTGCTCCTTGATCGATATTAGCTTCGACCGTGAGACATTCGTTCAAACCACTTTCCACATCGCCGACATAACGCTTCTCTTTGTCCAGGCGAACATGAAGAATATCGACAGCAGCTACGTCGATTCCTAGCCGGGTGTAGATCGAGGAGATGATCGACCGTTCGTTGCCGAAAAGCATTCGAGGACGATCAGGTCGGGAGGAGCCGTAATGCATCGGACCGTTGTTGAAATCAAAGCGGTCGTTTTCTGTGTTGAAGAATGCATTCCAAGCATGTTTCAAACGGTCGCCGAACGCCATACTCACCTCCTTTCTTACTTCAACGTAGTGATGTTATGTACCCCGCGGAAATTCGGCTTGACATACTTGATTTTCGCAGCGGTGGAACCAAGAGCTCGAGTTTTACCAGCAGCTTTTGCCGCAGCTCTCTTACTTGCTGCTCGGGTCCCGATAGCTACCGATGCTTTGCTACCAACATCTTTAAGAAGACCAGCGGCCAAGCCCGATCCAACCTGGATCAGTGGACGAGCCATTTGATCGTAACCAATGCGCTTTTGAACTTTGGTCGATTTATCGATCTTGTATGCGCCTGTATCTTGCTTGAATTCGATGCGGCGAGACAAAGCAGAAGTCCCAGCAATACTACCGACGGCGCCTGCCAATCCGATACCGCTTTGCGAACCGAGAAGAAGAGCTGCAGCTTTTTCGCCTCGAGTCATGCGAGCAGCAATGACTCGATCAGGATTATTGAGATAGTTCTGCTGGCGCTTACGCAGATCAGCTTCGATCCGGGTTTTTCTTTCGCCTGTCGCAGTATCGAGCTTTCGTGATTCCTTACGGTAAACCCTGGCCTCGGCCTTGAGTCTGCGACGAGCAGCGATAATGTCTCGTCCCGTTGCCGCCTTGCGATGACCCCACTTCATACCGAGGACGCCGTAGTGCATAAGTTCGTCAAGAGAAGGCTTCTCCTGACCAGCAATCGTCATTCGAATGCCTCCTTATTCAACTTGTATGCGATGTACGCGTCCATAAGAGCAGACACGTTGTCAATCTTGTCCTGGTACCGAGTCTTCAGAAGTTTACGATTACCATTCGTGTCTTCCAGAGTGATGGCATTACCCATGGCGAACTGCATGAGATCTTCGTCGAAGATAAGCTCGCGCTCTTCTGCAAAGATCTTCAATTCACCAAGCGGAACCGATTCGGTGCGTGAACCCTGAATAACCTTCTCAATACCGTAAGGACCGTTCTCTGCTTCCCAGCGTTGTACGAACTCTTTGGCGTTGTATGGGTCGAAACCAAAAGTACGAACGTCGTATTCATGCGCCTGAATAAAGCGATCGAGATCATCATAGACATCCATCATGTCCAGAACAGTGCCCTCGAGAACGTGCAAGCTTCCTTCAGCTATGAATTCTTCGTACTTCTGGCGCATAGCACTAGGGAGTTTGGCTAACGTAAGCGAAGTGATGTAGCTGCGAGTCTTGATGCCGAACCCCCGACGAAGGGGGAACAGGAATGTGAACGCGCAGAAGTCATCACCTTGCGAAAGGTCTGCTCCCATTGCACAAGGCATTCCGTCGAAGTGTCGACGACGGAAGGGGATGGTTTCCTCGTATGTAAAGAAGTAGGTGTATCCCTCCATAGGGATTCCGAACCTCTTGGCAAGGATGTCGTTACGGGAAGAAGGAGCTTTCTCGGCTCGTTCGACATCAAGTTGGTAGGTGTCATACGTTACTGTCTTTCCCAGATTCGGATTGGCCTTAGGCCACATACGAGGATCGTTAACCTCGGCCAAATCATCCAACTTGTAATGCCAGATCGAGACGTGGGGTGCTTGATACTCGCCGCGGAGAATACTTGCTAGTTCCATTTTGACGGTATCGCCAGAACCATTGCGTACGGTTCCTTCGGAACTTACCGCGATGATCAGAAAGTCATCAAGCTTCGAAGCACCCTGTTCGATGGCGCCGATAACATCCTCGCGGGTATCGCCAGACAACCATTCATCGATAGTAGAGATCTTTGGCCGCAAACCCTGGAGTTTGTTGATCGACATGGGTCGAACTTCGAGCAAAGATCCCGTAAGGAAGTTCTCGACGCCCTTCTTGGTCGCCGCAAGCTTGACGCGAAGCGCCCTTGAGCCGGTGGTATTCTGTAGCGACCCTTCGGTCAAGAACTGAAACAGCGGTCCTCGTGATCGAGTGATCGCCGTTCGAACAGGCGACATCACTTCGTCGGCCTGCTTCATCGTGGGGGCAGTGGTGATCTGGTGTGTTGTCTGTGTATCGACATTCAGAAAGTAACTCTGAATGCATGATTCATACACCGACTTAGCTGCTCCTCGAGCGACGATAAGGTATTGTTTGGTGGTCAGTCGCTTCTTGATAATCTTGGTGATGTAATGTCCGCCACGATTATCGGGCGATGGCTCATACACCTGTCGCTCGATGAAGTACCACCAACCGAAAATCTGCTCCGCCCACAACTTAAAGGATGGAAGTAGATGAAGATCGCTACCATCCGTCAATGTCAGCTCATTCTCGCAATAAAGAATGAAGCCCTCGATCGCGTTAGGATCGTAGTAGATGTGGGGGTTGGCGATGAGTGCATCGATACGATTCATCTCCAGGGAAATTTCTCGATTAACAGGAATGTCGCCACGAAGAACGGCATCGCGAAATTGTCCGTAGTAATACGGAACGTCCGTGTTCGACAAACCCTCGAGCATTTCATCAGGTATTCTCATCACCAACCTCCTTTCTACTTCGTGATGTCTTTAAGCAGCGTGCTACCCAGATCAGCTGCTTCTTTTCCGGTACGACCAATACCGATCAACGTTTTGACCATTTTGGTCCCTCGCTCCAACGTACTCCCGCCGTTGAGACGCTTGTACTGCTGCTCCAGATTCATACGATTGATGAGTTCCTGGAGCTCCTTGTTGGAGAGCGAATCGGTGGTGCTCTTTTTCGCGAGCTGCCTCGTCTTGGCTACTCGGATAGCGTCTTCGGAAGCAGGGTGACGCTTTCCACCAGAAGTCTTGACCCTCCGACCGGGTCGTGTTCGTACTTCTACTGCGGAAGGACCGGAATCGGTGCTACGACGAACACCCCACTTCATTCCCTTGACACCGTAATGCTGAAGAAAATCTTCGCCGATAGCCATAAGATTGCTCATAGCCAGAGGGCTGTCGTATTCATCGTTCTTCAAGGGGAACTCCACTCCCTCGTATTCGCCCATCCACAGCGCTAGGCGATCAAATGTCACCCAGGTTGTTCCGGGGTAATCCCTTGGATCTGGATGCGCCGGGCTGTCAGGATAACCCATCGTCAGATGCGGGATCCATGCTGGGAATTGTTCAGTGGAGTTGTAGGCCTTCAGAATATCGGTATCGCCGAGAAGGTATGAGCGAACTTCCTCAAGCCTCTTAACGCAATAACCAGGGTTCTTGAAGAACAGAACATCCGCAGATTTGTCGCCGAGCACGCCACGGTGATCTACGTCCAGTCCGAACTTACACAGCGATGTATCCGCAACGTGCTTGATCGTTTCTACCACATGATCAACGTTACTGAGATTGTCCCCGAGAAATAACAGCGTCAGATGCGGTACTTTCTCACTGGACAGCTTCCAGACGTAGTCGTCTTGCGAAGGAATTGCTACTACGGCGTAACCGGATGTTCCGTGTCCCACTTTTTCACCTCCCTGAATGTGTTGATGCGATACTCCAATTCCTTGGCGAGGTCTTCCATCGCTTTGATAGCGAACGATGTGGCTGGCGGATCGAACAGCAGGCGAACCTTCAAATACACAAAGGATTTGACGTTGTTCAATCGAAGATCTGACCCGAGGAAGGACTCCCACGTGGCGGTGTTGTCCTCAACCTGGAAACCGTTCTCCGGACCGATGCCGAGCTGGTTCAACGTAGCGAGAACCGAGTTGATGTGCATCAGAATATCGGTATCGAAGGCCTCGTAATTCTGGTCGATACCGAGACTCTTCTTAACGGTGATGAGAATACTCACGTGGGAGTCCTCCTCTCCTTGTTAGAAGCGACCTTCGTTGAGCCGACGCTGGAGAGCCATCACCAGCTGCGACTTCGGCTTCGTGATGTAACCATCGACAGGGCTCTTGAGATAGCGCTGGAGCCCGGCGATCGTCTTCGGACCCAGATCGCCGTCAACCACGATGCGATGATCGACCGTCGCCTTCAAACGAACCTGAACCGCGCGGATGAGCGCACTGTTCTCATCGTCGATCTTGCCGGTGACCTTCGTCTTCATGATCTGCTGCCACAGCTTGATCGTGGGCTCGTCAAGTACGCCGGTAACCTTGACGAAGGCCTTCTTGGGCGGCTTCGGCTTGGCTGCCTCACGAATCTTGTTGGCGATGCGAGTCACATCGGCCGGCGGCTTGTTGATCTCATAGTGCATGCCGTCGACAGTGCCCTTGTAGTTCTCGCCCCAGCGAATGACACCCTCGTAGAAGGCGAGCTGTTTGTTGATCTTGCTCTTCTGCTCTGCAGTGAAGGTGTTCTTCTTCCCCAGTGGGTGCTTGTTCCAGCGAAGATCTTCGGCAGTACCACTGGCATGGTTGCTGTCGATCTTGGAGCCAGGAATGACACGAGGGTTGTAACCACCAGTATCGGCCTTGGTCAGCGGTTCGATGTTCTTGTCATACCACCGAGCAAAGTGAAGAAGAACGACCGAAACATCGCCCTTGCGAAGGACGATCTTGACGTCACGGACAATGGTGTACTTGGCGACAAGATCGGGATCTCGAGACTTGTAGCCATTCTGGGAAGTGGTCATCGAACACAACACCCTTCAGTATCGAAGTCGGCCGTGTTCAGCTCGAAGCTGTCCTCTGGGAGCTCGACGGTTTCGGAATCCACGTCGTCAAAGGACTCGAAATCATCGGGGTCGGGGAACTCGAGCGAGAGCTGTTCGTTACCGTCTGCCATTTTGACGGGCGTCCTTTCTTGCGGTTCGGGGGGATTCCTGACCCGGTTTCGGGATCGTATAGTTTCGACCTCGACCAGGCGTCTTGATCTGATACTCGGGGCTGGAGACAGGAGCAAGCTCTGCGATCCCAAAGTGCGACCACATCGACGCTTCTTGGAGTTTGGCGAAAGCTGTAGATTTGGCTCGACCGTCCGGCAGTTCCATGTTCAGGAACTTAAGGAACGCTATGTAGCCTTCCCGAAGTTTCTCATGTCTGGGAACGGTTTCGCTGGTACCGGCATGGTAACCAAAGCGATGACGAATCTCTTCGTCGCTAAGAGCCATTGTTCGCCTCTTGTTCTCGTTTGTACTCGGCAACTTCTTCGTCGCAGAAGTAACAGAAACCCGGACCACCACAACCGACGACGTCGGGTCGGGCGGGATCGTCTGGAATGAGCTCGGTATCAGGAATGTGGTGGCCGTGACCGGTCCATGCCATCTGTCTTCACCCGCTCTCGGAACAGAATTCCAGCATTGAGCATCGCACCAACGAGATCATCCACCAAGTTCTCAGGCGGATCACCCAGATTGTCATGGAGTGCTTTGATGATAGCGCTTCGCACTTTCATGATGGTGAATTCGTCATAGTGGAGATTCTCGTGTGGTTCATCGTCCACCTCGATCTCATCAATCGCAGTCGCAGATATACTCACATGATGATGAGACGATCCCAGTCGATTGGCAAGAACAGAAAGTTGCTCGAAAAGTCGAAACCACTCTTCGGCGCCCTTGGTTCCAACGCTGAGCGTGGTAATCCGGTCGGTCATAAGTAAAGCTCTTCTCTCTTTACTTGCTACCAGAGTTTGGTATCTCCTGGTCGACGCTCGACGAATTGTCGACGACGAAGACGAGACTCATCGCCATAATGAATGGCATTGTGAGTATCATGAGTCACACAAATAAGGAACTCGGGATCGAGGATATCGAGATTGCCCTCGATAATATCGGCAGGAACCATCGGGTTCATATGGTGTACGTAAACCCGATCATGAATTTCGTATCCATCGACACCCAGATCGCATCCATAGTCTCGAGCAATGACATGACTTCTAATGCGACGCCATTCTTGAGAATGATAGAATTCCTGGTTCATGAATCGATCGTAGCCAAAGGTGTCTTGGCCAACAGCGCCGCCAAGCTTGAGATAACGGTAGCGTTCCTCGAAAGTTTCGAGACGCCGAAGATCAGAATATGTCTTGATCATTCGGGTTCTCCATCGTCGTCCACGTCGATGTGACCGTTACCCGAATATGCACTCATGGCACGAAGAGCCTTCTTGTACAACTCTTCCTGTCGGGCTTGTGCGGCAATCGCTTCAGTCTTGGCTTGGATAAGATCTCGTTCCAGAGCCAACTTCTCTTGTTCAAGTCGCTCGCGTGAGGATCCGAGTTTCAAGTAGTGAGTAATGACCTGCGAAGATGCTGTTCCATCTCGAAGTTGGCGTTCTGCCAGCTGATCAGCAAGGTTGATCATCTGAGCTTCACGAGCATCAGGAGTTGAGGCCGGTCTGCGTCGACTTGGAGTTTCATCAGTAGGACTTTCTCTACGCCGAGGCACGGTTTCAACTCCTTTCATTATCAGTTTTCATGGGGTGGAGGGTGCAGGGAGGAGGGGAGAGAGCTCGGATAGGGTATCCAATAACTCTCTCCCATGATCAACAGGCAAAACAAGCCACGCCGTGTTTTCTCCGCTACAGTATCTAACTTATGCGGCGATAGGATCAGACTCCGGCGTCGGGCCTTGAATGGGCTGTTCTTTTGTTCCGTCCTCGTTACAAAGCCACCAACGCCCAGGATGATACGAATCTTGTCGCACGGAATACGGCTCGCACACCTTAGGCTTACCGCATGATTGCACAAACAGAGAAGATAGAAAAACCATCGTCGTCAGAGCGATCGTCTTTCTCATGATCAACAGGCAAAACAAACCACGACGTGTTTTCTCCGCTACAGTATCTAACTTTTCGAATACCTACGAAGAAGCGATAACGCCGGCAGTCCGCAGCTTGGCGAGCAGAGCGTTGAAGTCGACCTTGAGAGCCGCGAGGTCGACGGCCGTGGTGTCGGCCTGCGCGGCTGCGGTCTTGACCGTGCCGGCGCGAGTGCCGTCGGGGTTGATCAGGATCAGAGGAAGAGCCTTGCGCTTACCCTTGTCCGGAAGGACGGTCGGATGCGCCTGAACTTCCATGATCTGAACGGACTGAGTCATGGGTGTTTCCTTTCGTAGCAGTAGACCTTGCTGATCGATCGTGAAGCAGGCCCATCCCGTGGATGGGAAGAAGCCTCCGGTGTATGTCCGACACTCTTGAGGTATCTTGGGATTTCTAAAGGGCCTGCTCCAGGAACGACCAACAAGCAAGGTCGAGGGTGGACGGGATTCGAACCCGCAACCGACGGCTTTCGCAGATGTTCTACCACTGAACTACGAGCCCAATTGCCCGGCCGGAATCGAACCGATGGCTTCTGCTACTTACCGCTGATCTTCCTATTGAGCTACCACCCCCAGGCACCAAACCCGGAGGGGGTAAACCCCGCCGGAAAAAGTCCCCCCGGAGATTTTTTTAGGAGGGCGGCGATGCAGAGGGGGGTCTCATTTTGCGAGACCCCTCCCCCGGTCAAACATTTTTTTGAAAGCGTTGTCACATCACAGAGACATGATACTCCTTCCACAGAGGACATTGTCACCACATGTTCCATCACCAGTCACATCTATTAAGTTGTTGAGTAAAGTCAGCGTGCCTGAGTTAGTGTCGAGTCTTCCTTCACTCTTGTATGCATTCCCGACACGTTCTCAGTAACGATGTCCTTGATAGCTTGCTGAATCGCCATGTGCTGGTCCTCATCAGAGAGGTTTGGCGATGTGTGTGTCACTCGAGCCAACAACGAAAGAGAGTTGTAGCGATCCCAGTCCCAGGCGAACCACTCATCGTACTGTGAGAAAGGACTGTATGGATTGTCGATAGTCGTAAGCATGTAGTTGTCCATCAGTCTCCTTCCTCACCACCAACAGCCTTCTGTGCTGTAGACACAGAGACACCAAGAACGTCAGCAATCTCTGCCCATGAGTAACCCTTTGCATGTAGGCTCCTGGCCTTAGCAGTACTGGCAGGCGTCATCACAGGTTCGTTCTTAGGTGTAGCTAGCTTCTTGACCTGATCTAGATCCGCATAGGTCAGGATCTGAGCTAACTTATGGGCGGTGATAGCACGTGCTTGAATGGCTTTCCATTCGGCATCAGTGATCTCAAACTTATGCTTGTCAGCACCCGTTCTCATACGGGCTGCAGACAAGGCCTGAGACTTAACCCTTTTGAGTTCTGCTTTGTTCTCTCTCAACTTGAGAGAGGGATCATCGCGGATCTTCTGCCGAACAGTGGCATTTGCTATGACCTGGGCTTGTCTTTCGAGGGGGGCGTTTCTCAGAGAGAGGTCCAATTTGGCTTGTAGGGAGGACACTTCGTTCTGATACGTCGCCTTCGCAGAGGGCGAGTAAGGATCTGGTTTGATCTTCACTAGTTCTCTACGTGCTTGGTTGGCCAGAGATTTCAGTCGGTTGGAGTGGTCTGCATAGACAGTCTCGATAACAGTACCCGTCGACAAGGTACGTGCATCGTCAGTCTCAGCAAGCTTTGTCGACTCCGTCTTTTCAACCTTGGTATGTACTTTGCCTTTGGAGTCAACCCACGTCTTGACCTTACCCGTTTCCTGGAATACCTTCTTGCCCGTCTTGGGATCGATAGCACCAGGACGATCGGGAGACCATTGCTTTCTCTCGTTGACATCCAGTCTCGATTTAGCTCTCGAGATCAGAGTCGAAGCACCAGCAACACGGGAATCAGAGTGATCTGTCTGATACCGTTTCACAAGCGCGGCAATTCCATTAGCCTCGTAAGACTTCTTGTAATTTAGTTTGTGTTTCTCAGCATCGATGACCACCATCGAATGCCGAACGGCACGAGCAAGTTCGTCGTTGTTAGCACCCCTGATGCTCATGTCCGTGATCAGGTTCGAGATCTTTCCCATCTCGAGGCCCTTCTCATACGGAGTCATGACCTTCATGCCCTCGTAGTAGGGGTACTCATCCTTAGGACTGAAATTCTTCAGACCTTCCAACGGAGGCTTAGTTCTGATTTTTCCCAAGTTATTGGGAATCACCAGAACAGTATCACCATCGAAGTCCGCACCGGACAGTCGCTCAGCAACCTTGCTATTGATCCCGATAGCATCACGAGAATCGCCAAGCAACTTGCGTGCTTCAGGATTCTTGTGACTGACTACGAGTTCGGGGATCTCGAAAGGCCCAGCATGAGGAAAGCGAATCAGAACAACTCGCTCACCAGGACGGAAGTTAGGAGCATAGACTTCGTTGTCCTTCAGACTGTTCACAGGAAGTATGACCTGCGTCTGCTGGCGAGGCAGATGAGCAGCCTTGAGATGCACGGCCGACGAGTCGGCACCATCAGCATAAGCCTCGAGAAGCTTCTTGCGGACAGATGGGTTGTTCAGACGCAAGATTGCGTCGAGCTCAGACTTCTTCGCGTCATAGGTAATTTGAAGCTGTTCTCGAGCGAGTGGCGGTCTTTGCTTGGACAGCATCTGCGATGGAAGGTTGCGTGACCAGGTTTCCCACTTGCCTTCTTCGTTAACCTTGTTCATGACCGAAGTAAGCTTAGTGATCCGTCCTGTTGCGTCACGCTCGCCAATTTGCCCTGTGGGTCCGATGGTTGCGCCAAACGGATTGTCTTTGTCGATAGGACCCGTAAACTTAGAGGAATCACCGGGAGGGTCACCAGGCGCCTTCAGCCTCTTAAGAGGTTTCATGGCGTCGAGCTTGTTGCCCGTGTCGCTCTTATTGGTGTTGAACTGAAGATCCACACCGTCAGGGAGATCGTCCTTGTAGACGGCCATACCCTTCAGGTAATGACTACCATCGACCATGATACGGACTTGCGCATATCGTCGACCGCCCAGTGATACATCGTTCACGCCAGGGCGAACGTAGATCACGCCATCCGCATCAGCACCACCGTCTTTGTCATACCTGATTCCCACACGCTTGGAGCTAATAGACAGGGGAGGATGCATGCCAAGTAGCGTTACGCCACCATCTTGAGAATACTCGCTCAGCTGGTCTATCTTGTCGAGGTTACGATGGACATCGATCCAGTCATTACCAGGTTTGGTCAGAACTTTAAGGATCGTTTTGTTACCCGTACCAAGTTGCTCGATCTGATCCTTATGAACTCGATACCCTTCGTCCTTCAACTGCTGAAGAGCACTGCGTAGCTTCGTGCTGGTGATGCCGAGTTGATACTCGACACCCGAACCGACATCGATGAATTCCTTCTCGTCTACTGCCTTGCGGAGGGCATTGGTGACGTTGTCGATAACCTTTGCTTTACGCTCTTGGCTATCCTTGAGTAGATTGCGAACCTGGGACTCGCCGGAGACCTGAAACCCAGCCTCGCGCATGCGTGCAGCAATGGCCCCGTTTGAAAGTCCCTTATCCTTGAGCTTACGGGCCATGTGGATCTCGTCCTGTTTGCGTTCGTTACGGACGAGAGTACGAATGTCACGAAGTTGAGTGGTGGTGACACCATGCATTTTGGCAGCCTCGGTGTCACCGACACCAAACTTCCGCTTGGTTTCCTCAATATCGTCGAGGAGGCTGCGATTGCGTTGCGATTGCGGATCATCACCAGAGCCCCACGGATAACGTCCAGAGTGTCGAGGAGTTCCATAGTGCGCAAGGTACTCTTCTTCTGGGATAGTGACCACTACAGATCCTCCTCTCTCAATTGCGCCACCAGTGCAGCTTGTGTTTTGACTCGATCCATGATCATAAATACATCGGCTGGATCTGGTATCAGCTCAAAGACCTCGTCATTCTGATAAATACGTAGAATGATTTTGATCTCGGCTGGGTTGAAGCCATATTCGAAACAGAAAATAGCAGCATAAATCAACAGCTGCCGCATGTCTGCTTCGGTCACACCAGTCTTGAGATCGCTGATGCGCAAAGTATTGTCACGAAACCCGCATGCGTCTGCGGTACCAAAACACTCTGGAGAATAGAACAGAGGGACCTCAGGCGTCATAAAGAAGCCGATACAGTCGTTGATGTATCGACTTAGCGTGGTTCCGTTATCGGCCTGTTTAATGCCCAGAGTAATGGCTTGCTGGGCATAGGCGTGTAGATCGATTCCTCTTTGCGTCTGTTGTGCTTGGAAAAAGACGCGTCGAAGTTTGTCCTCGTCATATTCCAGCCAGTGATACTTACTGGGACTAAGAAAGGCGTGTTGCCTGATGATGTTCGTATGCTTGTTGAAGCTCATCCAGAACGGCCTCTTCGTTTTCAGGACAGATGAACGCCGCGAAGCACATGCCGTCCAATCTACCGATGTAGTACTGCTGATTCGGTTGACGACGTGCTCTCATGCTGGTCTTGGCCTCGAGAGTGGCCCAGAAACCTCCCTCGAAAAGGATTCCCATGTCGGGGATACCTTGCAAGAGAGCTGCGTCAAGACGAACCACCAAACAGCAACGATCACCGAAGCGTCGGTAGATTTCTTTGGTCAGTCTTGTTTTGTATTCGCCCTCAAGCAAGATATCCCCTTCGAGACGGCCGTATCGCACGAATTACATGGCTTATTCTATCCCTCCTATTACAATGTATGTTTTTCGAGCGATACGATATCTAACTTTTCAGACGACCTCACGGAAGTACTGACCCGTGGGCCAGACGTACGAGTTGTTCTTCATCGCAAGGTAGATCATGAAATCCAACAACCCATGAGTCGTGGCCGCGTGCATGCTGTTCTTGTAGAGGTCGCCCGTTTCCATGTCCTCGATAGGGTTGGCGATTGTTGCGTGAACATCAGAGAACTGTTTGAAATACTTACGTGCATACCACAGCGGTCGCCACATGAGATTAACGACATAGTTGTTCTCTCGATCACCGTCAAGATTGATCGGCGTATCGAAAGCTGCGCGAATCTTCCCGTCAGGTTGCATGGGGGGCGGAAGAAAAGCACGAGCGACCAACAGGGGGAGTGATCGCTTGTACTGTGTTCCTTGGAGCATCAACCCAACAATCATCACACCACTCGAGTTACGCGTCGGTGTGATAAGGCAATCCCTTTTCTCGTTCCGTACTCTTCCCCAATCGCTTACCGAGTAGTAGGGGAAATCGCTTATCTCACTCCAGCGCTCTTGTACGGATGAGAACTGCGCATCTTGTATCATGTGAGAGGGGCTCACCTTCTATGTGTAGCTCGGTCTTGACGAAAAGTCCGGTATGTCTATCTCGGTCAAAAACCAAAAAAAAAGCCCAAAACTATTTTAAAAAAGCGCTATACAATATCTAGATATCCACATGAGTTTCCGTGTAATAGTTTTTAGGTTTTTTTTTGATTTCTGGCAGAGAGATTTATACCAAAGTAGGACATACAAGACCACGTCTGTACCGAAACCTTAAGAGAACCTTAAGTTTTCCTTAAGTCCTGTTTTTTTTGCGACACGATATCTAACACCCCAATATGACCGCTTATGTCCGCTATCGTACGATCCAGTCATGAGCCTCCTCGTCATTTCTGTCAAAAGTGGCAGCAGAATTGACAGGACCGGATTCGAACATTTTCATGTATTTGGCTTCGTTAAACGTCTCCTTCGCCTTCAAAGATCGCCCAATCGCACGGTCAATCATCGAGTCCGACGTGAAGTCGTAGTACCACAAATCTGTGTAGGGAGTGTTAAGCCGATCGATGCGACCGTAGGCCTGCTCGGTGATTTTCCAAGAGTAGTTGCGGGAGTACATGATCATGGCATCCGTCTCGATGCACTCCCATGCTTCCGCTCCAGCGATGTACTGGACGAGGTAGATCCACCGGTCCGTCGTGGGAATCGGCTCGTGCTTGTGGCCGTTCCACTCGGCTATCGAAACCGAAGAAGCATCTGTTGCATGCCATCCCGTGGACGTGGTGTCGGGAAGCCAGATCTTCGAGGCTCCATGGTCTACCGCATGCAGGGCATCCTTGCTGCCCCCGTTTCTCGATGACATCCTCTGCTTTGTAGAGGTGCGGTCCGAATCCGAAGGACATTCCTTGGACAATGCCGTCGGTGATGAGATGGCTCTCGTCGAGGAGATATCCCTTGACGTGCCATCCGGTTTCATCTTCGGTAACGTCAGTGACGTGGATCTTGTTGAACCATGGTTGTTCTTCGGGAAGGCTGTACTTTCCCGCGGTTTCGACGATGAGCTCGCGATAGGCTGCTTTAGGGAGGTATCCTTCAACGTCGTCAGACATGACTCACTCCCCTTCTTCGACCTTTCCGACCCAATGATAGTCCCCGGACGCGCGACGGAATATGTTCTTCCCGTCCCATCCGTAATACTCGATGTCGGGATATTGTGGTTGGACCCGATGGGTATCGAGTCTGAGACTCTTGACGTACAGTTCCGGATGGAGGAACCATCGTTCGATATTGTTGTCGATGTCGTACTCCCACATCCATGCATTTCCGTTTGATGCAGGGAACCAATCGAACGGTTGGAGTAGTGTGAGAGCTCTGACAAGCTCCTCAGTATCTCCAACTCGTAATTGAAGTTGTAGAAGACGATCAGCTTCGGATGGTTCTTCCATAGCTCCTTCACCATCTCAAGTCGGCTAGGATCGCTGTTGACCACCCGCCGCATGACGCTGAACATCTCACCAACGTCACGCAGCGGACGATCCTCGTACACATGCCAGCGCTCCTTCAACACCAAATGGAGTGCTTCCTTGTCGTAGGGGAGCGGAACCTCGACGTGACGCCTGCGCGTGTGTCGCACGTACGGCATCTCGACAAGGAGTCGGGACCGGAGGCGGACCAGCTTCCCCACACCGATGTATCGGTCCACCTTGGGGAACTTGCTGAAGTTGTTGTAGACCACATGGTCGCGCTTGAACGCAGTACGGTTCTTATAGAAGCCGTTAGCAATGAAAACCGGGATGTAGTCCATCCACGTGTCGCCAGGAGTGCCACTGAGGAGTATCCATCTGTTGTATTTAGCAATCCGGAGGAATTTGCGGGTCCAGTCACCCGAACCCACGAGGCGCTGCTCGTCAAAGATGAAGAAGGCACCTTTGACGTCAGCATACTTAGCGATGTTGTTCCATGAGTCGACGGTTACAACCCAAGGATAAGATGATCCCTTTTCGAGGCCGCCAACCTCTGTGTCGTCATGTTGTAGTGTTGAGGAGCATACTTCTGAATCAGTGCTTTCGCTCCCGCCATGCTGATATAGCGATCCCGATACAGAGTCTCGACTTGAGCGACGAGTAGATTGAGATCCTGGGGTAGCGGTTGGACCTGACTTAGGTCCGATGTCGACGGTGTAGAACTCTTCTTGCCAGTCAAAGGAGTCTCGCTTCTTTGCCGTAGTAATGACGTAGACATCCTTGGGCGCTTCGTTCTGTAGGTAGTACGCGACAGCGACCCGTGACTTACCTGTACCCACACCGCCCCAAAGAATCTTACCGTTCGCAAGCTTCTTCAGGGCGGTGCGTTGATGCTCTCTGAGGTACTCGTTGAGATCGATCATCCGCCTGGCTCGAGCACCTCCTTGTAGAAATGATTACGAGTTTCCTCGTCAGGGTCTGCCTCAGGTTCTTGACCCTGGGCGTACATCTTCATTTTGTACGCCTCATACAAGGTAATCTGATCGGAGAAATACAGCCTACGTATCTCCTCGTCGATCGTTCCCCAACCGTCTTCTTTATTTACGATTTCGGCCATAGCTGGCTTCGAAATAGATTCAAAATTTCCGCATCAGGATCGGGGTTTTCGGGAAAGCCTTCCGACCGCCGATGCATCTGGTATGCCTGAATCAACGTGATCCCACCACGCAGATAAGCTTCTTGAATTTGGTCGAACGACCAATCATCATCCGGCTTCAGATGCTCAAGTCCTTCTATTCCCATGAATCACACCTGTTCGATATGTGCCGACGAATTCGCGTCGGGGTTCATTCTGTACGTGAAATGCACTTCGCCGTTACTCAAGACGTGGGTGATGACGAAGTCTCCACACGCACACGACTTCGCCAGCTCGTAATCGAGGTTCTCGAGCTGACCGCCACAGACCGGACAATGTGTCAAGCAATCGAGTGCTGCGTGGATACCCATCTTGAGCAATGGTCCTCCATGTTCTTCTTCATTGACAATATGCGAGGGCATCTCAACCGCCTGTTGCTTTGCTTTAAGGAGTTGTTCCATATCTTCCAACAATCTCTGATAGAAGTACGATCGACCGAGCCCCGCGGTCTTGACGTCAGTCACTGTGTGGTATCCAAACGGCTAGGTAACGCAATCCCAACAGTTCAAGAGAGAATCGACCATGGTCAACACATGTGAGATCGCTCCGCCCATCAGTTTCCAACTCACCGGCACACACAGGGCAATACTCTAGAGATGCTCTTAACTTCTCGCATTTCTCGCGAAATTTTCTATCGATATCGTGCATGATAGACACATCCGAATCAGATAGATCAGAACGGTTTGATCGTAGGCCACGTTACAAAGATGGCTTCGATCCCACCATCCTCACGAAAATTCGACAGCTTGAAGTATCCACAACGTTTGGGGCATCGCTTCTCTGCAGGACGATGAGGCAGCGGAGCATCGAGTACTGACTCGCATATTGGACAAGCGACGAACACCGACAGAATGCTATCCAGTAGGGTCGGCTTCTCACCCATAAATAAACCACCTACCTCATTTCGATCCATTGGGATCAAAAATCACGACAAGGTCTCCGCTGATATTTAGTCCTGTCTGAAGGACGTTTGGATGATCAACGCACCAGACTCGTATGGTAGATTCGAACGAAACGATCCTTTCAAGACTACTACCGCATTGTGGACAGAATTGTATAAGGTCGAATGCGCTTTTCTTACTCACTCCATCTCGTCTTCCTAGGGTTCCAGGTTGAACTCGAGAAAAATGAAGTTGTAGCTAGTCTCATGTAAGGTAACCACACTACCGTGCGTGAGACACATCAGCGGCTTCTGACGATCTGTGGTGTCCATCAGTGGTCGTCCACAGCGAGGACAATGGCGGAAGTTATCGCAGATTTCTGCATGTAGTTGGTCGAGGGGCATCGTGATTTTCCAGCCGTTCATCGCAACAAACGATCCGTATTGAACGACCTCCATTGAATGACAGGCGTATCGTAGACGACCCCATTCAGGGATCCATGGATGACGAAATCACCATGACCGAAACAGCTCATTCGCCCCTCTGCACAGGGATGTGGGACCAGTTCTCGCCCACATTCCGGACAGAATTTCAACAGATTGCCAACCCTAGTATTTTCCACATCCAAGACCATATGATTTTACTCCAGAGTCATGAAACCCGTCACGCCGCATTCACTACATCGCGGATATGGGTGGTTGGCGGACATACGTTCATGCTTACATCGAGGATTCCTCGTAGAGGTGTAGCACATCTCTCCCAGGTGTCCATGTCGAATGCAGCGATCACCTTCACGAATGACAGGGCTTCCTGAGTCGACGCAATAACGTTCCGACGTGAGTTTCCCCCATTTGATTCTCACGGCATCCCCTTTTTAATTCTTACGAAAGTCTTTGCCCCACAAACGAACTGCTTGATCCTGAGTAATGAGACCGCGATCAACGAGTGCCGTCACCTCGTATCCAAAATCCCCAGCCAGAACCTTCCGATGCAACTCACTGCAGTGATCTTCACCGATGAAACACATCGGCTTCTGCTCGTCCGTCTTCCCACAAACTCCACAAGGATGCTTACCATCCCGATAGGGGGTCTGCAAAGCCTCAGTCAGCCTCGTCAAAGACGCTCCCAAGTTAGTCACTATCTTCGTTCCTCATCTCTTGTAATTCTTGTTCCGTGTAAGGTTTAGGGTGATACCATCGTTCAGGATGATTACAGTGCGAGCAACACATCAAATTCGATGCTGAGCCAGACAAACAGATTCCATATCCAGCGCCGCACGCTGTACAAGGATACTTCAATCGCCATGCTGGGGGTTTCGTCATCGCAATGCTTGGTTCTTCGCTTCGTACGTGACGACAAAGCCGCCTTTACCTTTGACGTTCTCCTCGATCACGAATCGACCGTGATAGCGATTAGGGCATTCCAGAATGGATGTTCCCGGCTTGGGTATCAGACCTGTACTGCAAGTAGGGCAAGCAGTCAGAAGAGCTTTGAGGCGACGCATCTGGCTAGCAAGTTCTGTCATCGGTCGACCTTCTCCGAGGGATACCAGACCGACTCAAATGATCCTTCCATGAACTTGAGTTCGCCATGACCATTCGCACAGGACAGTACTGAGTGATCGTCGGTGGTAGCTCGAGCTGTCACAAACTCCCCGCAAACAGAGCACCGATGCATTGAGCAACGACCACAAGTGCAAACAGCCCGGTCAGGATCGCCCGACTGCGGTTTGATGATGCGATCGATCTCTCGCTGGATATACCACAAGGCCTTCTGGAGATCCTCGACCTCAGTATCGGCATTCTTCAGGCCTGCTCGAGCGATATACTTAACCGCATTCCCGCGGTTGAAGTTCATCTGCTCCGTCAAGTCGATAACCTCGAGGCCTTTATATGCGGTGTAGTGGCTCGGATGATTGACGGAATCGTGAGTAATAGTCATCGTATTTTTCTGTTCGACCGAATGTAAGGATATTACCGTTTGTGAGGTATGGTCTTTAGTGTCCGATTGTTGATCTTGCGGAAAAATCAAGAACCCGTGTAACATTGCTACGCATAGTCTGGGTTCTCATTATAACCCGTGTAATTTATGCGAAAAGAAAAGAGGCCATGTTTCTGGCCTCCTCTCTTTCGTCACCGATCAGCAGCTACGACACATGCATGATGCCGTAGCTCCGCAATTGCTTGGTGCTACGCGAGGCCTCTTTTGGCCGAGTTTCTGCAAGCCAACCTCAGCGAAAACCATCTCTACCTGCTCGAGGAACTCGTCGAGAAGATCGCGTTGATCCATGACGATCTTCTTGAGAAGTGCTGCCTGAATCTCGTTTTCGGGATGCGGGTTCTCTCGGATAACCTGCTCCATGGCCACGAGGAAGCCGGCCTTGGTGGGGGCACAATCTTCGTACCCCTTTCCCGCGTTCAAGAACTCTTGGTACGACTTATCGATCGAGTCGACGATATCAGCGAGAATGGATTTTTGTAGGGGGTTCACTGCATCTCATCTCTCTTTCGATTTTGTTAGACGTCTTCTCCGAGTAGTTTCAGCAACCCATTCCAAGGCCCGGGATACAGCAACGCCATGTCGCGAATCTTGACGATCATCTGGTCGTACTCAGCGGTTCCACGAACGGTATTCGTCAACATCCGCTCGATCTCGCGGACATCGTCGTTGAGGCCCATCAAGGCTTCATTGGATTTGCTGAGTCGGATCGTTTCCCTCTCCATTTCCATCGCCGCGAGAACGTAAATACCGCTCAGAATGAGACCACCGATGACGCATCCTCCAATCATAAGGAGTCTGCGACGATTCATCCCTATCCCCCTCTACGAGATCGCGGATCTGTTCGACGACTTGCTTCTCGTAGTAGACCTGACGGTTGTACAAGTAATCCAGCATCTTTGTCTGCACCCACGGTTTGGACAAGGGCTGCTGCTTGAGTCCCGTCAACGCTGCTCGGTAAAAAGCAACGCGCTTGGATGGCGTGTCTTCCTCACCCCACGCCGACATGGTCTCGCGATATTGACTCTCGTACAGCTCCTTGACCTTGTCGAGCAGCTTCTTATCAGCAGTCGTCATGGATGCCCCTAGCGCCGCCTGAGAAGCTCGTACAGCATCCCTGTGGTCACCGCCAGGGATAGACCCCAGCCGAACTTCTTCTTGCGCATGAGAGCCTCTCCGACGTTCTTGACAAGGAAATCATCCATGAAATCATTCTCATGGAATGGGCCATCTTTCACGTAGGCGTCAGCGATCATCGTCGCCAAAGTGTTCCAGGCCTTGCGCTGTTTGTTGGTCCACTTGATCTGGATAGGATCGTCCGCGGGATCCCAAGGTCGGCCGAATTTCTGAGTGAATCGGCGATGTGCCTTGAAGAATTCTTCGGAAGCTTGGTTGTAGAGGTCAGCGAAGGCATCGGAGATTTCGAATTTGATGGGACTGTCTTTACCGAAGGAATATGTCGGCACGAGGATCGTCGTCGATAAG
>Ga0268265_10000268_pt1 | contig 58951 bp, 98 predicted proteins | sample KBSSwiS52_FD_190355 | JGI IMG/M metagenome (GOLD analysis project Ga0268265, IMG submission 190355) | Switchgrass rhizosphere microbial communities from Kellogg Biological Station, Michigan, USA - KBS Switchgrass S5-2 (SPAdes) (version 2) | ecosystem: Host-associated > Plants > Roots >... | reverse complement strand
AGGTAGCGCCCGCACTGGCACTGTGAATGATTGCCTCGACTGAAGGAATCACAAGCCAGTCAGTCGGTACGGACACCGGAACGAAGGCAAGCTGACAAATCGCCGTCAACTGAACTTCTGTGGCGCTCGTGGCTTCTGAATTGGCGCAACAAGATGTCGGCAATCCTCCCACGTAATACCGACGATAACTGGCAGTTGTTTCGCCCGGTTGCATTGTCAAAACCAGTCGCTGTTCGGCTGTGATCGTGTCCACCTCGTAGAATCTCAGAGGCCCCAAGGTGCGATCTTTCTGAATTCCGATAACCTTGTTCACGATGTCCGGTGAATCGACGAACGGAGGAACGAGCGTCAGGAAATCCCCGGTGACTTCAATCGTGCCGTCGAGCGAGTAGCGTGGTTGATCGTTGCCGTCCAGTGATTGAAGCAATACCCGCTTCAACTCATCGGCGGGATCGCTCATGTAAATGCGAATCTTTTTGTTCGGCGGAACCACGTCGGAGAATAGTGGGAACTTGCCACGGTCGTAAGCGGCCAGCGGAGCGCAACCACCGGAACCGCAAACGCTTTTTGGCCAACGTCCAAAGCCGAATTGTAAGAATTCGTAGAACTGATTTTGGACAGGAATCGGAAAAGTACAAAGGTTCAAGGCTTCGATGCGTGCAACATTGAAAGGCATCGTGATATACGGATCATTCTGCGAAGCGACCAGTTGAAGCTCGGCCCATGTTCCTATCCATCCCGAATCACCAACCTCCCTGGCAAACAACAATCGCTCACTTGCTGCGTTGACGACTGCCGCGCATCCTGCCAAGTCTGTTTGACAAAGGCCCAAGGCTTGCGGTCCTCGGGAGGCCATGAAATCCATCAAACGCGGCAATAACACGATCAACTTATCGCCCCACGCCCACGGACAAGCAAGCGTGAAGATTACGGCGGCACTGGCCACGGCAATGGCGGCTCAAATGATTTGTGCCATTCGCCATCGGGCGATTGCCATTCGTGCATTCGATAAACGGGACCAGTTGGCGGCTTGGTTACGACGTTGATGAGCTTATTTGGAATTTGAACAATCTTGATCGGAACAACTCCATTCAATGCGACTCTGACTTTCAACGAGCGATTTACCACGTCCTGAGTGATTCCTTCGCCATACAATATGGCAATCTCATCGCATAATTTTCCGTCAATCTGAATGGGTATGTTCATGGCGGCAGATTAGGATTCCCGAAAGTAATACCCGCGCCAGCGTTCCACAAATCCGCTGCCTCCGCATCACTCAACACGCGAATCCACAGCCCCGACTCATCAAACGACCGTTCCGTTGACCCAGAGAAAGTCGCACTACCGCCAAACGTGATCGCGCTTCCGCTACCGCCAGCCATCGGAAGCGCAACCGTGTCGATGATTAAGCCGTTGTCGATTTGCAACCGCGCCTTTTGATCTGCCGGATCATACCAAGCCCGGTAGAAATGCCAGTCGCCATCCTGCGGGTAGGGATACACGATTTCCTCGAACTCAACGCCATCACCCTCAGCGTCCAGCAGCATGTCTCCATTCAAGAACGCCAACTCCATGAAAGAAGTTGGCCCAGACCAGCGAACAGATCGGATACTGCCGTTGGCCGCGTTATCGGCTGGATTCAATTTCACCCAACCGCACATGGTAAATCCTGTGGCACCTGCGTTGTCGAGCAGCGTAAAGTCGCCCGTGTTGACCGACAGACTGTTTGCGTTGTCGGCGCGGAAGCAATTGCCGACTTTACCCGGCTCAATAACACCCCAACCGGCTGCATAAGTAATGTCGAAACTGTTCGCCGTCGAATCAAGAATCAGGCTATTGATAACATAATCATCGAACGTCCAGTAAGCCAGCAGCCCAACCGCCTGCGCTATATCAATCGAGAAATTCTTGGAACAGATTTCTTGGCCAGCATCGAGAAGCGTTATCGTAAATACCGGCCCTTCTTCTGTGGTCGGGGTACCTGAAATCTCGCCCGTGAGAGAATTGAGCGTCAGTCCCGCAGGCAAAGCTCCAGCGGCCAGAGTCCAGAGCGGCGTCGCTGCGCCTGTTTGCGTGAGCGTGTAGGAATACGGTGTTCCAGTCGTACCCGACGGCAGCGTTGAAGGCGACGTGATTTCGATGACTCGGATCGTGAACGACTTTATCTGAAACGCACCGTTATCGTCAGTCACGCGAAGATCGAATGTATAGGTTCCGGGAACCGTTGGCGTCCCAAAGAGGTTGCCCTGCTCGTTCAACTCAGTCCCTGGAGGAATCGAACCGCTATCGACCGTGAACACGTACGGCGATGCTCCCCCAGCCACATCGAACACGACGGACATCACCTCGTTGACGCACACCGATGCCAGCGGCGATTCGGTCACGAAACAAATCTGGTGAATCCGCGCCAGCTTACAGGCCAGAGCCGCCGCACGCGCATCAGCGTCAGCCTGCCAGGGCGTCCGAATAGTGCCCGCATCCACGAACTCCGTCGTGGTCGTGCCGTCTGGACATTCGACGGTGCATTCCTGAAATGCGTTGTTGAACAGTGTTCGGTTGAACGGCGGATTGCGTGGATCACCACCGGGCGGCACCGGAGGATCGAACGAGCAATCTATCGCCTCGCGCTCGGCGCATTGCTGCGTCACCGTCTCGCACTCAGAGATGCTCGTCGTAACGACGCCGGTGCAGTCCTTGAAGCATTCGGGTTGGAAAAAGGTTCCAGCGGTTGCGGGCTGAGTGAAATGAGCGAAGCAGACCGGGACATCTATTTCTTCAACACTAAAATTTCTCGCCGGAAAAATTACACAATCGCAACCCGTAAGCGATTCAGGACATGGAAACTGTGATGGCATTCCGATTGACTTTTACCGTTATTTGAAGATGATGCAAGGAGCATTCGCTTGTAGCCGAATGATGACAACAAAACTTTTTAGCACCCGCCGTTGCCTGGCGACCGTCCCACGAGTCGCGCTACAACTTTCAGCGTGCGGGTGTTTCTTTTATGGCAATTCCATACACACCAAGTAATCGCAGGGGACGCGGAGAAAAACCGTTTAGAATTGGAGACAAACGCAAAGACGATTCTGGGTACGTTCTCGTTAAACGGCCAGATCATCCGTTTTGCAATAGCCACGGATACATTCAAGAGCACCGACTGGTAATGGAGCAGCATATCGGTCGCTACCTAAATCGAAAAGAGGTGATTCACCACAAAAACGGAATCGTTGACGACAATCGCATAGAAAATTTGCAGCTTTGTGCGTCTTCCGCAGAGCATTTGAAGATTCACCGGCCAGATAAGTTCTGCCACTTATGCGGAAAACCGCATCGTGCCCACGGACTATGCGATCAACATTATAAATCCCAATGGGAAAAGTCAGTTAGAGTGCCATGTCCGAAATGCGGAAAACCGATTGAAAAAAGAAGCCGCGCTAAAGCTAAAGATGGGGTGCGCTTGTGCCTAACCTGCCGCCGCCCTAAATCTCCATGCCGTATTTGTGGAAAACCGCATTGTGCTCATGGTTTATGCAAACGCCATTATGCACAGTGGAGAAATGGAAATCCATTTACTTAACAAATTATACCAGCCCAGGGGCTTTCCATCTTCGGTAGGGCATAACCAAAGATGCCTCGAATGCGACACCACCCATGCACAGTCAATCTCAACTGAAATGTGTACCCTTGGTTTGCTGGCCGACCTGAAGATTGAATACAGGGCGTGGGTGGCTTGGGCATTGTCATTGTGGTTTTGAAAAGCTCACAAAAAGGCTCAATCGGCGATGGATAACCAGTCTCGATGCACGGATTTATTTCCAATTCTGTGCAATCTTTAGCGGCGCATTCCTTCCAAGATCGCCACGGTAGATAGCACGCGTATGAGTCAGGCCGGAATTCCAAACGAAACTCCACAGTGCCTACCAAGCGGTCGATCCAAAACTTAAACGTCTCAAGCTCCTTCATCACTCTGGGATATTCCCAAGCAAACGCAGCCGTCTCGAAAGACCATTGCGTACGAGCGACACCGCCAGCGTTCAGGTTGAATTTCTCAGTTGTAGTTAATTCCCACAAGTCAATTGCGCCAGTTGCTCCAAAGACAGCAGCAAAGGCTCTGTCGCGCCCGCCGATGTTCGCTTGGAACAATTGCATAAATGAAAGTCCTTCCCACAGGCCATCCCATGTCGGTGGCAATGTCTCTTGCATCGACGAGAGCGGGTTGAAGTCCAGCGAGGCGATTGCCTTGAAAGCAGTGCCGACCGGCGTAGCAAAAGGCAATATCGTCTGTAGGAATCGAGTGTCATGGTAAATGCTGGAAGTCAGATGAAGCAGAGCGCGATCATTGAAATCAAGAGCGCGATTGATGTTGTTCGAGATTGGGATTTGACCAGGTTGTTGGAAATTCAAGATCGCGGTTCGCAGAGAACGCACGTCTCCATTTGGAGTACTTGCAAACAGGATGTCGTTGTTGATCGGCGTAGCGCCTCGGTCTGAATAACCACCAGCACCCTTGAGCGCCACGGTCTGTAGCGGCATCGCGTTCAGAGTTGCTGCCGTCCAATCATCCCTTGTGATCGGCACATTGCAGGCGAAAATGGCATTGCGAGTTCCGATGAAAAGGTTCGTCTCGCCAAGCTGCGTGTTCAGGTTTGCCGCATGACGCAACCAGCGAATGTTTCCGCTGCTGATGGGCGTTACAAACGCATCCCCGCCGCTCGGAACGGGATTCTCGGTCACGGCCAGAACGCTATCCCGATACTGAAATGGAGCAGTGCCGCTGGCCTTGTTGAACACAATGTCTCCAGCAGCGTAAAACCGTCCAAACGCATACCAGAGCCTTTGCTGGTAATAATCCATCGGACCTGCTGGCGGTATCTGATTGAGCGCATTATTGATCCCGACGAATCCACGCGACTGAACCATTGACGCGATTGAGCCATCGTCGTTGGTTGAGAAGAACAGCGGATTGGTGATGATCGACCCGTCCTGAATCACCATCCACTTCTCTGCCTGTGCAAAGAAATATTGCGGTTGATCTGGCAACATGGATAACCCGAAGGCTGCGCTTAGGTTTTCGACCGAGAAATCCGTATCGGTTCGGATGCGGTAAATCTGGCCACCGACAGCGATGATGAGTTGAGGCTCGCCATAATCGGGGGTATAAAATGCACCGCCCTGAAACAGACCCGACCACGGCGCGTTTTCAACTTTCGGAATCCAACCGAATCTAGGACTGATGCCGCCTCCTCGTACCACTACATTATTTCCCCAGGCGATCTGGTTATCTTGTAAGCCATGAGGATTTCCGTCTGATGAGCGAATCGGAATGACGTTGGAATTGACCCCTCCAGAGAAGTCGATCTGACCCGTGACCAATCGTTCGCCTTCTTTTGGCATATTACGGTGGCAAAACACCGGATGCTTTGAGATCAGCGACAAGCGCGGCAATCGCGTTCAAGGCATCGGTTGGGGTTGCAGTCGCTACGTCCAAGGTCCGCAGAGGCGTGGCATTCGCAATCGTCCAGGCGTCCGTGGTCATGCCGGGAATCTCCAGCTTCCTCTTGGCGAATGGGAGGTTCTGAACCGTAATCATTCCGTAATCGTGAATCGGCACATCGCCACCCTACCTTTCCGATTGACTTCTACAAGCAAATCCTCGACACTCGCGCCGTTCTTGGGTTCACCTGTTGCCGGTTTCGTCCTGTTCTCCCAAGAACTCAGGCACCCCATAGCCTGCTCTCCTGCGGAACCGGCAACAGATGATCTACGGGCGCGAAGCGAAAACTGTGATTGTTGCTACGCAAGTGCGGCATGAACACCACGCGAGAGACAACACGCAGGGGAGTTCACCCCAAGCGCCCGCCAATTCCCGGCAATCGGTTCCGCAACGAAATAACTGTTCCATTCAGGACAATTGAACAAAGCTCAGAAGCGGGTTACAAAGCCGATTCGCCTGGCGTCGTGCCGGGGCAACCGGGATTAGCTTACCATGACCGGCCAGATCGAATGCCACGAATGCGGGAACACCGACGCTCTTGCGATGATTACGGTTCGAGGGCCGAATGCGTACGATCCAGCGGCGGTTGTGCGGGACTTTTGCTGCGTGCAATGCTTCTGGATGTGGATAGACCGCGTGATAGCCGACAGGAACAAAGGCGGGCGTTTGGACCGCCAAGTTTGCTGGGATTAATTTATGAACAAAACCAACGTCATGGCGGCAATAGCGGCTCTGCTGCTGCCGCAAACCACCACCAAAACACGTCCCCTGAGCCTAATCATGCCTTCCAGCACGCGCACTGTCGTTCGGGGATTTAGGCGACCCAAACCGGGCTGGAGGTTGGAGGCACGCAAACGCGCTTACCGGGAATTGGCCTACAGGCGCAGGAGAAATGCATGACCAAATCCATCCCCGGCTCCAACGAAGCCCTGCTGCTCTCCCGCACCCGCTCCGGCATCGTCATGCTGCTCGGAATCGTGACACCAGAGCAGGCCCACGACAACGCGCTGTTCGGCGACGATGCGGTGCTTCAGATCGTGGTGCTGGTAAACAGACACGCTAAATCCGGCGTTCGACTTCACCAGTACTCCTGCAATTGATAACCTCCAAGACCAAGCGCACAATGGCATTGATTGACGATCTGGCTGGCAAGACAAGCATTTACAACCAGCCGATTTTGGTCGTGCCAGCCGAATCATTCGATATGGTTGTTAGACGGCATGAATCATCGTGGTGGCGAACAAACCGTATAGACCGAGACGATTGCGGATTGTTATTCCGGTTGCGCCAATGACCTTCGCAAGCGCGGCGAGCCTGCTTGAGCTATGAATGAACCAATCCAATCCTCGCAAAGTTTTGTCTGCCTCAAACAACGCGGAGACGAGAAACGATTGTGCATTGATTTCTCGCTCATGGGATACGACGAGGACAGGGCCAAGCTAATTCTCAGAACCGCGCTGTCAGTCCTGTCGAAAGAAGAATATCGAATTTGCGTTATGAGAGATTGCAAGGTGCATCACGAACTCAACTCGATGCTGGTAGAACGCGATGATCTGAAAATCCGTGAATCTTAGACTCTATTGCACTTGCGGAGCGGTTTGGAAATGCGACGGAATCCCGAAGGAACCCGCCGAACGCATCATGGAGCAATGGTATCAGCAACACGTCGGACGCGAGCATGGAGCGTGTGACGCCAAGACCGCAGCACGCGCACGGCGCATCGCAGAGTCCAAAAGGCCAGATCGCGACTAACCCCCTCTCACCCCCATTTTCCTGTTGCGTCGGGGCGGGGGTTTGCGGTAGATTTTGGGTGGCTTCCAAAGAGCCAGAAGCACGTTACGATAATTTGCCGCCGGCTCCTGGTGGTGACGGTTTCCCACCATTCGCCGGCACACTTTGGCACCAGTCCGGCGGCACTTTCTTTTTTGATAATGCCAGAATTACCGTGGGTGAAGTGGTTTCCAAGTTATTGGGCTTCCGAATCTGGACTCCGAAAGTGCGATGTTGCCACCAAAGGCATCTGGATCGAACTCATTAACACCATGTTCCTAGACGGCACCGGAGAGATAACCGGAACCCTGGACGAACTGTGCAGTTTATGCCACGCCCGAAGGCTTCAGATGGAAGCAGCCCTGATTGAGCTAAAGCGGTTCAATATTGCGGAGGTAAACGAACAAAACCGAACAAACGACGAACAAAATATTACCTACTCAATAGTGTGCAGACGTAACCTTAGAACGGTGGAAATCAAGCAGTTAAGAGTTTCTGCTGGCCGTGCTTCTGGTGCTTCTAGACGAACAAAACTCGAACAAGTCTCTACCTCTACCTCTACTTCTACCTCTTTGGGGAATGGAGAGTATGAGAGGAAAGGGGGATTCCAAGAGCCAACAATCGATGAGGTAAAACTGCTCTTTGCCAAGTCAGGCGGGGTGCCTTCGGACGCCGACGTGTTCTTCAACTTTTACGCCTCTAAAGGCTGGCTAGTGGGTAAGTCCAAAATGCGGTCAGTGGCCCATGCCGTTGCTGGGTGGGTAAGCAGGGGTCGCCAGCGTGAATCGGTAAAACAACCAGAAACCATGTCGGATGAAGAAATCCTGAGAAACTCGCTATGAACCAACGATACTGCGACGAGATGGGAGTTATTGGCTGCTGTATGCTTGGCGGACTGGACACCGCTATTGAAGCCATAGAAAGCGTTCCAGCCGATGCCTTCAGTCAAATGAACATTCGGGAGGTGTTCGGTATCATCGAACGATTAGCGACCAGCGGAGAACCGATCACGGAAATGACGTTACGATTGAAATGGAAGGAGGCGAATTCAGCCCCATTTCCAGAGGACATTATGAAGGCACCGGACATGGTTCCGAGCGCGTTCAACCTGCCGTATTATGTCGGACCGATTATCGAGGCATGGAAGAAAGATCGAATCGTCAGAGCGTGTAGAACCGTCTGGGAGCATGGGCAAATTGAAACTGTGAGCAGTGACGCATTATTGGCTGAAGCCGAATCGGTGCTGTACGCCGAGGAAATAACCGGGGTTACGACTGTTGGGGCCAAGCAAGCGAGTGACATGCTGATCGACGATCTGGAACGCAGGCATCAGCTTCAAGGAAAGTTGTCTGGTATCGGAACTCCTTTCGACCATTTCAACAGGTTGACGGATGGATTGCAGTACGGTGAACAGTCAATCATCGGAGCAAGGCCGAGCCAGGGGAAAACGGCAATTAGTTTGAATATCGTGGAGCACGCCTGTTTCGAGAACAAGATTCCTACGCTGTTTGTTACTTTGGAAATGGGCGTAGCTTCGTTGATGCGTCGGCTCGCTTCGTCGTGGACCGAAATTCCACTTTGGGAAATCAGACGAGGCTCTTATACACCGCAGCAATTTTCAAAGTTCACGTCATTCAAGGTGATGGAGCAGAAAGCTCCGTTTTGGATCATTGATGCGGTTGGTGGAATCGGATTGAACAAACTTGCCGCTGCGGTTCGTCGTCGGGTTAGAAAGGACAAGGTGAAATTGGTGGTGATTGATTATCTACAAAAGATCAAACCGAGTGCGAAACATGAAAAGAGAACTTACGAGGTCGGCGAGGTTTCTACGCAACTCAAGTCACTGGCTGTTCAAACCGAGGTCGCATTGCTCACGCTGGCACAACTCAACCGGGATTCGGAAAAAGAAAAAACTCGTCCTCCGCGATTGTCTGATCTTGCCGACTCTGGTCAAATAGAGCGCGACGGCGATATGGTGGCTTTGATTCACCGCGACCGTAATGACATCAATGGAGCAACAAAATTAATCGTGGCAAAACAACGCGACGGAGATACGGGTATCGTATCGCTGTCGTTCAACAAAGAGTTGGTCAGATTCCAAAACCCATGAGCGAGAAGCCTCCATTTTTTGTGACGTGGTGCAGAGATCAAGACGCCTTTCACACCGAGACCCTGGATGAAATGCTGAACAACAATCTGGCCAACTACTACGGCGAAATCGAGAACGCATCGGACTGGATTGTTGTTGGCGTTGCAGAGACCCGCAAGGAAGCATTCGAGTTGGCGGAAAAACTGAGGCACATGAAGGACAAATGAAAATCGCGATTGACAGACGATGAAGAATCGTCGAATGTGCGGACGTTAAATCCGTTATGAAGGCAGAATTTGGTTCGCAGTTGCGGGGCGTTCCTGCCCACCCTTCACCGGATTTAACACGCAACTGTGAGCCTTTTATGAACATACGAGATATGCCGGTTGGTTCCGCGCCGTTTCCGAAGGATGCTGGAAATACAAAGCGCAAGGCGTATTCGCACGATTGCCCGTGCGGATTCAAGGGAAACACGCACAACATTCGAGAGCACCGAATGTCATGTCCATCCTGGCATGATTTTGTGCAATCGAAATTGCCTTGGAATTGCAAGCAGCCATGACCCATCTCCACAAACCGGACGCTGCACAACAAGCGTGGTTGATCGAAGCCGAGCGCAAGTTCTCCAAGGAGCAACAACCTAATCGCATGGTTCGCCTCTACGGAGCCAACGCTGGAAAGCAGTGCAAGGATTGCCGGTTCTTGCTTCGCAAGGTGCTTCGGAGCGGTCGCGTTTTCTTCAAATGCCTCTTCGTCGGCAACACCGGAGGACCGGGCACAGACTTCCGCGCTGGATGGGACGCCTGCACGAAGTTCGTGCCGCGCCAGCAACGCGAACGCACGACGGCTGGCAATCGCGTGATGTATTGCTCATGAGCACCGAAACCAGCTTGAAGATCACGGGATGGGTTCTTGTCGCGGCGATATTCCTGTTATTTCGAGCGATTCGCGTTCACGGCAACCGCATCACCGCCCTCGAAACCCGCATGGCCCTCGTCGAATCCAACGCCACCGAGACGGTGCTGGCAGCGCGGCAGGTGCAGACCGACATCGGGCGGCTCCCCGAAGCGGTGTTGCGCTGGAGGATGAGCCTGCCGACGAACCGGGTCAGCATAATCACGAACGCAGCGCCCACGCCATGAACGCAGAAGAATACGTCAGATATAATGACGAGCAGGCCAGCGAAACCGTCACGCTGCGAGACAAGCTGGCGCGAGCCTTGGGCGAACGAGACGGGGCTTTGGCCAAGTCGGACGCGCTCGCCAAAGAGCTGGATAGAATCAAGTCCGAACGCGATTCATGGAACGCCAGCTTCCACGCGGCCAATACCGAGCGGATTGCGCTCACGCAGGAGAATCAGGGGTTGCGGGAGCAGATGCAGGAAGGCAACGCGCGGTACAGCGAATTATTCGGCAAACTGGAAGCTACCAGAATCGCGTTGCGGGTGGCTAGGCCGTTGGTGCATTCTGTAATCGTCGAATATCCAAGTGACGACCACGGAGAATTGGCTAAAATCGACGCCGCACTGAATGACAAGCCATGACCTACACCGAACTCCAAGCTGAGTGGGAATATCGCCGCCAAGAGCGCCTGGGCTTGCTCTGCGGCACAGACACACCGACGCCGGAGCAGGAACTCGTCGCCCGCACAGAGGCCGATGCTGCGGTGCGGGTGTTGAAGGAGCAGCCATGATAACCTCAGACACCAAAATACTAGAACAGGCTTCGCTTTTCAGGAAAATGCGGGCGTTGTGCCGTACGATGCGGAAAACCGATTGGGAATTCAGGTACGACCTTTATGGTACGAGCGCCAGCACTTTTCTTCGCCAAAAAGACCAAGAAGATTCCTGCCCGTTGACGTTCACATGGTTTGTGGCGAGCGGACAATTTTACCATTCTCGCGATTGGGAACCTGTTTCTCGAAAACTCGGATTCAAACTCCATGAAGCGGAGAAAATCATCATGTCGGCGGATCACGGGAATTCCAAAACAGTTATGGCGTCCAAAACCTGCAAACGGATGCGCCGAATCCTGCTACGAGCCGCTGGGTTGAAGGAGCAGGGATGAGCATTTCTCTCGAACAAGCCCAAGCGCATCGCCGATGCCGGATTTGCGGAGAAACGATTTGCGAGGATGACGACGCCTTTCCGAAAGGATGGCAGCATGAGTTCGCGGAGATGGTTTATCCGGTGCATGTAATCATCAACTTCGGCAAGGAATGCGCCCATGTCAGATGCTTGGATACCGACCGACAACCAATATGCACGCTCCTGAACCCTCCACGCACCAGAGAATGATCCGATCCAAGAAATCTGCGGCACTTCGGGAGGAACTGCACAAGTTCATCGACGACATCGTTCTCACTGCCAGCAGTCCTGAATACTGGCCATTATCGCATGAGGAACAGATAGCATTCATACGCAAAGCCATATTCACGGCCAGGAAAATATCGAAATCCGAATCCTACCTGGCAGATGCCATTCTGGTCGCTGCACGCAGGGTTCGACGCCACGATTACTCACTACCCACCACCCCGGACAAGGCACGGCTATGACAGAGCAATCACTCAGGGAGTTGATCGAACGCTGGCGCACTGAAGTCGGATGCAATCCGCAATCTCCGGACGATTCCAAGCAGATGTGGTTTGAGACCGGAAAGAACCACGCGATGATGAATTGCGCCAGAGAACTGGAAGAACTTACCGGAAAGATGGAGTTGGCTTCCATGATCCTGAACCCTCCACGCAAAAGAGAATGACACCGGAAGCCAGATTACTTCTCCGATGGGCAATCAAGTTGTCGGTGAAACGTGGAGACCTGAAAACGGCGCAAAACGCACGAGAAGCACTGTGGTTCGGCAACTGGCAGGAAGCCCGCAGGGTATTGCAGGAATCGCAGACCACCACCCCGGACAGGGCACGGCTATGACAACGCCAACTCCGATTCTGCGAATTAAATGAAATACGCCGATGCCGAATCCATTGGGCTTGCCAGTGACGACAAGCACACACAGAAACTTGCTTGGGCTTATCTGAGGGCTTTGGAAACGTTGTTCCAGATCGCCACGGGAACATCATCATCGGAAAGTTCCGCCAGATATTGCCTCAAACAACTCGGTATCTTCGAGCCGGATCACTCGATTGATATGGGCTATTTGATGGGTTACGATGCCAACGAAGCTGCGCGTTGTTTGCGGGAAGGGAAACAGGTTCCGAGACCCTGCCTGCATGCCGATGGAACTTACCGGATTCCAAGACCAACCCCGCTGCAACGCGATGTCCTAGCACGAATGAATTGGGAGAAATGCAAACTCGATCAACCAACATGATTCTTGAAGCAGTTAAATCGGAAACTCCGATTCTGCGGGTGGGGGGTTAGTTTGAGGATGTTACCCACCGCCTTGGTGCGGAGTTGCTTTGCCGTCTGGATTTCTAGCCACAGACCCCACCCATTCCGATCCGTCATAACAAACCGGAAAATACACACGAGCCTTCGTCCAGAGCGTGAAATCGCAACCCTCTGTTCCTCCGTAACCGTGGTCGAATTTTGCATCCAAATCTTCGTCCGTGAACGTGTGAGATTCCACATCAACCCATGTCTCACCATTTGCCAGCATTGCTTCGGTTAGGCTTTCCCGCCAGCTTGTAAGTTCCAATTTCATATCCATTCCCAATCGCAGCCTCTCCGGGCCAGTTCAAACTTCGCGCTCTCGGGCGTCATCTTGAGCATCCATTTGATGATCGGCGCTGCCTCCGTGCATCTCCAAATGCCGTCGATTCGCTCCCACACCGCCCCGGCACAGAAATACTCGTTCTTGGCCTGCAAAACCTTCTTCTGATACGGCAAAGGTTTGCCTCCTTCGGGAATCATCAAGGGCGCTGACCGGCTCCAAAAGTTCCGCTTCCTGAGACGACTCATGGAACACGTTCCTGTAACGCTTCCTCGATGACTTCCTCCAGCTTGTCCCTTGTCCGGTTGGATTTGAATTCGCCGTCCTGACGGCAAAAATCGTCAATCAATTGATTCTCAAGCCTCGTCAATAAAGCCCGAATCTTCCGCATCGTTTCCCTGCTGTTCATAAAATCCCCTCCTCCCGCTGGCGCTTGGCCTCTGCTTCCGCCTCCAGATCGTTTGCGTGCTTGGTGCTCATCTTTGCGTTCGCCCTCAGTATCCGAATCATGTCGGGATTATTTTCAACTGGAGGCGTGCCAGCCCGATGTTCCCTTGCCCACTTCGCTTTCCTAACCCTCTCCGCTATCTCCGTAGCCAGTTTTCGGTAATACGCCCCGTTCAGTACCAGCCACCCGTCCTCCACTTTTTGAATCCTCCTTCCCTCATGCGGCTGCGGTTCCAACCGCCTCTTATCTGGCTTGCTCAAGACCTTCAAAGCCTCCAGCACCTTGGCTTCCGCCTTGTCGTCCCTCGGCCAACACTTCCTACCCATCGCATACGCATTGTGCCTGACCACATGGTCGGCGTCCTTCAACGCCAGCATGGTCAGAAAAACCTTTACCACATAGTCCTCTTCCTCCCAAAGCGACGAGTCCACTATCTTTGAAAACAACGGCGCGAATGTGTCCATTCCCAACCTTCTCACCGTAGACGCACGTAGTCAAGCGTAGATTACAGTAGCGAAACCGTAGACGCATACAAATACAATATAAGGCGGGCACACGTCTTGGAGCCTCATTCCGCCTCTGGCTTCTGGCAAAACTAGAGTTCTCTCCAACCATCTTTTCTGAGCACATGGCGTCTGTCTGAAAATATCTCGTCTCTTCAAAGGCGGGACTCCAATTACCCAACCAACTCTAGCCAGCCCCCTGGCACCGGCACCCGTGGGGACGGTTCTTATGCGGAACGAAGAGATTCCTTAGGACGGTTGCTCTGGCACTGAACCTGGATCAGCCGACGGTTCCTGCTTAGGCGGCGGGACCGGGCCGCTCGCGCGAGGCTTGCGTTTGGTGGGCTTGCGCTCTGGGCGAAGGGAGCCTGGGAGCGGGCGACCGCGCAGGATGCGAATTGCTTCACGGGCCTCTGACCAGGCACGGACCAATTGCGATACGGCTTGGGCGTCTATCGGCTTGCCAAACTCATCACGCTTGATCGTGAGCTTGCCATCGGGTTGAGTGAGTTCATCCTTAAGCGCAATGGCCATGTTAGCGGCTAAGTCCCGCAGTTCATAGGCTTGGGTAAGTCCGCGCGAGTTGGACTGACGCCGGTCGTATGGGGTTGCTGGCGGGATTAACGGGACAGATTGACTCAATTCAGGCAAAGCCGACATATCTGAGGCTTAAACCACGCACAGGAAAGGGTCAAGAACCGTCTGGGAAGCGATATGGGGCGTTAAGGCGTGCCCGAGGTTGCTGGCAAACGCGCCAATCACGGCCCTCATTGCCGAACAAGCGAGAGGCGTGCAAACGGAGGAAGTTTGCAAGGCCATTGCGGGACGAGAGCAGGGTTGACGGGAAAGGCGCAATTTCGAGCTTATCGCCTTGTGGGTTTTGAAGCAGATAGAGTTTCATAGGATTTGTTTTTGGAAAGCCTCTCAGGGATGCTGAGAGGCATTGGTGGGGCAATGCGGGATTAGCGCAGGGCTTTAATTGCGATCCGCAAGATTTCGCCGATCAATTCAGCGCGTGTCCTCATGCCTTCGCGTTTGGCAATCTTGGCGATTCGCAATCTGGAATCAGATGTTAATTCAAAGCAATCCGAGTCGGATAATTGTTCAATATCGCTGTATTTCATGCCTCAACATTGGATATTGCAGATTCGACGTGATCTGTATCCGCATACGCCAAATTTTTGCCAATGACTGCCTTTCCCCGGTCGCATAAATCGCCATTGCCAAAAGCCAGATATTCGGCGCAAGCCGTGCAATTGGGATGATGGCGGTTCATTTCGGCAAAAGCATTACAGAACCGGATTTTGGTTTCGTTAGGCAGGTTCATTTTATCTCGGCGAGTGCATTTTGCGCGTTTTTGATTGCCTCATTATGCAACTTAATTATTGAATCCAAAGCAGGACTTAGACGCAACATTCGCTCGCAATCTTCCAAGGCTGTTCTAAGCCGTCCTATCTCGCGACGGGCTTCGCGCAACGCGCCAATCTGATCGTCGGCGTAAGCAATACAGGCTTGCCGAACCAACTTTTCTATGTCGCCCACGTTCAGGTCCAGAAGCGAGATTTCATCATACGACAACGAATTAGCCGCAACAGTCCACGGTTGTTGTTCGTGTCCGGTTGACTCAGTGTTCATAAGTGAAAGGCTAGAGATTAATCCCAAGAGTTGCTGTAAGCGGCGGCGATTTGAGCGATCCTGTGGTTGTCCTTGAGGTATTGGCCCAGCGATTGAGCGGAGTCAAAGCGCATGAGTGGGATGATGTCCGAGGTTTGGCCATAAGCGCGAGTGACAAGCCATATGGCATCGGTCACGCGGAGTTCGAGCGGGAACACAGGCTCGAGCATTCCGGCATGACCGGCGTACCAGCGATTGAAGACATTCGGGCAACGGACAAAGCCGCTGGAGCGCATGTCTTGTTCGAGCGGAGTCAGAGCATTCACAGCGGGCCTTTCTGAGCGAGGGCTTTAGTTTTTCGTTTTGGCAGCAGCTTATAGGCGCGACAATACGGGCAAGGTCCGCCGTGATAAGCGCGGCAATAAGGGCAACCAAGCCGAGTTTTTTTCTTGGAGTTCATTTTTCGGCATAATTGATAGCCTGGCGCAAAGAATCAGCAATGCCGCCAAATGGAGTTTTGGGATCATCCTCCCAGAGTTTCAACGCGGCTTTAGCAGTCCGGAGCAAAGCATCGCGTTGAGCGAGGAGAGCGTCGCGTTCGTCAGTGACCGCGGCGAGCTTGGCGCGGGCTTCGCGGTTGGCATCGCGGTAAGCGGCGAGGGATTCAATCAATTGGCTGCGCTCTGCTTGGAGCAGTTCAATGGCTAGTTCTTTGCGAATGAGTCTTGCGGCAGCGGTATCGCCAGTGTCTTCGGCAATGCCAAGCTCGCGTTCAAGCTGGGCGTGCCTGTCAGTCTGAGCGGGAGCTTTGGCTGGAACCTCGACAAGCGAATAGTTGTCGGGGTTTGCACCATAGGCAATGCGGGCTTGTTCAAGCAAGTGCTCGGCGCGGGCTTTATCGGGCGTGACAGTGGCATCAAGGACAGCGCCAAAGAACGCCACGGCGTATTGGATTTGATCTTTCATGGGATTCCTAAAGCCGCAAGCCCGCGCGGGTGAAAACTCAAGGCATGGAGATGCGATGAGACCGCACAGGCATTGCGGCAAACTTTGTTTTTGTGTTCGCTGGTTTTCACGTCAGCATCCGTAGAATACACGAGCCGCGATAGAACGCGAGAAAATTCTCACGCGGCGTTTGTAATCGCTCAAATTACATAGATGGCGGGGTAATGCTGGATCAAGCGAAGACTTTGCCTGAATGCATGGCTTGGTGCTTTGGCCAGTCAACGGTCAGATAGCCAAGAGATTCAAGTCGGCGGACTGCGCGAACGGTAGGGCGATTGCGTTTATCGAATGAATGCCAATTGCCGGAATGCTTCGAGTAGAACGCGAGAGTTGCAAGGAGAGCATTCACAGCGGGCCTTTCTGGGCGAGGGCGGCTCGGGCTTGTTCGCGGATGTTGATTATGAGCTTGGCGAGTTCGATCTTATAGGCTTCAGCAGCTTTGTTTCGATCAAACTCATGATTTGCCTGGAGCGACATGCAAGGTGCATTGCAGGTGAGCTTGTCGATTGCCAGTAATGCGGAAACAAGCTCCTCGTTATTATCCGGCAACGCGCGTTCCAAGTCTTCAGCCGCGCAAGTCAGGCAAGTCGCGGCCCATTCGCGGGCGTCCATTTGCCGTCCGCCATATTGGGAGCGTTCAAAAGCGGCTTTGTCGCGCAGCCAGTGTGCGATCTGTTTTTTGTTTGGCCGGTCAGGAAGCGGCAACGGCGGGTTTCTGTCTGCCGCGATAACGATTGAATCTTTCATTGTAGTCCTGAAGCCGCAAGCCAGCGCGGGTGATTGCCTGCAAACAGGGAGTAAGCAGGACCGCGCAGGTTGCGGCAAAGTGTTTTTGGATTTTCGGTTGAGCAATCACGTTCAACTATTGCCACGATACACGAGCCGCGATAGAACGCGAGAAAATTCTCACGCGGCGTTTGTAATCCACTTTACTTTAACGCGAGGTGACAATGTATCGGCCTACGGAATTGCCGTTGGCGTCCATGACCGTGCTCGCCGCACTGCCATTGCGAAGATCGGCGGCGAGGTCTGCCAGGATGCGAGCAATCTCGAACATGCCATCTGCGCCGTCCTCGAATGCCGCGTTGTCCATCTTGATTTCAAGTTTGAATTTCATAGCGCCTCCGTTGCTTTGCGATTTGCCCGTTCGACTTCGCTTGGCGGCACTCCGATGTTGAGAACATCGCGGGCCTCATCTTTGGCTTCGGATAGTTCCTGCAATTCGTCGGCGTAGGCTGCGGCCCGGCTCTCATCATCGTAAAGCGAGTCCAGCCCCTCGGCGGCGCACAAAAGCCGCAGCAATGCCGCACGCATGGAAGGTTTCGTTTGTTTGTTCATAACTTCTCTCCTAAAGCGCCGCGCCATCGCCAGCGGCGAACCCCGAACCGCGGCAGCAGTTCGGAAACGCCAGCGACGCGCGGCAAGGTGTTTTTGGTAATGTGGGGTTCGCGTCCACGGGGGAGAGAATAAACCTAGCGTTAGGTAAGCGCAACTCTTTTCTGGAATTATTTTCGTTGCCGATAACCGGGCGTTCGGTTATTGTCCAGGGCGATGAAAGAAAAGAATCCCGCAGCGGTGGCCCTCGGCAGCATCAGCACTCCACGCAAAGCAAAATCAGCCCGTCTCAATGGCAGGCATGGAGGCAGGCCGCGTGGCAGTAAAAACAAGGTGCGAAAATAGTTTGCGATTTCTGTTGCAAGGAAACCTAGCGTTCGGTATTGTTTCGGCAAGATGAAAACAAAATCCTTCAAAGAAACAAACCAGGTTCCTGAACTGCCCGCAAATTGGGAAGATTGCACGGTTGGTCAGTTGCGCTGGTTATCGGAAAATGGAAGCTACGGCCAACGCATGATCGCCAATCGTTATCTTCGGGAATTGGAAACCGCAAGGCCCGCATGAGCTACGAGGACAAAGGGCACTTCGGTTGCCGGTTCGCTGGTCCAGGCCGTGGCGATTGCGCTCATTTCATCGGCTTGCCCGGTAAATCCATTCCCGGCCAGCATGATGGACCTGACGACACAGTTGACGCTTACGGTCAGCCGAATGGCTGGTGTGATTATTGTTGGTTGTCGCATCAACTGATGATGGCCAAAGCAAAAATCTCCGATCTTGCCGAATTGCTAGAAGATCACCGCCAGCAATACGCCAACAAGGAGCTTGAGCTAATCGCAGCCCGCGAGCCTGCATTATTGGAGTGGGCCGTTTCGCGTTGGAACGCGGAAGTAAGCCAGCGCCCGCTTGTGAACGTCAACCGACGCCCGCTTGATGATACTTGGCGGCAGGTCATCCGATACGCTGGCGGAAATGACCGAGAGCTAATCGGCCCGACTCACGATGAGTTGTTGGCCAACGAAGCGAGCGACCCGCGCACGGCGAAAGGCAATTGATATGAGCACGCAATTAGGAGAAATCGGAACCGGCAAATGCGTTCGATGCGGCCAATGCGTCCATTTCAACGTGTATCGCCCGTCCAAGGAGATCAACCCAGAGAACCGGGACTTCGGCGGGTGGTGCGCCAAGAATAAAGTCACGACTGCGCCAGAGCTTCTGCGCTGCGGCGGTGATGATTTTGAAAGGAACAATTATCTATGAGCAATCCAATCATGTGTGACGATGACCTGATCGCCAACCTGCAACGCGAGAGAGACCAGCTTGCGGCGGAATGCTTAGCCTTAAGCAATCGCCTGAAACAGACGCCAGAGGTTAGGGCGATTGTGGGCGAGTTGCGTGTCGTGCAGGATTGGCTTTCCGACGGAGCGCATTCGCTGGCGTTGAAGCGCCTTAACGAATTGCTTCGGCGGCTGGATGAATCTTAGACAACAACAAACCATAGGAGAGACACAATGAACATTGAACAGAAATTGCGGTTAATCGCGGGCGCATTGGATCGGCTGCTGCCGCAGGGACACAGCGTAGAACTTGCCGTGCGCCGATACGCGCATCCCCCAGATATTCAGGTGGACATTCATGGCGTAAAGACGTATGCCGAAGCGCAGGAGATATTCCGCACGCTCGGCATTCAGAAGCGTCAGAAGTCGGTTTATAGCGATCTGGAACCGCGCAGCGTGCTCCAAGGCAAGCTGAGCGAGCTAATCAATGTCACGGTCTATTGCTCCGGCCTGCCGCCGTCCTGCCGCCTGGAAACGTTCGTTGAGCGCGTGCCGAAGAAACAGGTCACTGAGAGCGACACGGGCGAGTTCGTGGAAATCGAGCGCACTCGTGTTGTCTGCGGGCATGGGCAGGAGGCGGCGGTATGAAATGTTATCGGTGCAAATCCGATTTACCGCCCCCTGAAATGGTTTTCAGCGGAGGCAAGCCAATTGGTGTTTGTCTCCGGTGCAACAGAGACAGGGTTCGGATTTGGAAAAAGAAAAATCCAGCAAAAGTCGTTAAAATCACCGGAGGCTACGAAAGGCGCAACGGGCTAAAGCGTAGCGTTTATAAAAAAGTAAGAACCGCTATCAAAAAAGGTATTATTTGTCGGCCTGTATATTGTTCAAAGTGCGGTGGAGTTGGTAAAATTCAAGCTCATCACGCCGATTATTCAAAACCGCTGGAAGTAACTTTTGTTTGTCCGGCGTGTCACAGCAAAGAACATTTCAGAAGGGAATCCGCATGACAACTCAACTTATCTCTCCAGAAAGAGCTTCGCATTATTACATCTACGAATCCGACCGCTGGCACGCCTTTTACGAGTGCCCTCGCAAAGACGGCAACGGCGTCAAAGCCGTGACGATCCGAGAGGCGCGAGAACGTCGGGCCGTGCCGAGTGTCACGAATGTTTTGAACGTGCTCGCAAAGCCCGGCCTGGAAGCGTGGAAAGCAACTCAATACATCGAAGCCGCCTTGACCCTGCCCAAGCTGCCAAACGAGCCTCTGGACGCCTACGCAAAACGCGTGGTCGAGGATGCCGAGGCCAAGAGCGCAGGAGCACGGGATTTCGGTTCGCGCATCCACAAGGCGATTGAGAAGTTTTTGACGTTCCCCAGTATTGGTGTTGAGCCTGACATTGGGCCGTTCATGTTTCCAGTTATCGAATGGATCAAAGCCAATGTCGGCGAATTTTATGGCGCGGAAATCATCGTCGGGAGCCAGGAGCTTGGTTTTGCCGGTCGCCTCGATCTAGACTGCGAACTGACTGGACACTCAACGCCAGCGGGTCATGCGATAATTGATTTCAAGTCGCAGGGCGTCAAAATCGGAAAACCACCAACGTATTACAACGAGTGGGGCAAGCAGCTATCGGCCTACAAGCAAGCCCGACAGGACGAAACCGGAGAATTAATCCACTATTGCGTTTCGGTTGTGATTGATTCTGTTAAGCCCCAGGAGCCATTTACGCACGTTTGGCAGGACACCAAGCGCCACTGGCAGATGTTCCAGCATTGCCTCGCTCTTTGGATGGACGAACGCGATTACGACCCGCGAAAGGTGTGACCCCGAAATACCAGACCAACGGCGCGTTGCTTGTGGGGCGAGTTGTCAGGATCGACAACATCCTTACCGGCGAACAAATGGGTGTAATGCCCCAAAACCGAGAGTTGTTCCTTGCACTCGCCAAGGAATACCGGATTCGCAGGCATCAGGACGGCTGGTTTGTAGATGGCAGGGGGCACCGGAGCCAGATTTGGGAGTTTGGCGTGGCTAAACTCGGCCTGACCGTTACAGGCTCGCAATTTATCCGAAAATGCCGGTTTGAGCACGCTTGGCTGAAAGGCAAAAGCATTGGCGATCAGGAAGCGAATTTCTATTGCGACTGGACTCCTGAGAATCTGGCCAGTTTGACCCGCTTAACGGGCTTGCAACGTCGCCGTCCTTCAATTCCACCAGCAGCTAGAAGCCGAAAATCTGATACCCCTCCAAGCCTATGACCGATTGGCGAACGAATCTGCCTTCAGGCACCAGACCCGGTGACGAAGACCGCCGCGAGGCCGAGGACGACCGCGACTTCTGGGATGCGCTTTGGGACCATGCACACAGGTTCGCGGAGGAGAATGAGCGGGACGAACGGTTCAGGGAACGGTTAGAGCGAATAGAGAATTATGAACGAACAAGCATTGCAACGGATTGAGCCAGAGCAGGCGCAAGCGGAATTGCCCGTTATCGTTCCAGTAGAACCCAAGACTTCGCAACAGGCGCGAATTGACGAGGTGACAGAGGCGCTTCTGCCAGCCTACCAGAAGGCCAGCGAGCTACGGCTGACCGATGAGGAAAACGAGGCGCTACTGTGTCCATTCTTCGATGAATTGGTAGAGATTCGGCCCCACGATGGGTTGCTCTATATTCCTCATATCCATATCTCTGACAGGTTGATACGTGTGCTTGGAGCCGGTCAGTGGGCGATGGTTCGTCGCCGCGAATGGATCGAAGGCAACCGGATTTACGCCGAATATGTGATGAAGGTGCGCGGGTGCTTCGTTGGCGAGAGCGTCGGGGCAATGGATTATCATCCGTCCAATCCACGCATGAACTACTCTGATGCCCTGGAAGGCACACGCGGCGAGTGTATCAGGCGCATAGCTGCCAAGGACTTGGGTTGCGGTTCACAGGTCTGGAACCCTGAATACTGCCGCCAGTGGGTTGCAAAGTATGCCGAGAAGGTTAAAGGCGAATGGAAGCGAAAGGGTCAAGGAAATGGGCAAAACCGCCTGAGCGATAAGCCCGCGAATGTTCCACAAAATGTTCCACACTCGCAAAAGCCTGCCGTTCCAGAAGTTGCAACAGAGGAGCAGCGCCAACGCTGGATCGCGGAGCTAAAGTTGCGAGGCGACTGGGCCTTGGGCTATTGCTACGATAAAGGCTGGTTGCTGCCAGAGAGCGGTCCTGACGACGACCGCACGCCCGGCGAACCGCTTGAGATGCTCGAAGCGCGGCACGTCCCGACCACTCGCAAGCAGGCCGATGCGATCTTGGCCGAGCTAGACAGCCTTATCCCGGCAGACCAGCGCCCAAAGCCCGCAGGAGCTTCCAGACCACCATCCACCAGCGGGGGGAAGGCTTCCGGCGCGTCTCAGGGCAAGCCAGAGGCCAATACGCCCCCACAAGGCGATTCCGATGATTCTGTCCAATACGATGAAGACGGTTATCCGGTGGAAACCGCTTTCGGCTTGCTGGAAACCATATCGGAGAAGCAAGGCAGATCGGCTAAAGGTCCGTGGACGCGATTCGGTGTTAAAGTTTCCGACACTTGGTATTCGACATTCAGCAAGACCATCGGAGAACTTGCCAAAATGGACAAGGGTTCGATGGTTCGCGTCCAATTCCGCCGTGGCGACAAAGGCAACGACCTCGTAAGCATTGAACGCGCAGGCAACGCATGAGCGATGACAAGAGATCGAGAGCTAAAACTGCAAGCTATGAATCTCCCTGAACGGGAAGAACTGGCGGTTCGGAAAATCATGGAATTGCTCGATCAGGAATTGGGAGACGATGACGATAGCAAGCGCCGCGCACTGGCGACACTCAACCATTATATGCAGGCCGAGGGATTGACCAATGAGTGACCGTCGCTGGAGCGAATCCGACCTCAAGGCGTACATGACCCGTCGCCTCGCCTCCGAGCAGCGGGCGCGGGAGAGGATGGCGCCGATCACCGAAGCGCAGTTCCAAGAGAAGGTTGCCAATGAAATCAATCCTAATTTGGGTGCCGTGGTTGCCACCAAGACCGAACGCCACAAGGTTCCAGCACTGGACGGCGCAATCAAAGAACGCCGTCAACGCAAGGGCAGCGTGGAGCCTCGTTGTCGAGTGCTGCTTATCTCCTGCCGACACCGCGAGCTTGATGACGATTCAAACATCTATTCGCTCAAGCCACTCAGGGACGCCGTTGCCGCCAGCTTCGGACTTGACGACGCCGATGGCCGAATTCAATGGGAATACGGCCAGCAAACCACCAGGGGCGAGCAAGGCGTGATTGTGAGGATTGAGCAGCTATGAGCGCCACCCCCGACCAGACCCGCCTGGAACGCATCGAGGAACTCGGCAAGACGCTCCTGAAGGTCTCCGTGGCCCTGGAAGCCGAGGATTGGGCTGAGCTTGACCGGACGGCTTCTGGAGCGGCTAGGCAAGCCCGAATACTCCTGTTGCACGACCGGCTGGCGGCTAGGGAAGCAAAATGGAAGGCGGGCGAGGACTAAATCTAGGCTTGACAAATGAAGACTAAACGGATAGACAAAGTTCGTGCCTTCAACTGCTTACGAGAAGTATCTAAAATCTCAGCATTGGCTTCGACTTCGAGCGGCGGCTATCGACAGGGACAAGCGAAGATGCGTCAAATGCGGCTCTCCGAATCGCCTTCAAGTTCACCACAAGCGTTATCGAACTCGCTGGACAGATTCCAAGTTGGAAGATTTAGAAACTCGCTGCAAGAAATGTCATCGCAGAGTCCACCATATTTCATCTATTCACAAGCTCCGGTCAAAGCACGGATTAAATGTCGGCGTTCGTCCCCTGATGCCAAAACTTTCGTGGAAGCAGAAAAAGTCGTTGAAGCACCTGATGGGCTTTTTGGGATAGGAGACGAAGCCTTGCGCTATAGCGTGAGCGTATTCAACCGCGGGCGAGATCGAAAAGACAGGCCTTTACTGGCACTCAAACCATGATCCACTTGGCTTTAACGCTTGTCGCCGCCGTGGTGTTGATTTACTTCGCGATCCTTGCGCTCGTCGCCGTGGGTTGGGTCGTGCTTGGCCTCGCCAGCGCGGTAGTGGCCATCGTGACGGTGCCGTTCGAGATTGTGAGCGAGTTCAGAAGGAATTGGAGGAGGAGATGAAAATGAACGAACCACATCCGATTTCTTTGATGAACGACATCGAGCGCATCGAGATGGTTCTGGAATGGGACGCGCTTGTGGAAGAAATGTCGCTGACCCAGGTGCTCGGACAACAAGGATTCGAGTTCTCGCGCAAGATGTTTACAGAGGCGTATTCACGGGGATATGTGAAGGCTCGAAATGCGGCGCCACCTAAACCATGACCCCCGTCCACAAAGACATCCCCGACTACCGCCGCATGACCTACCCTGAGATGCGTGCGCTCGTTGCGTGGGCGAAAGCGCAGGGGTTGATCTCCGTGCGACCGAGCTTTGAGGATGTGAAGCAGGAGCAGCCGAAGCTCAAGAGAAGGATTGAGCGGGTATGAGCACTGAGCCTTTATTGCCATGCCCGTTTTGTGGAGGCAAAGCGACCATCGAAGAAACATCGTTGCTTGGAGACGTTCGCAAATCCGCTGGGTGCGGCACTGAGCATTGCCAAGGTTATCAGTCTACTCTGACATTTAGCACGCATCGGGAAGCTGCTGCTGCTTGGAACACTCGCGCTTTGCATAAATGCCGCATTTATACTGACCACAAGCAATCGCTATTGCAGGCACTTGAAACTATGACGGATGAGTGGATTGAGGGCGGGCAGTATTGCGAGGCTACGGTTATGGATTTGCGGGATGTATTGCGGATTGCTTTAACACCAAATGACCGCCACTGAACAACGAATAGTAATCGCCAAATGGCTTGGATGGCGTGAGCTTGGAGAACCCATTATTTCACACGACAACGGCGAGGTGATCCAATGGTGGAGCAAATACGGAGAAGAAGATACGACTCGCCTGCCAGATTTCCTGAACGACCTCAATGCCGTCCATGCTGCCGAGAAGGTGCTTCAGGACAAGTGCAAGTATTGGCCGGATTACATCGATGAATTGAGCAAGCTGTTCCGGTTCGAGTTTCCACGGCAGAGCGAAACCAACTGGTCGCAGATGTGCCACGCCACAGCCGCACAGCGATGCGAGGCGTTGCTGCGGTGTCTTTCGCTTTGGCAAGACAAAATCCCGCCACAGCCTGCGCTATGACGGGGTGTTGGGTTGACGGACGGTTTAGGCAGGAGGCGCGGGAGGCTCCTCCGTCGCCGCATCCAGAGACGCCAGCGCCTCTTTCACGCCAGCCATGCGGACGGCGAGCGAGTTCACAGCCGATTCGGACTTGTCCAGGAGCGCCTGATCTTCTGGCGTCACGGTTCCGGCGCTATCCTGTAGAGCCTTGATTGTCGCCTTGAGGCGGTCCACGTCGCCGGCCACGCCGTTGACACTGGTTACGATTGAATCCACACTGGCACCGATTGCGGTAAAGGCTTCATCGACCTTGGCCGCGTATGTTTCGATTGCGCTTGGCATTTATTTCTCTTTCGTTTGGTTATGTTTTCTCGTCCAGAGTCGCGAGGGCCGTTGCGATCTTGGCCAGCCGCGACTGTAGAGCATTGAGTCGTCCCAAAACATTGTCGGGTTTCCCTTTGAGTGCAGCAATCAACTCGATGTGCCGCTTGGCGTTCTCACGCTCGGTTGCCAGCAAAGCATCCTGAACGCCCTCAATGAGACGTTCAAGCCGACTGTCCTGCTGGTCATGGTCTTTTGCCATAGACCAAGATTACCGGAAATTCATCGAGGCTCAAAGGCTTAATCGCGGCTATGAATCGTTCTCACTTCAACGCTGGCACGATCCCGACCGGCTGGACTGCAAACACTTTGCCGCATCGCTCGCAATAGGTGTTCATCACGACGAAGCTGATGAGGATTGGTTTGGATTCAGCAGACAGCTTTAATTCCCCCTGCTCGACGCTCGGCCCGAAGCGTTTCTTGTGCAGACCGCACCGGCATTTAAGCTTCCCCACCATCAGTGCGTCAGATACCCAATCTCCTCGGCAGCCCTCACTACGTCGCCGCGAGCCGGGAACTGGTCGCTGCCCATGTTCGCTTCAAGCGCGAGCCGGTAAGCCAGATCGAACCGCGCCCTGGCCGCCTGCACCTGGGTTTGCCTGTTCATCGGCACCTTGCCTCTGGCGATGCGGTTGGTGTAAGCCGTTAGATTCGACCGGACGGATGCGGAAACGTCGGCCAGCGTCAACGTGGGGGAAACGGCAGGCTCACGGGAGCAACCGGCCAGAACGAGCAGCAGGAGCGCAGCCCTCACGCACCGGGCAGTTTTGGAAGCGCCTTGAGCCGTGCGGCGGCGTCCTCGTCGATATAGCTTTGAAGACTCTTGTCCTTGGCAATCTTAAGAGCAGCGATAGCATCTTCCACGCTGGCTCCGCGATTCTCAAGGAAGGCGATTACCGCGTCGATGCCGACCTTGGCGACAGCGCTTAAAATGGCAACAGTTAAGGGGTCCATATGCTTTAAGGTTTAGATGCTTTCGAGAGTTGTGCCTTGAGTTCAGCAGTCCGGTCTTTGGTCAGGATGAGCGCCACAACGTCAATGAATCGGTTTGCAGCCTCGCGTACGGCGATGAACGCGCCCTTGGTGTTGTCCTCGCGGCCTTCCTTGACCGCAACGTACGCATCGTGAAGAACAGCGGCGGTCTTGCGGTATTCAAGATGAGCCACCGCAACTTGCGATGCCACGTCAGGGGGCACCAGGCCACGATTGAACGCGCTGGCATATTCTTTCGTGGCTGAATCTACCACCTGTGTAACCGTGATTACCGTTTGGTTGAACGTCGCGCAGGACACCAGAAGCAACAGGAATCCGACGAGCGCGAGATTGGCGATATGGTTGTGTTGTCGTTTCATATTTCAGTTGCCAGCTTTAACCCGCTTTGGAGCGAAATGGAATCATGAACCGCGCACAGCGGCACGACCAGCATCACGAACTCGGTCGCATCCTGTTTTGCTATCGCAAACGCTTGGTTCCAAGTAGCCGAATCATGGGCTTTGGCGTCCCGTGCAGTTTGCGCGTCTTGCGAATAACGAAGATACGCCACCGAGACCTTCGCCACCAGATCAGGAGCCACAACGCCCGACTTGAACGCCATCGAATAGCATTTCAGTGCGCCATCTGTGACTTGGGTCAGAGTCGGAGTCCGGTTGACCGTCGCGCATCCGGCGAGCATCAAGGCGAGTGCGAATACGATTTTAGTCTGCATTGAATTTCTCTGATCGTTCTTTATGCCGCAACCGGGTCGCTTCGGCCCGGATTTCTCTGGAAACATCGAAAAACGCCTTGGCCAAGCTACCCGCGATCCCCACCGATTGCGAAATCTTTCGCTCGCGGCTCACGACCGTCTCGATGAACCTTTCAATCGCGGCGATTTCGTCCCTTGTGTAGCCCTGGCCGGCTACAGGCATCAGGGTTCGGTCGCGTTCTTCAGGCGCGTGCTGAAATCCGCAGCGTCTTGCGGCGGTAAAATCGGATACAGCAAAGAGAGATACCACTGCGCGGATTGCCTCTCCGCATTCAGCGCGAGATTGTATTGGTCAAGACTCGCCTGGGTGCCGCCAGCCTTGTACGCCATGAGCGCGGCCTGGGCAACTCCGCAGGATTGCCGGAACGTCAGAAGTGCCTGACCGATGCTGGCTGCGAGATCGGGAGAAACGGGTCTGTCGCGGTAGATTTTCGAGTAAGAGGCCTCGGCATCGTTCACGACGGAGGACAGCGTTACCGACCCCGTCCGTGGCGTCGAGCAGGACGCCAGGAGCAACAGCGCGATTGTCGGGATGGCTTTCACTGGCTGAGTTGTTTCACCCGCCGCTTGTGTTTCTCGCAAAGAGCGAGCTTGGACTGCGATGGCTTGTGGACATACACCGCAGGCGCTCCGCAGTAGCGCCCTCGTTCGATTGCCTCGCAGTGGCGTTTGTTTGAATTCGATTTGCTCATGGTAGCTTCAACATTTTCGCTATGATTGGTCCCAGGACTTGCAACGCGCCGATGATCCCCACGCCGATCCAGACGTGCCGTTCCATTGTCGATAGCCGGTCTTTCACGCTAACCACGTCCCGTCGCCATTCTTCGTGCAAACGTGCGCGGGTGCCTTTCTCGCTCTCAATATCAGCAACGATACGTCCGATCTTCAAGTCCGTCTTTTCCTCAATCTCTTTCAAGATGCGTTCAAGAACCGCAAGACGAATCTCGCCGGAATCGTTGTTTCCCATAAGCGTTTGTGGTTCATGTTGGATTGGTTGGGGTTGGACTGTCGGTCATGGACGCTAAGTCTCTGGCAAAAGCCGAAGCAGAGCAACAGTTTTCTTGACAATCGCCTGCGGAGATTCGATAGTCGCGATGTTCGGCGAGGAATTGAGTCCTCCCGCAAAAACGTATGAGCCTAAACTTTCGAGATAGAATGTCAGCCGGGCCTCGTGGCCTCGCCGAACACCTGTCCACGGCCATGCGCTCGCATGTGGGTCGGCCCATTCTCAATCTCACCCGTCTTGGCTAAGACCAAGGCGGGGCTATTTATCGCTGAACCTCTGACGGGCCTTGCTGGTAGTTCGGCGGCAAGTGCTCGTGATAGGGCACGCGAGGACATCCCAACTCACCGGCCATCGCTGAAGGAAAACGTCAGTCCTTTGAAGCACTCAGAGGATTGTGGTTTTCCTTTTGGCTCTCACGTTTGAGGGTGGAGCGCCTCAGTGTTGCCCGAATACCCCACTGCCGCGCCTCGTCAGACAACGACGGAACTACCCGACTATCTTTGGGGGAGGTTTCTGGCTTTCTGCTCTGTCTTTTCCTTTTGGCTTTCCCCTTCAGAGTCTTTGAAGTGTGCTGGCAACTCAAGTGTCGTTCATGGCTTTGACTTTAGCAGCATAGCGGCTATGGCGAGACCGAACCCAATGACGGCTATCAGGGTGGAGATGATCTGCCCGGCTGACCATTGGACGGTGGCTCGGTGCTCCTGCTGCTGAACGTGGCGACCTCCGGTTTCCGCGCCGACTTGCTGCAAACGTGCGATGTCAGCCTTTAACGATTCCAGCTTAGTGTCGAATCGCTTTTCGTATTCCTCTAAGCGTTCGCGGTCAACAAAGCGTGCCGCCTGCGCCTCCATCTTGCGGGTAAGGTCATTGTGCTGGGCGTTATAGGCACGCTGGCCTTCCTCGGTCTTGGTGACGGATTCTTTGTTGGCAGCGAATGCGGCAGCGGTCTGACTTTGGACAGCACTGAGAGCTTTATCGGTGGCCGAATCGAGCGCCTTGAACTTGTCCTCGTAACGCCGGTCGCGTTCGTCCATGAGGTGTTCAAGCGAGGTAATCCAACGCTCGAAGTACGCTTGTTTCCCCGCTTGGCAGTCGGCATCCGGTCGGCTGCTGGTCCCTGGGTCTCCCATGCGTCAGTTGGTTTTGGCAGGTGCCGGGATGATCTTGTCCTTCAACTCGCGGATCGTCACGTTGCCCAATGCAAGCACGACGATCTTGAACACATCCATCGGCGAGCCAACACCTGCGCCAACCGTCACGGTGGCAAGTGCTCCAGCGACAATCGCAAGGCCAGTGGCAAGGAACGGGAGCATGGCGCGAGGAATCTCCGGCCCCCACTTCTTCAACCCCGCCGTGATGAGCGTGCCGATTACCAGCGTTCCGATGTCGATGTAGAACTGCGGACTGCCGAATGCGCCGATGTTGATGCTGGACGGCGGAATCGGCGGAACAGTGTTGGTCTGCGCCAGAGCCTCGTAAGCCAGCTTGAGCGTCACGAACAGGATCGTCGCAGCCGCCAGCCAGAGCGGTGCCTTTGGGGGTTGGTATCTCATGCCTATAATTTGCTGCGGAGGAAGGCAGGCGTCAACGAATGGTTTAGAGGGAAATCACGAACCTGCGACACCTTGAGCACCAACGACGACCATCTGGTTGCTCAACGATTTTGTGCGAAAGCACCCAGCAAAGGGCAGCGCGAAGATAATCCAGCAGGTTCATCGCGAGACATACGTCGCTGTTTCCGACCACCCAGATTCCCCGCCTGAATTGATGCTCTTGGCGCGATAGACATACGTCCTGCGCCTGTTGACCGACGTACTCGTGTGCTGCGTGCCGGCAGGGACGGTTTCCAGCGCGGCAAACACCGATCCGTTCACGCTGCTCTCCAGCTTCGTTGCAGCGGCCAAGTCGGATTGCCAAGAGATGTCAATTCTTGAAGCACTTACGGCTGTTGCGCGAAGGTTTTGCGGTGATGAAGGCACTGGCACAGGCGGCGGCTGGTTCGTTCCTCCCACTCTCTGGACTGTGATGCGGTCAAGCTGCACGCCCGGCTCGCGCCCGCGAATGTACAGCGTGTGCAGGCCGGTCGTCAGCGACCAGAGCTTCGGCGAGAACTCGGGCGCGTTGAAGGCTCCACTTCCCCGCCATGCCGCCACGCGATTCTGGAATCCGGTCGTCACTGGCACGTCCCAAATCGCCATCGGATCAGTCGGTTGCGCGTCCATGCTGATGTAGATTGAATTTGCCCCTTCGCTTGGCGCGTTCAGAAACACGGTCACGGAGTAATCCCCTGCGTTTGTGATCGAGAACTGATACGACGCACGCCCGCCGTCGTTCAGTCCGCTCATGGCGTCCTGCTGGATGAATGTGCCGCCCCCGGCGATGTAGAACGGCGCTGAGATGGTGCCACCCTCGGCTTCAACGGTGAGATTCGTTTGCGGAGGCGTTGGCGGGACCACGACCGGGATGTTCGTGTGGATATTGCTCGGCGCTGATTCGCCTGCGGAGTTCCACGCGGTTATGTAGTAGCGGGTAGCGGCGTTAGTGGCGACTGGCAGCAGAACCGATGTTACGAACACGTCCTGCACGAAACTGAACGACGCCGTTCCGATGGCCTGATAGACTGCATATTTCGTCACATTCTCCGCTGGCGGGTTTGGGTTCCAAGACAGTTGTATCGTCGCTCCGTTGAGTGTTGACCGCACGCAAAGGAGCGAAAGAACCAAAATCCAGAGCCACGCTGAGCGACAGGCGAGCCGTGAGGCCGTAAGCCTTGCGCTTGTCCCCCGGCAACCGGAAGAATTGAACGGAACTGCCATCCACCACGGCGAGCAACGGTCTAGGGTGTTTTTCATTGTAGGGCGTGAAGATAAACGGGTTCACTTCGGAACCAGACTCCATATCCAACCGACAATGGCAATCAGAATCCAGATGCCGACCACAGCGCCGAGGACGATCTTCATGCCTTGCGCGGGGAGTTTGGATTCTTCCTCTCGTCGTTCTTGGCTCATGGGCTTCATCGTCCGCAGGGTTTCCAGATCGGCTGCGCTCAGTTCGACAAGATGTTTCACCGTCAAAAACTCACCCATGACGTGCCGTTGAAATACTTCATTGTGTGTTCGTCGATGTCGTAAAGCATGGTGCTTTCTTCGGGATCAACAATCGCCGCGATTTGTGCCGTTGTCAGCTTGGGAAACACCACGCCGCTGTCGTTGTTAGATGATTCGATCCTCAATGCGGCTTTCTTTTGGCCTCTCACAAGGACTTCTCCGAACACGTCCACTAGGCCGCCTGCATCTCCGGCATTGATCGTGATACCTCCACCAGAGCCACCATTGACACCTTGACCGGATATGAGGCGCACATCCCCGCCGGGTTGTTCATCTCCACCGCCACCATCACCGCCACGTATTACAACCTTGGAGCCTTCTCCGTCCGTTGAATTGCCTCCGGCAATCTCAATAGAACACCCCTCGTCACTTGATGCGCCCTTGATAATCTGCTGTCTTTTTGTGCTGCCTTCCCCGCCATTTAAGCCGAGTTGGATTACGTCAACGTATTGCGTGTTCGCATCGGTTAAATACGGCCCCCGGCCAGAGCTAAGTGTGAGATATTCTTGGAGAGCCAATGGCACCCCGACTTCCACCTGCGAACCGTCGTCGGTGATGCTGGAATCACCGATTTGATCCTCAGCCGTGAATTTTGCTACTTTGTTTTGAGTTCCGCTGCCGGTTATATTTGCCATAAGACTAGCCTGTTGTTGAAGTTTTCTGGACGGTTTTTTCAAGGGAGAGTTCTAGCAAGCCACACGGCGAATGCAACCACGAGAATTACAAGGCTCGCCCGAGATTAAGCTGATGCCGCTGGACGGCTTTGTAATAGTTTAGCGCGTCAGTGGCGGTGAGAGCATATCCGACCGTCCAGAAGCTCAGCGTGCGCACGGTATGATTGACCGCCGCCCCGTCTGCATTGAGAGCATGAACGAAGATGGTTTCGGGCGCATTATGGACGCCACTCAGATTGTTGGTCTGCGATGAGAGCAGCGCCCCATTCTTGTAAACCGCCGCGAAGTTGGTCGCCGTCCGTGTGGCGATGTAAAGGCCGGTGCCGTTGGTATCCGTCACGCTCCACTGGAGCGACACGGTGTCATTAACCTGCCCGTAGGTAGTTCCTGCCCCGTGTGAGATTAGCATGTAGGCCGATGAATCTGAACCCGCGTCGGTGGCCCCGATGCAATGTTGCGAAAGATTTGTCGCTGTTCGGCAGTAGACGCCAAGATGGGCTGGAGTCCCAATCTGGCTCATCGTCACGGTGCCTCCCGCTGCTGTGGCAAGCTGCATGTACTTGGTCGTCCCATTGCCCGTAACGCCCGTCGCCTCCGTGTAATCTGCCGCCAGGAACGCATTCGTCGTTATCTGCCCGTTCATGTTCGGCAGATCGTGGATCATCGCCATCCGCACGGCTTGGAAGTTCGTCCCGGTGTAGATGCCCATGCTGGCGATCTTTGGGCGCAGACCCCACTGCTTGAGGTGTTGCATCAAGACCACGGCAGAAACGTAGCTGGTCGCCATTACGTCGCTGGAGTTGGTTCGGACTTGGGCACGCCAGTTGCGACTTTCGTAATTATAATTATCAAAGAACGCGGCGTTCCCAGTCGAGGCGATCAGGAGCAGCAAGAACAGAAATCTCATGGCGTTCGCTTTGATGGAGTCGAAACAGATGCGTGAACCAAACCATTGGTGAACACGTCAGAAACTAGCTGAAAGACACTCACCGCAGAATTATTTGTATCGATTATAGGCATCACGCCTTCGGAGAAGCAGTAGAGATTCGTGAACGTAAGCACGCATGTGCCAGTTGAAGGCTGTTGAACCATTAACCAGCATTGGCTCACAGATGTATTTGCAACTCCAGTTGGAGCGCCGATGTACGCATTACCTGTCATCACGAGCTTAAAAACCCCACCGCGCTGCACCAGCGAGAAGTCCATCGCGGAGACGTTGGTGGTTGTTTGGGTCAGCGTTACGATGTTCGTGCCCGTGGTCTCGCTCGTCGCCGTCGCCGATATGGTCAAGTTCGTCTGCCCGGTGCCGATGTTGTTCGTCGTAAAGGTGATTCCGGTCCCCGGCACCAGCGGATAGACATACTGCCCGCTGACCGTGAGCGTCTGCGTGATGACCAGCGTGTTGCCCTTGCCGCTGATGAAGAAATTGTTCGTCGAGTAGAAGTTGTTGATGGGGTTTGATGCGCTGCCGATGTCGGTGCTCCAGCCCAACCCGCCAGCGCCGTCGTTGGTAAGCACCCCGGCAGCGTTGGCGATGGTGCTCAGATTCCCAGAGACATCGTTGTAAATCAGTCTTTCGGTTGCCAGATCGCTGATGCTGACTGGTGAGCCGTCAATGAGCGTGTTGATGCTTGAGTCACCGAATTTAATTCCTGTAGCCCCGCTGCGAATAATGTTCCTGTTATTAGAACCAGTCCAGCCAGTCATCGTGAAACCATTGTGAACCCGAATATGTCCTGATGTCGCGGGAGGCGTGGCTGCGGTGTCTCGGAAATCCAGATGGACGCTGGAGTTATTAACGTCAAACAACAGCCGGTTTTGCGCGAAGTTGGTGTTGCCATTTAGGTACAGCGCGGAGCCGCTGTCGCCCACCCACACCTCATCTGCGGCATTGTTCGCCAACATGCGAATTATGTTATCCCCAGCTTGGTTCGAGCTGTACAGCGAGATGTTGAACGGGAAGTGCAACTCGGGGTTAATGCTGACATCCTCAAGAATTATCGAAGACCCCAGCGAGTTCGTCCCCGTCCACTTGGCCAGGTAGTTGTTTGTGCCCACGCCTGAGTTCGTGATGCCGCCTCCACCGCCAATCGGGTTGCCGTTGTAAAGCAGTTGCGTGCCGCTGTCGCTGATTTGGTTGGTTTGGCCAGATAGCAAAATCCAGTTTTCAAAATGTCCGATGTTATTGGACATGTAAAACCCTGATGAGAAATGAATCGTTTGATCCGCTGCCACATTGTTGCTCGTCACCATAAGCGGGTACAAAGTGCCGCTTGTTGTGGTCATCAACTTCGGAGCTTTTGCCGGGGCATTTGTTGTAAAACTGTTGCGAAGGATGGGTTGACCAAACGCACCAATCGGAAACAACAACGCCAGCAGAAGAAGTAGTTTTTTCATGCGATCATTGCCTGCCAAGCCGCGCCGTCCCAAAACCAGAGATTGCCGTTGTCCGTGCGATAGTACAAACCGCATGAACCACTTGGGGCTGCTGCTGGATCAGCAGCACCGCATTCAACGCCGCTTCCGCCAGTTCCACCACCGCTGATATTGCTCACAGCGGCGAGAATGGCATATGGCAAAAATCCAGCAGGGATGCACTGTGAGAGACATCGCGCTTCATCAATAATTTCGTTTGTATCGGTCGGCACTGGGTCCCCATTGGCTACGTCCGTTAAAGCCGCGAGTACTGCGTACCAAATCATCCCCGGAGGAATGCATTGGAAACTGCATTTCGCGGCTTCAAGGAACTGGGTTGGATCAATGGCTGTTGCCATAGTTCAGTCGTAAAGTTCGTTGTCGGTTTCAGATTCCGGTTCTTCCTTCTTGTCCTTGCCGGTGCAAACCATCTGCACCTCATCATCGAGAATTCGCTCGACTTTAACCTTGTGCGTCGAACCCACCTCAAGGCCCGAGGGGAAGCTGGCCTTCGGCGCGAGAAACGATTCGTAACGGGAATCCTCTTTCTTGTCTGGGGACTCGTCGTCGTCGCGAAATGCGGCTTCCTGATCTAAGTCCGAATCGTAAAAATCTTCTTGAGCGGCCATAGGTTTATTGGATAATCGCAGTGAGCGTCGGTTGCTGCCGAACGCCCACCGCTGAACAGAACGAAAGAACCTCGTTATGCCTACTCGAAAATCCATCATAGGTCAGACGTTTGAAAGACTTTTCGTGCGGAACGATCAAGCGTTCGTGAAACTGCCTTCTGGAAAAATCAAACGCATGTGTGATTGCGTTTGTAAATGCGGCAAACCAACTCTTGTGAGTTGGGGAGAGATTACCAGCGGGAATACCAAATCGTGCGGTTGCCTTAATGCAGAGCAAGTCAAAGTTATCCATAAAACGCACGGGCACACCTCGAATGGATTTACGTCCAAGACTTATTCCAGTTGGGCAAGGATGCACGATAGATGCAAGAACCCGAACAATAAAGATTGGAAGGATTACGGTGGTCGAGGAATTACCGTCTGTGAACGATGGTCTTCGTTTGAGAACTTTTTGACCGACAAAGGTGAACGCCCAAAAGGAAAAACGCTTGGCAGGATTAAAAACAATCTGAATTATACGCCAGAAAACACGCGATGGGAAACTGCTTTGCAGCAAGCTAGAAATTCTAGGCACAATCACGTCTTCACAATCAAAGGCATCACGGCTTGCATGACGGAACTTTGTGAACGCTTCGGAGTTCCTTACGGCAGAGTTCAAGGACGCATCCAACGAGGATGGGAACCGGAAATAGCCTTTTTTGCTCCGCGTGGTCATCGGGTTTGATTCAAATTCTGTCGTCTCATCGCCTTAACTTCTTCTTTTGATCCACATACTTTCAGGTTAGAGCGGACGCAGTTTCTTTCGTCCGAATCTAGAAATGCCACGAACCTGTCGCTTCTATTACAATTGCAAGCGGCTCTGTGGAGCCATTCCACAAGCACCTCTCCGCTCCCTGTCTGGATTTTCCTAAAGAGAAATCCTCGCCTAGTCCCGCTCCACCGCCACCTCGACAGCCGGTCGAACTGGCTCTTGCTCACGATGGCGTAACACGGCGGGCCGTCCACGCTCTCTATCCGCATCAGCTTCGGCGGTTGCCGCCCCTTGACCACCTTCACAGGCTCCGCCACGCTCACCTCGAGCCCTTCCGTCGTCTTCTGGATCGCTGGCAACACTTCCGCCTTCGGCTCCGCTGGCGGTTCCGCGAGCACTTCCACGTCGCGCATCGGCTCAGGCGTCTCGATGCCGCCCTGCACCTGCACCCGGGTCGCTGGGGGGTTGCGCCGCAGATCAACGAAGCCTTCGGGTCCGATGACGAGTTTGGACATATCAAATCGCGTTCAGCTTGGCTTGGTCGCCACGGATACGCAAGACTCCTTCGTTATACGCTTTGGCGGCTTCGAGTTCGGTTGGATAAACCCCAAAGTAAATGCTTTTGCCGTCCACTTCGGTTGATGCTTCCCAACTGTTTCCTCGATTCGTAACGCCACGGAATTTTGATGACTTCTCTCGAAATACAGTTGGCGTGATTCCTCCCGGAAGTTCATTGAGGCAAGCATTCGCTCCAAACCGCTCATTGGCCATGCGATTGTAGTCGAGTGCAGCTTGCAATTCTGTCGCGTGGTAAGTGGTCTTTTCGTAACTGCGGTCACGGATTCGCGCACGCCAGAGCTTTGTGGACGGATGGAATGATACGCCCTTGAACTTCGAGGACAGAACCTTGCACTTGATCTTTGGGCGATTGGTTGAGTTCCGAGATTTATCGACGGTGCGGAGATTGCACTTCCGGTTGTCGAGTTTGTTACCATTGATGTGATCTGTGAACAGTCCTTCCGGCGTTTGATTGACGACACGGTGCATCCATATCGTCCAGTGGTTGTTTGAATCGTCTTGCGGGCCGCTCCAACCTTGACGATAAGCGTACCCCTTTGAGCTTCTGGACCAGCTAAATTGGGCCAGTTCTTCATGGTTTTCGGGGTCAACGATGGCTCGACCGCCGTTTGATAATTGAATGAATGATTTAGTTTGCATGAGCGGAATGGTAATATACCATCCCACTCAATGCAACTAAAAACTCATCAAGTGTCTTCTGGAGCAACTAATTCCCCGTCGTCACATATCGTGTTGCACGAATTGTAAGATTGGCTGGGGTAGCCGGGCGACGGATTGCAGGTGTCAATTTCTGGCACGCACGACGGCTCACGTTTCACAAAAAACGTAACCGCGAACTCGGGATGCTCCGGTCTCACCGCCTGCTTGAAGTCTGCAATAAACTGCCCTTTATTGCGCCTCTTGTTCTCGATGACACAGCCATCTTGCCCGGTCCCCAAGTTATCCATGACGAACTGCCACCGTCCCGCCCAATTGCGACTGGAAAATGGCATCTCAGGATTGATTGGCTTCGAGTCAAACATCAAAGCCGTGATCGCTCTCTTATGCGTAATAAAGACGAACGCGAACTGCGCGGTCTCGTAGAGCGGGTTGTTGGCGGAACCAAGTCCGGGATCGCCGCAGTCACCGGGACCGCTGGTGACTTCGTTGACGTAGGGGAGCACCACTTGGTAGCGGTAACGGTTCGCGCCGACGCCAGCGCCACGGTCGAGGACGAAATTAAACCTCAACTCAAACGGATCAACGCGCACGAGGAAGTTGCCTAGCTGCCCGGAGAAGCCGTACTTCCAATACTTGTCCGCTGCGCTGAAATCGGTGAAGCGCCAGTTACAGCAGAGTTGCGGAACGTTTGCACCGCCGCCCCAGCCGGTCGCGCCGCCGAGGTGTTCGAGTTCCCACACCGTCTCCATCGACGTGACAAGCTCGATGAACGGCGCGGTCTCGTGAAACGGGTTCTTGCCAGCGTACCCAATCCGCATGAGCGGACCGAATTGCCGCTGCAACATCTGCGGCACCAGCTTGAACGTGTTATCCGGCGCTGCCGATGTGTCGAAAAAGATTTCCTCGTCACCGACAGCGACGAACTCGCCCGTAAACGGCGTCATGGTCGCATTCGCCTGAATCTTCGTGTCGCTGTGCAGGAACGTCCGCTTCCGCAGGAACGTCGATTGAATCGCGCTCGTCGCCGGGCGCAGGATGTCGCTGATGATCTGCGCGAATTGTTCCTCCGCATGGCTGACGTGCATCAACTGGTCGAAGCACAACAGCGGCGTTGCCCACGATTGTTCCTCAAGGAAATACGTGATCCGGCTCGAACCCCAACCGATGCAATGCTCGTCCTTATCGCACGGCGTTCCGATACAGCCGGCGTAGCTCGTGCGCGTCCAAGCCTTCGTCGTGTTCGGCCACACATGTTTGAACCGATCCAGGATATGCTCGACGCCCGTGGCGCTCGGGAACGTGCCCGTCGCTACGTTGCCGATCCAGGTGTTATCAGTTGGCCTGATATCGAACACAATCATCTCGTCATAGAACGGACATTGGTTGACCAAGAATTGCGGAAAGCTAACACATTGTAAGTCCAAAATATTCGGCGTCCCCGTAGGGAAGCAGTTAACTACGTTAAGGTTATCCAAGGCACAGGAGGGCGCGAACACGCGACACTGCACTTGGGAATTTGGAAGCCAGCAACTTTCCGAATGGGGCCTTACGACTCGCCCCGCTGGATTTCGCCGCACAAGGCTGTGCGACTCAACGAAGAACTGCTACGCCTTAGATGAGGAACTGTCAACCGCGATTATTTTGGAGCGACTATTTTGGAACGATAATCTTGCGGAACAATCGGACTCCAAAGTTTCTTCTCTGCTTCGAGATGATGCTTCCAGCAAAGCCAAATAATATCCGTGGTATGCGGCTTCTCGTAGCCAAGATAATGATGCGCTGTAACGATCTCGCTGCCACAAATCAAACATGGCAGTTTTCTAATCTTGCCGCGCTTCAAATGAAGGTTAACCAAATGGCGGGCAAGATACTTTATGCGACGACCCGGTGTGCCGTTATTCCAATCTGGATTTCTAGCCCACCATTCTCTAGATGCTTCGTTTTTACATTCCTGACACCAAGCATGTCCTTTAGAATGTGGCCGCTGATGGCACTTGCCGCACATTTCCGGGAACGGCGAAACACGCTTGTACTTCTTGCTTCGATCTTCTGGATGCTCTCGGCGGTACGCCTTTTTGCAGTCGGAGCAATAACTGTGGTATGCAGGGCGAGGGTTAACGCGGCAACGTGTACACAAGAGGGTTTCCATGCGCCTCCTTTCACTCAGCCAGAGCGGTTGACTTGGGTTCGCTGGCGACCGCGATGATGGCAACACGATCCTTACACTTGCCGCAGATAATGTGCAGGTGTCCGTTGTAATAATGCACCAAAACCCCGTGCTTGGCGTGACCGTGGGCTTTTGGCGTCATTTCGAGATGCATGTCTGGATTATTGCCGCACTGAGCACGGAGCATTGCGTCGAGGTGTTCCCGATAGGTGACTTTCATAGAAGAAAAACTCCCTCCCACTCGCCGGTTAGGTCCGACTGTGAGGCAATCGGCAGCGAGCAGGAGAGAAAAGGTTTGGTTGAGATGCCCTAACAGCATGTCCGCATCCTACCGAACCGCGCTCAAAAGTCGAGACAAATCAGAAGTAATTCGGCGCAGGCACAGCCTCGGCGTGCATCCGTTGACGCGCCCGCTCCATCGGCGTGCTGGCCTGCTGCGGTTTTCCAGTCGCCCCGCCAGCGGAACCGCCCGTGGGTTCGCTATTCTCGTAAGCCTTGAGCTTTTCGTCGCGTTCCTTGATCTGCGCTCGGAGCCGTTTCACTTCGAGGACAAGCGGCGAATAGGCGATGCTCCGGTTCTTCATCGCAGCATGTTTCCTGACGATGTTGGCGCGTTCCTCCGGCGTAAGATTCGGGTCCATCGCATTCTTCGAGAACGCTTCTTCGGCAAATGCCTGAGCCTTGGTGAGCTTGCCGTTCCATTCTTCATCGCCTTCTTTTGCCTTCAAATACTCCAGCTTCTCGCCGTCTTCCTTGTTAAACTTCTCCCAGAGCGTCGATACTTCCTTGACGACGCTCTGCATCTTGGCCGCGTATTGCTCCTGCCGGTCGTTGCCAGCCTTGCGAGCTTGCTCAAGAGCCTTGTGCTGTGCGTCAGCGAGTTCGCGCACCTTCTGTCTGTGCATCATCACGTCGCTAGCAGAATCGCCGAACATCTGATTGGCGAGCTTGCGTGCTTCGCCTAGCGGAAGTTTGGCCAGAGAAAGCAAATCGTCTGAGGTGGCCCGTCTGGAGGCCGAGCCATCTTCTGCGAGGACTTCCAACTCCCCCAAGTCTGAAATCGCCTTGGTCCAGGCTTCCTCGTACGGCTTTTGGTATTTCTCGGCGTATTCCTGACTTTTGGCATAGTTATGATACTTGATTTCTTCCTCAAGTTCCTTGTTCCGTTTGTCGATGGCTTCAAGGCGCGTGATGTCGGGCACCTTCGAGAGCCGTTCCTTGAGTTCGACATTCTCTTTCTCAGTCGCGGTGAGACGGCCCTTGAACTGATCCAGCAGCTTCCACGGCGACACCTTCTTGGGGTCGATTGGCTTGCCCTTCTCGTCCACCAGCTTTTCCGGTGGCTTTGCGTCCTCGGGCTTCGTCGCGTCCTCTGGCTTGGTCTCTGGCGGCTTCGCTGACTCATCGCCTTCAAGCTCCAATTCATCCGTAGCTTCTGTTGTCTCCGGTGGCTTTGTCTCTGACGGCTTCGGCGGTTCCTGTCCCTTCGGCATCGGCTTCACCGTCCGCATCGGATCGGGGTCGCTCGGGTCTGCCATGACCGATTCGGTAGCCATGCGCTGCCGCATCCGAGACATCGGGGTTTCGGGAGGCGCTGGCGCGGCTGGAGCAGGCGCTGGTGCGGGCTTTGGCGCTGCGGGAGGTGGTGCGGTCGGTGGAGGTGCTGGAGGCGCGGCTGGCATAGGCTATGTTTCTAAATCTAGCAGTTGAGCGGCAATCTTCGGGAAATTATTAACAACGTCCTCAAACTTTGTGAACGGCTCACTGATCCAAGATCGTTCTGTAAAGATAAACTGAACTGATCCCTTTGGAACGTCTTCGCCTTTACATTCCCGAATCACTTTGGAATCAACTCTAATCGAATCGGCATCTTGTTTAACGCAAAACACCGCTGAATTGGACAGCGGTCGAACTTCAAGGTTTGTAGCGTTCATTTGAGATCGTGATTCAATGTGTGGCTAATTCGTTTCGGCAACGGCCCTGGCTTCTCGGGCAAAGCCTTCAGGATGTCCAAAAACCGCTGAGCGCCTTTGATCGCTTCGATGGTAGCAGCTTCGTCCATGAGCGACAAGAGCGCCAGTTCAGTCGCTCGCTGGAACGCCTCGCTATCGACTTGATCGAGGAATTGCTTCTGCAACCGTTCGTCGGATAGGAACCGGGTCTTCGGGCTGGAGTTCATGGATTCAAGGCGGCTCTGGCCTTTTCGACTTGAGCCATCGCTAAAAGAGTAAGTTCGGAAATTGCGCCCAACCAAATTTCGGCGTCCCATTCAGACGCCTTCTTGTCGTATGTCCACGTTGATTTGGTTCCCTGCGAAGGAATGCACTGAATCGTCAAAACGTCATCTTTTGCAGTGAACTCAAAGGTCACGCTGAACGGGAAACAGCAAGGATTTCCAGCTTCTCGAATCGCCGTTCTCCAATCAACGTCTTCGAGGCGGTATATTACCTTTCCCAGCGGGAGCGTTGCTTCTAATGTTTCTGACATAGAGCAAGTAATTCTTCGTCTGTCCGTATGATTGTTGGAAACACCCCCGCCTTAACGGGACTCAACCACAATGGCGAGGAATCTATAATAAATTGCCATTGTCCGCGATAAAGACGTGGGTCGAATGGAATCGGATAGTGAATTGGACCCCATTTAACCGTGGGAGTCGCCTTCCAGATGCGTTGGTACGTGGTTGCTGGCGGCAGGATCGTGAATCCAGCCGTAGCCGCTGCGAGCGTCTTGAAGAATCCGCGTCGGTTCATGTTGTCTGCCACGTAATTGGCGCTGGCATCGGGACTACCTGAAATTCACCGCACCAATCATCTTCTCGAACTGTTGCCCAACCGTAGAAAGGAGGATGCTTGCGGCATATTCCCATAGTCACAGTTCTTGTCTCATTCTCTTTCATCGTCGCCATAGTTTTGGTTGGTTCTACCATCACGTCCAAATGGAGGTCAAACCATCGACAATTTCTGCACGCTCTATCTGTCACTTTCCATTCTCCCTCAGCGCCCTGATGCGCTCTCGTTGAGCCAGCTTAGCAGCGACTTCGATCCGGTTCATGTCTTTCACCGCTTTTTCCAGTTCCGTCAGCGCATTCGTGAGCATGTAGAGCAGGAGTTTCTGGCCGTCTTCAGAGAGATGCGTGCAATCGTACATGATCCGCATGATCGAATGCACGCCGTCCTGTGCGGGAATTGCGGCAATCGCAGCGGAGTTCGGCGGTAACGGAGGCAGCGGCGGCAACGGTTCAACATCTGGCAATACGTCGATCATTCCACGGTCTCCTTCGGTTCTGCGGCGGCTTTGGCGCGGTCGCGGCGAATCTCTGCGGCGGTGCGTATATCCGTTGCCGTGTCCTCGACCTGTTGCGATTCCAACTCACGCCGCATCTCCAGCGCGTGCTCTTGATCTTTGCGCTGTTGCTCAAGCTCGAAAGCGGCCTGCCTTTGAGCCGTGCGCTGGCTGTGAGCCGTAGCGGTGTTTTTGGCCTTAACTTGGGCAGTGAGAATTGTTGCGGCGATTTTTGCCTTGTCCTCCGGTGTAATTCCACCATCACCATTCTGCGATTCCATTTTTTCCTGCAATCTTTGAGCAAATCCTTTCAGAATATTCGTCAGCTTTCCAAGGGCGTCGGAGTATTGCTTTGCCCTTTCTCGCTGAACTTTATCCATCTCTAATTCAGCAATCAATTTGCCGACATGATTGACAACATTTTGCATTCCATACAACTCTCCGACCGTCGCCATTCCTCCAGTCTGATTTATTCTGGCAACCACCAAACCCAGTTCTCCGATTAGCGTTTCGACTATTTCGATGCGGTTTGAATCTCGTCGGAATTGAACTTCTCCACCGCTCATCAGACTGCCGAAGCTAATCATTGCGTCATGGGCCGCGTCACTCACATGTTTTGTTTCAGGAACCAAAGCGCGAGCTTTCGCACTGTCATCCGTGATCGCCAGCACCGAATCATGGAGAATCTGCTGCTGCGCTTCTGCGCCGAATGCCCCGCGCCATTCCATGAGTTGCTGCGCTATTGCCATCTCCAGCGTCTTGTTGCCGCTGCCCATGACGCGCTCCGGCTCCAAGTCCCATGCCTCGGGCACCAGCATGTTCTCAGGGATGCCGCGTTTCAGGCAACGGACTCGAAACTCGCGCACGTCAGGGTCGCGGGAGTTCTTCATCATGAACCTGCGGAATATCTCGGTATATTCACCGAGCTTGTAGCGATACGATTGCTGTAACGCCGCGCTAACGAGCGTCATCATCGCATTAACTTCGGCCTGCACCTGGAATTTAGTTTTCTCGGTTCGGTCTCTGCTAAAGTTCTGATTCTGGACGTAGCTGCTGCTGTTGTCGTCGATGATGCGTTGATACTGAGCCATGCCCATCTCGATCAACGGCGCATTGGGCTGCCAGCGTTCCTGCGGCGGAATGAATTGTACACTCGGATCAATTATGCCGCGATTGACCAAGTTGATCTTCAGAGCGCGTTCGGTGTCATCACGCGAGTTCACGCGGAAGTATTGCATTAGCTGCTCAAAGACCGCTTCAGCGAACGAACAACGCAACCGATTCTGAAGATGGCACGCATCATAAAGCAAATGCCCTAACGACCGAACCGTATGATATTTGAACGGAGCCATCGGGGTCAGGTCAGCAAACTCAAAATGAATCAGTTCGGACAGCTTTGAGGCATATACCCGGTCGCCGGAATTGTAGAGAAACTGGTCTCTGCCGCCGATGATGTTCTTATCCGGCATGTTATTTCTGTCCGCAGAACCAAGACCTTGATAAGTGCTGTAGCCGCCCCAAGCATCGAAGATCAGACGACGCTTCCAGCCCTGCTCCTTGCTCTCGCAATCGTAGAAGAAGAAGTCGATTACAGAAATCGGCTGCACCATGTCGGAGGCGTAAAGACCGGAATTCTCAATGATGCGCTGAGTCATCTTCTCCGGTGCCCAATACGTGTCATTCCACGTACTGCCCATGAGCCGTTGCGTTTCTTTCTCGCTCCATCGAATCGCCTGCATGACAACATCCATATTCCAGGCTTTGTCCACCTTGGGGCCATGCGTCAGGCGATACAGTTCTTCGGCTGTGTAGTTGCGGCATATTCCAAAGAACGGAAGACCTTTGAATGTCAGAAACGTGTTGCTCGGAATCAGAACATCGACAATTGCAGTCGGGTCAGGGCACCACATCTGTTTCGTATTCCAGACGCCGATTCCGGTTCCGTGAAGAATATCCTGGGCAATCTCCGACCGGCTAAGCTCGTAATATTCCATCGACTTCTTGATAATCCGATTAACCTCCGTGGTGACAGTCACTCCGCGATCAAGACGCTTGTGCTGCGGTCCCATGTCTGTGCGGGCGGTGAAGCAGTTCCCCGGTTTGAAGTGACCTTGGTAAAGCTGCGCCCTGGCATCGTGCGAAAGTCTTGCCAGCGAAAGGTCGTTGGAATTTACCTCAATGCCTAGAGATGCTGCTTCAGCCGGATCGTATGGAGGAAAACCAGCCGCCAACTTGTCAATTCTGTCGCGATTCTCGCTGCGCCCAAACTCGCTCAATCGCATTGACCAGCAGACCGATTCAATCGTGGCAGCATCAGAAAATCGCATGTCAGTCTGCTTCTACGCCTTTACAGGGGAGTCCGCAAGTACGGGTTTTGCCTGCGATGTCTGAGTTCCCAGATATTCTTTCACGATGGTTTCATGCGGAAGTCGAACAAATGGCCACGCCATGTCAATCGGCTCTCGGCGTTCGACGTATTGCTCGGACTCCTGACCGGCATCCTGGCGCGTCGTCTTCAAATGAGGCCATGCGTTCCAGATTTTGCCAGCGAACATGAGTCCGAATTCGTCTTCCAGCAATATCGGCAACGGAACGTCGTCGCCTTCCGGTTTCTCGATAAGATTAGATCGAATCCGTTGATGCAGGTAACGCGAAACGCCAGAGGGTTTCCACGCCACGACATAGCCGGGACGCCCATACCAATCGTCAGCAAGCAATTCCTCTGGCCGTTGCAGGAACTCGCGCAGCACGCCATCCCAATCGACATTGCCTAGAAGCGTATCGGTGTCCAGACACACGGCCAAGTCCCAGTCGTTGCGATTCGCCAGATACGCGCAAGCGGCGGTCAAAGCGCACCCGGCATAATTCCACCAGATCGGCTCATAAGGCCGGTCGAGCACAACACCAGCGTTGATGATCGGAACGGTGGATGGTAATGGGGACCATTCAGGTAGGGACCAAGTGCCAGCAGCAATAAAGGTATGGAACGGACGAAAATAACATTGCGCTCTTTCATAACATGCATGAAGCCCAAATAACCCAGGCCCTTTTGCCTGCGCATCTTCAAATGAATTCCAAAAGCTAGTTGCAAATGCGATTATGCGCATGTTTCTTACTGGTTAAAGCCAATTCCAAATTCCATCCCAACTTTAGTCGTCCTTGTGCGCGAGCGTAATTCATTCCAGTTCGTTCGCAATGCTCTGCCAGCGAAGCTCGAATTCCTTGAAATACCAACCATTTTGTAGCGCGTGTATTCCTTGCTTGTTGAATCTTCGTTTGCCACTCGCAGTTTTTCGGGGTGTAATTGCCATCATTATCTAATCTGCCCAATGTTGTTTGTTGTGGCCGTTCTCCCATATCCTTCAGGAAATTTACAAAGGAATTTCGCCATCGGAGACAAACTTTTATTCCGCGACCGCCGTAATCATTAAACCGATTATCTTCAGGATTGATACAGCGTTGTAACATCGACGCCCAGCTTTTATAGGTACGTGTCTTTGCATGTCCATGTCGCCTTCGTAATTCATCGCGATAACATCCACACGATCGAGTGTTTCCCGACTTCATTCCACAATTCCACACTTCTTTAATGATACCGCAGTCACAGCGACATAAGCTCTTAAAATCAGATCGCTGAGAAATTACAACGAGCTTTCCAAATCGTTGTCCGATAGGCAGAGTTTTATAGGGCATGGCATTGGTCTTTCAATGTTGTGCAAGTGGCGGGCAATCGGCTCGAACCGATTGCTCGCTGCGATTATGAAGGAACTCATTTCATAGTCAATTACCTGATTCCAAAATTCGCCCAATTTATCCCGCGCCGTTGCAGAAATGCCTTGGCCAGCGTCAGGTTGTGAATCTGGCCCTTTAGCGCGTACCGAATGCCAGGATTCTCCCAACCATTCGCGTGTCTCTCATGCAGACAGATATTCTCCAGGGCCAGCGGCTTGGTCGGATTGGTTTCCTCGATTAAATGACGCATCACACAGTCCCACGCCTCGCGAGCCAGCAGCATATCTGGATAGAGCTTTCGATATTTTCCCCACCAGCCAACACGAAAGAAGAATAGGTCAGCCCCGGCGTAATCGGTTCCTTGATGGATTTCCTCGATGGTCGGCGGTCGAGTCAGCCGGTAATACGCATCCTTTCTGAAAGCGTATCCGGCATCGTTGCTCTGGAGCGCAGAAACGATCCGCACGCAAGCGTCAGGAGCCATGCACAGGTCCGAGTTCGAGAACACGATAATGTCCGCGCTGCTGCGTTTATTCGCTGCGAAATCAAACAGATCGTGGAGGAACGGCAATCGCTTCGAGCCTTCGTCGAACAGGCGAGGCAGCACCGAATCATCAATGGGTAATTCCTGCCAGGGCTGACTTTGCCAGGAACGTCGGGCCACCGCCTCCCTTCGCTTGGCGTCGGGGTCCGTCGGGTTCCACTGGGACCATGCGTGAACTACCATCTAGCCAAGATTGCAACACCGCGCTCACGTCTTGCAAGCGTCTTGGCGTTTCGTTGTAGCCAAAGTGCAAAGCGACATTCCCGCGAGGTGTGCTCCCGCACCAGCCATCGACACTCATCCAGATCGTCGGCACTTTGCTGGCGTGCGCAAGGTGGGCCGTCGCGGTGTCTGAGCTAATCAACCCGGCAGCGACATCGTAAGCCCCGAGAAGATCAAAGATTCGCTTCGCTCGAATCTTGCCAAGATCAACAATGTGGAAATCGCGTGCGAACCGTTGAATGACTGGAAACATTTCTGGCACGAACCCGTACGGCGACGAGATGCCAGTGAAGTTGTAAAGGAGCAGCGGTTTCTTCCGCATCGGTATCGGCCATATCTGACGAAGTAGCTCATCTTCACGCACCGGGTTCCTGCGGTCGAATACCAACGGCAGAGTAACCATTTCCTCTCGCGTGAATCCGCACCGCTCCCACATGGAACTCATGAAATTCGGCCAGAGCGCCAGATTCACACCCCAGTTGTGTCCAAAGCACGTCAGATTGAATGTTCCCCGGTATTCCGCTGGTATCGGGCACTTCCCAAGCCACCACTGGGGAAGAACCGCATTCTGCGAAAGCGCAGAGGCAATTATACGCGCCTTCTCGACTCCCTGCCACCAATGCAACGGTTGCGGAATCGGATCAACATACGAAACGCCGTCATAAATATTCGCGTATTCATCGCTGACAATGATTCGTGGCTTGAGTCCTGTGCGCCTGTGAATCTCCATGAAAGCCGGTAGCATCAGGATGGTATCGCCTGCGCGACCAAGGAGCACCAGAACAGGGGCGTCGTGGCTTTGCATGAACCAACAAACGCTCATGCAATGGCAGGTGGAATCCAACAATTCGTCGGTAGCTTAGCGATTTCCTCTGGATTCATGTTCCTTTTAATCACTTTGCTTTCAGTGAATACCTTGGCCCGCATCGCGCAGGAACATACCCGACAAACACCCAGCTTATCGTCCACGGACGTTTTTACATCCATGTCTTTGAGCATTCCAAACAATCCCATGAGTTCGTTTGCGGCCTCCTTGATGAAGTATTTCTGCAACCCTCCGGTCGTGTCGTGCTCTGGACAGGCTAAGCAAATTGCCGAACGTCTCTCTGCTTCTGGTACAGGAACAGTCCCCTCCATACCGAACATATCCCGATACATCGCCAGAGCAGTCTTAGCTTTGGCCGCAGCATTTGCGACGCTTCTGAACAGGCCCGAACTCGTTTTTTTTTGAACCGGCACGTCGCCTTCGATGTCCACAAAGTTCAAGTAACCCGCCGCAACCATGCGCTGCGCGTTGTATTCATCAACATCATTTTCGATGTCGTGAATGTCCAAGCTCCAGCCGTTCTTTTGCATGAGCGCGGGATTCTTGCGGCGAAAGTTGTGGAGGAACTGCACAGCCTCGTTGAAGCTGCCCGCGAACGGCGCTTTCATGCCCGCTTCGGGGATCAGGACGTGGAAGCCTCCCGCTGGGAACTTGGTTCGTGATTTAAGGCGCATAATTCAGTGCGTTAGCTGGTAGGATTGCCTGAATTTCTTCGCACGCAAGCGCAAATCCTGTTTCCAAATCGTGTCTTCGATGTCTGCCTCTGGCGCTTGCAATCGGGCAATGGCGAATCCAAGCCGACGAGCGCCTTCGCAAATGATCGCGGCCCAGTCGCCAAGGTCAGGCGACCGGCCAAGGCGTTCCTTTGTCTCGTCCTTAGCCTCTACCTCTATCTTGTCGCCCTTAACCCGCTTCCATTCCCTGCCGCAAAGCTCATGCGAAACTTCCTCGGTTAACCCACGCATTTGATTTCCTTCGATGATATAACGCACACTGAAATGAAGCTCACTCACGCGCTTGGAATAATGCTCATCGCACCGCTTTAGCCGCTTCTGTTTCAGTTTCTCATCATAGATGAACAAGTCTGACGTGACCGGCCTTGGCGTTGGAGAACCGCCAAACTCGACCGGATTGCAGTCATGCCGCCAGATGCGCGAGAAGGCAGTTCCAAGAGAACCGCGTCCGGTAGAATCGTGAAATACATTAGCTGCTGGAATCTGAAGCCGTTCGCAGTCGGCTTTGACATATTCAGCGATTTGATCCTCGGGCAATACTCGATCATCGACGGGCGTTGATTTCGGATACACCTTAATCGGAATCACTCGCGGTTGCGTCATGCACAACACACTCCGACCGTTAATGTCCGTTCCGAACTCCGCTTCGCCGCCAACGCAACGGTCGCCGCCATAGCCGGCGTCCACGGCATACACCTTCGTCGTTGGTTCGCCTTTCCAGATGACCGGCTCTTTCGCCTTGAACTTAACCACCATGTCCCGCGTAACGACGCGCCGAACGGATATGCCTGGACGACGAACGCCAACGGCCTGATTAAAATATTCAGCGGATTCTTTGCCCCAATAATCAACGATGCGGTCAATGTCGGCCTGATTGATGAGATATTTGTACTCGCCGGGATGCTTGATGGCCGGTGAATCAGTGCCAACGAAGTTGATCGTCGCGCCCCCCATGCGATTCGTCCAAACCGTCGTGGTCGATATTTCCGGCAGGTTATCCCATCCGTCAGCAGGTTCAGCGAGCTTGTCGAGTGGATCGCCTTCGCCGATTGGGTTGCCACAGAAGCACCCCTTGAAGTCACCCTTATCCAAATTGGCGAGCGAAGACAAGTATGGTGCGGCGTAGAACTGACATTCATCTGAAAGAACTCTGCGACGTTTCTGTTTTATACCGACGAACTTGCTCATGCCTTTCCACTGTCCGGTTGAGTCCAGAACTGGAATGCAAATTATTCCGCGTCTCGTATCACGGATGTCCGAATCTTCTTCGATCTTGTCGGTAAAAATTGCGTGAAGTGAATCGACTGGATTGCCTGGAGCCTCTGGCCACACATCCTTTGCCGCCTCAAACAAAGCCTTTAGCTCTCCAAAAACACGGAGCTGGAGTCCTCGAATGTCGGTACTCGACATCAAGATCAGAGTTTCTCGCGGAAAGCAGAAGTAATCGGTAAGGGCATATTTCGCCATCCCATGAGTTTTGCCAGCGTCTTTAGGACCGATTACAGTGGTGATGCGATTTTCCAAAATCGTTTTCAACATCAAGTCACTCCACTCATGGCTATCGTAATTCGGCCACAGTAGATTCTGGAGTTCTCGATAATGGAAAAACAAAGTCCTGCCGCGCTCTTTTATCCAGTCTTCTCCTTGTTGGATAATCCAAATCTCGATTTCAATGGCACTCGTTTCTTGGTCCCAATGCAAACCGTATTTCTGAAAGGTTTTATTCGACTTCGACATTCTTCCAAATTTCTCTGCGCCAGATTAGGTAGATCGTATCAATACTTACCGAAAAGGAAGATGCTAATTTTGTCGCTTTTTCCTTTCCTCGCTTGAGCAGAATTGTTCGCACTTGTGGCTCCTTCAGCTTGTGCATTCCGTGATCCTCTCCGCTGCAAAAACTTGGCTTTTGGCGACCCTTTTCAACGCAATCCTTCATGTTGTCCTCTTGGGTTCCAAGCCACAGATGATTCGGATTTGTGCAAGGCGGACTGTCCCCGTTTGGGCAATCATGTAAAACGTATAATCCTTCTGGAATTGGGCCTCGAAAAAACAACCAGCTATAACGATGCGCCCACCTTGTATTTCCCCATCGTTTATTCAGTTGTCCGTACCACCCGCCTGTATAACCCAGCCACCCCCAGCATTCATCGGGTCCGCGAATGTCAACGAACTTCATGTATTCGCAAAACGCACAGCAAAATTGCCTGCGACCATGCAAACGACAGAGAGTTGGAGCTTCGCATGTTGGGCATGGACGATAAACAAACGTATTCGGATGAGTTTTGTACATTGCGCGGAAAAGAATCCACCAACCCTCTTGCTGCCGTAACGTCGGCGCATGATGGCCGCGACATCAAAAAGGTTGGCGAAATTGAAGTCATGCTTTGTGCCACGTTAAGGCACAAGCAGGATATTAAAATCACTCCGAATGTCAACCAAACGCCTCCCAGGTCTTTGATTGCGAACGTGGCATTATGGCAAGAGCGGAGCGAACTTCTTGCCCGCGAGCCGTTCGTAATCAGTCTTGCCAGCGCCCTTGGAGCGAGCGTGGATATACTCGTTCAATTCCTTGCCGGAAATAGCAACCTCTGGCCAGCGTTCGTTGAACTTTTGAATCGCGTCGAGTGCAGACTGAGCATTTCCGCCTTCACTCATCAACGCCACGTAAGCGTCGTTCTTGAGTTGCGTGGTTTGCTTCTTGAGTTCCACGATGGCATTGACGGCGCTCTGCATGTTCGCCTCATTCGCGGTTCGGAACGACCCCATGCTGGCGAGCACGTCCTTGAGGGACTTGCGATACTTCGTTTCCCCGTCAGGTGTGCGAACATCCAAATCGCTTTGCTCCCAAGCAATCAATTCGGCCAGCGGCTTGAGCGTCGGGAACCGGCGCAGCGTATCCACGGTTTTTTGGAGCGCCGTAGTCGATTCACGCGGACTCGTGAGCATATTGCGAATCGTCTCAGCGGTCATTGAAACTGACGGCCCTGCAACCTGACGCCCCATCTTCTCGTAAATATTCGACCCGAACGGTTCATCGCCGAGAACAAGGCTTCCAGACAAATCAATGTTCAGAAGGCTCGGAGCGCCATACATCACGGCATCAGCAACAGCTTGGCCATATTGATCGGTGATTGTTCGACGTAGCCGTTCGCGCTTGTCCGATGGAACAAGCAATTGCTTCATAAAATAGCTCAGACCACCTGCCGCAGCCATGACACCAAGCCATCGAGCAATTCCACCGAAGTTTCGGTCTGCGGCCATCTTGAACAGCAACTCAGCCTGCTTGATCGGGAACCGCTTGAACTGAAACAGCAGCGACGTTATAGGCCCGCGCATGATTGGAGGAATATCAGGAATGATGGGCGTAAATTGCGTCAAAAGTTGGCCGCGTAACTTGGCGTAATTGATCGCCTCGGCATGAGGCAAACCACTCTCGGTTCCGTGCTGGTACATGGCCAGAAACGCAGTCTCCTGATTATTACGCTCACCGCTGAACTGTTCGCTAATATTCTTGATCTTGCTGAGTCCGATTCCTGCGTTTCCGTACTGGCCAGGATCAAACCGAACCCCAGCCTCATCGAGCAATGCGCGACCCTCTTTTGTATATCTACGGAGTTTGGCTTGGGCAAAGATGCGTTCTCCAACCAGCGGGTACAACCCGCCAAGGGGTTGCAATCTATTAAACACGGCAAATCGCAACGTTTTGAGCGTTAGAAGTGGAATGGCTGACTTGATGTTGCGCGACCAACGATCTAGGGCCAGCGGCTTGATGTAATCTCGAACACCAGGAATCTCTCGGATGAAATTGTCGAACAGAACCGTGCTCTGCGCTGGTTTGCCCCACATATTATCCATGATGATGTCCAACTGTTCAGCGGCAGACGTGCGCCCTTCACGACGCACTTCCTCGATCAACGGTTGGGCTTCACGCTGGAGCTTGGACAACTCAAGCCAGCGATGGAACCCCGACAGATACGAAGTCATCGTTTGCTTGTAATCATGCGAGTAACCTTGAAACCCTCGGCGCTGTTGCAGGCTGCCGAACCACTTTTGCTTCGAGGATTTCCGACCGATGATGCCTTGCTGAGCCTGCTTCACTTCCGATGCCGTGACGCCAAGGTTATCCTTCATCTGCTTGACCATCTGCCAGAAACGCCGGTCGCCAAGCCGGATCATGTCGGCTGGAATCACCGTATCCTGTTCGATCTTCCATTCGGCGTTGGCATAATCAGGATTATCTTTGACGTACTTGAACACCTTCGCTTTTGCCTCTGAAACAGTCTTGGCGCGTGTGACGAACTCGGGCGTATCGCCGCGCTTGGCGGTAATCTTCCAATCGCCAGTGAACAGATGCGTCAGGTAAGAGCCATCAGAGATGCCCCAATCATCCGGCAATTCAGAGCGTGTGAGCGCATCTGCGAACTGGTCCTTGGTGTACTTCGATGTATCGACCGCGTGACTGATATTCTTGTCGAACAACTGCGCGAGTGTGTCGCGGTCAAGCCCCATCAGGAATCCGTGATAGGCTTCGCGCTTCGCATCGCGGATTGTGACTCGGATTTCTTCAAGGCGACCTTTGACTTCCTTGGCAGCAGCAATCACCGCATCACCATTCGGCTTGCCAGTCCATTCGGCCTCGATCTTGTCAATTGGTTTGCCATCGAGTGCATCGAAGAACACCTTGCCGCCTTTGGCGCGAACCGGACGCGGCAGATTCGTCAGAAGATCGTCCACGTAACGCTTCACATCGCGACCGACAGACTCGCGAATCTTGAACGCGGTAAGAGCCATCTTTTCCCACGCGGACTTTGCTGCTGGCCCGAGCTTGCCGAAGTAAAACGACCACTGGCCAGTGTTCGCCTTGTTGAACAAATTGAAATCCTTCGCCCGCCGTGCCACCTCTGGCGTTGGCTTGGTGCCAGCATCCAGCGTGACTTGCGGCGGTCCAGACGGCGGTTCTGCTCCTGCGCCTTTCGCTGTGCGCTCAGCAAACTCACTCGGCGAAGCCGCGCCAGGTCCTGGGCGGGGTTCAGTCGGTCCAGGTTCAAGGCCAAGCGCAACACGCTCGGCGTGCTCGGCGGCGGCAGCTTTATCGGCGGCTTGCTGAAACGTATTCTGATCCTTGCGATAGTTCTCAATGAGCGTCGAAAGTTCTTCGATCCTGCGCTTGTCCGGTCGCTTGGCCTTTTGCAGTTTTACAAGCTGCTTGCCTAAATCCTCAACCACTTCGCTTTTGGACTTTGCGTTTGTCCGAGCAAGGTCGGCTTCCGCCTCGAACTTCGATGCCTTTGTAAGCTCGTAAATTCTAGGCAACAACGCCTCGGCCCGGGCAATAACATCGGCATCTTCCAAGGATTCGATTTGTCGCTTAATCGTCCTGTATGCCTGTTCTGGAGAACCGTAAATCTGAACCGCAGCCTCGGCGTCGGCGGTTTCCTTTGAGGTTGGAAGTTTGCGAGTTGGTTCAATCGGAGTCGTTTTGATTCGATTAGCTCGATCAAGTAAGCCTTGAAGATTCGCCTTGCTGTTCCAGACCGTGAAGGTTCCGTCGCCGGGAATCTCGATGGTGACTTTGCCGGAGGAAGCGGCATCAAACGTCTCTGGCGCATCCTTAACCGCCTGCTCAAGCCTCGCCACAAGCTCAGCCTTGACATCTTTGGCGCTGCGCTTGCCTTCGGTTCTGGCAACCCTGCGGACTTCCGTTGCGACTTTATCGACAGCCTTAGTTGGCGGAAGCGCAGCTTTCGCAGCACGTTCTTCCTCGAAGATTCTACGACTCGATTTCTTGATGATGTCCAGCTTAGAAACAGGAACTCGTTTGACCCCAAACCAATCAACATCGGCCATTGGTTCTGGATCGTTTGGATACTTTGAAATGCGCTGAACCGTGGATCGGGCTTTGTCGCCAGCGCCCGTCGTCCAATTCACCTCATCGCCAACTTGCGCCAAGTCCTTCGCCTTCGCTTCAGCAACAGGCGGTGGGGTGGCAGGCTTCAAGTCAGGGTAATCCGCGAGCACTTCGGACGGAACGGGTTTGCCTTCGCGCAAGGCAGCTTCAATCGAAGCCTTTTGAACCTCAACGAGTCGAGGATACGGACGATGGCCTTCGCCGTAGCCCGTCTCGCGGGCAAGGAAATCAGCGCGAGTTAGCTGCCACGGCTCTTTCGCAGCAGGCACTTCCGCAGGCGCTACGGCTGGTTCCGGTGGCTTGGCTACAGGCTCCGCAGCGGGCACTTCTTCCTCTAGCTGGCGTTGCGCGGCGGCTTGTTCTTCGGGCGTGAGCGTGGGTTCGGCGGGTGGTTTTGGAGGCTGGTACGATTCTGGCTCTCTTATTATAGTACGCGCTTTATCCATTTCCTCGAATCTTGCCTTGGCCAACCGCGCCAGATCGGGGATGGTTTTCGCTCCGTAGAACTTCTTCGCAGCGGCAACTCGCGGGTCTGCGGAACGCTCCAAGGCACGGAGACGCGGCAGGGAATAGAACTCAGGCGCGTTGCCAACGGGGTCGGTTAGTGATACTTCGGGTTTCCCCGCTGCCGCTTCTGCTTCGATGCCTCGTGGAATTCCCGCAGCACCTTCTTCGGCGGGCAATACCCCTTCATTGACGACGGGTTGTGAAGGCATCCCTCGAACTTGCGTCTCTGCGCTTCTGACTTGTATGGGGGCATTTTCCGGTCCTCCTATGGTCGGCGTTGGTGGTTTCGGAACAGCCACCCCGCCCGCAGGTGGTTCTTCCGGTGGTTTTCCGAGCACTTCCGCAACGGTCGCCTGCGGTCGCACAGGCTCGACGACAGGCGGAAACGCAAGGTTGCGGAACACCCGCGCTTGCTCCCGCGAAAGTCGAGCTTCTGGAAAGAGCGCCTGAATCTGGCTCAGCGTCGTGGCATTTGCCTTGCGAATCGACTCAATGACCGTCTCGCGGGCTTCTGCGACGGTTTCCGGCACAACCACAGGCGGCAGCTTCGGTTGTGTCGGCAATCCCGGTCGCGACATCAACTCGCCTGCGGTCGGAATCGCCAAGCCAGCACGCTCACCTGGTTGGACTCGGGCAGACATGAAGCCTTCTAACGGCTGAATACTCTCCAGTGTCGGAATAGGTTCCAAGGCGGCTGCGGTGGAACGTGGCAATGCTCGGATAAACTCTGGCAGAACCAGAGCGCCGATGCTCATGGTTCCAAGCCCCCGCCCGATTGTTTTCGGTTCGCCTTGTTCAATGCCTGCGACAACCTCACCCAATCCAGCACCGCCCATCTGCGAACCGAAATACAATCCCATCGCCCGTGGAATCGCATGACGCAAAGCAGGAGCACCGGGGATAGGGGCCAATGATAACGGCGCAAGCGGCAGCATACTCGGGCGTGTCATCTCGCTTGGCATCTCAGCGATGGTGCGTCCAGCCTCGTGAATCACTTCAGAAACCGGGCCTTCTGGTTGTCTGAAAGGACGAACCAAGCCGGGAAAACCAATCGGGGAGGCAAGCTGAGCGCCTTGAGATGGAGTTGGCGAAGGAACCAACGGTTGATCGGATGCAATCGCCTCTGTGATTGGCCCTACCTCTTGGCGGGCAGCTTCTAATTCAAGGCCAAGGCGTGAACGTTTCTTTGCCTGAGCTTCGGCGGGAGTTTCGGGCGCTTGCGGAGCTAACTGGGATGCGGCATCGAGAATATCCGATTCCGTAGCGTCATCGGGGAATTCCACGGTTCCAACGCCTTCGATTTCCACAGATTGCGGCATGTCATTTCAACTCCCATTTGCCAGTGGCGGGATTCTTAACGGCTCGTTTAACTGTAGAATTCGTTGGTGACAATCCACGTCTCTCGGGAACTCCGATAGTGGCCAAAGCATCCCGATTGGCTCGAACTTCCTTCAGCTTTTGCTGTAACCCAACGTAATAATCATGCTGCGGGTCTTTCGGATTCCTGAGGGCGTTTATTGCTGGAACCGAATCAAGTTCTTCGTTCAGACCGCGCTCCTGACCGCTGTAAAGCGTGAGATAATTGGCTGGCGTTAATCCTTTCGGAGCTTCATCCAAAACCAATCGTCTAGCGCCATGACTGGTTTGTGCCCAAACCCCAATCCGTTTCCCGGTCTCAGGGTCTTTAGCCACGGTCAAGCTGGCGTCCAAAGGAGTCATTTGCATCGCAGAAGCAGGAGGAATCTGAATCCCTTTGTCGGTCTGGAAATACCCCGGAGCACCATTCGACGGCGGAACCCATTTCGGCGGCGTCACCGGAGCCGTATGCTGCAACGCCGACCCATACCCGCTCCCAAGCGCCAACGGATGCCGGGTCACCGCATCGTGGATCGGCACCCCGTTCTGGATGTCGCGCTGTAGCCCCATCACGTCTATCGACCGTCGCGCAATCTCGATGTCCTTGACGCTTCTCGCCACGCGACTCATCTGCGCGAACATCTGCGCGTCCTGCGCGGCGGCTTCGGCTGCTTGGCGTGCCCTCTGCGCCTCGCGATCAAGCTGCATCAGACGCTCTTGATGCGGCACAGTCTCGCGATACGCCCAACCAGCTCCGGGAATGTCCGTCAGCGTGTTGGCTGGCAAAGCTTCAAGTTGCGCTTGCGTCGGACGCGGCACAGGCGGTTCGTTCGCGTAACGCGACGAGCCGTACATGTAGCCGAACGTGGCGGGAGGAGGCGCGACCGCTTGAGGAACATCCTCGTAGTCGAAGCCTAAACCGCCGTCGCCAGTGTATTGATCGTCAGGCATGGCTAATCCCACATATCGTATGAGTAATCAGGCGGCTCCGTGGTTTGATCTCCGGGAAGACTACCGAAGTTCCCAAATCCGAGTTCCTCGTAGATGTCATCGAGCGTCAAAGATTGTCCACCGCCCCCGCCCAAGCCAAACAGGTAGCTGTTCGATGCGCCACCAAACGGACTTCCGCCCGCACCAATGCCGCCTGTTGGTCCAAAGATGCCGGGATAGCTGAAACCCGCTGACCCTCCGCCGCCGTAGCCACTGGCAGAATAGCCGCCTCCGCCGTATCCACCACCGCCACCAGAGCGCCGTGGCTGACCGAATCCGCTCACGGAATTCGCATACAGCCGGTTCAAACCTATGTCGCGCTGGTTCTGTAACTGTTGCTGTTGCAGAGCCAATAGCTGCTGCTGATACGGCGTGATGTCGTAAGGCAAGCGCCTCTGCGATTCGCCGGTCAGAAGCGTATTGGCAAGTCCAAGGCGCGTCAGGTAATCCTGTTCGCTCATCCTCACCGCCGTCGAAGCGCCCGCAGGCGATCCGGCAACGCCACGACCAGCGGCCAACTCAGCGCCTTGGCGAGCCACGTCAGGTACCAGACCGGGCGTTATCAGGTCTTGGATGACTGAACCGAATCCGCCTCCAGCACCATCGCCACCGGGCAAAACACCTCCCGACCCTGGAACAGCTATGTCATTACCGTAGCCACCGCCTCCCGACTGATACGGTAATGGTTTGCCACTGGGGTCTAAAACGCCATTGGTGTATCTAGGCACCGCTGATCCAGAACCACCGCCCGTCCCGTAGTTCGGAAACGTCACCGGGCCACCGCCTGTTCCTGAACCGATGCCCCCTGCGCCAAGGCTACCGAACGCCGGTTGAGCGTTGTAATAGCCATACGGCGCTTGGCCTGGGCCGGTGAAGAACGGACTCGGCGCTTCTGGCAGATACATCTGATTACCCGCCGCGTTCACCGGAGGTTTCCAATACGGAAATGCACCGCTGGAATAATGAGGCAACTGCGGCGGGGGTGCGTAGGAAAAGAGACTTGTCATATTAATGAGCCGATCTTCTGGCACGACAATCTGGCTGATCCAAAAGGTGCAAACGATATGGCGGTTGCCTCCTCGCCCTGATCGTGCATGGATTGGCCCTGAAGCAATCGAATCGCCTCGCGGTGGTGGAACGCCGCCATCGTCTTAGCATTGGGTTCATCCATCGTGAGGTAGCGCCCGCACTGGCACTCGTGAATGATTGCCTCGACTGAAGGAATCACAAGCCAGTCAGTCGGTACGGACACCGGAACGAAGGCAAGCTGACAAATCGCCGTCAACTGAACTTCTGTGGCGCTCGTGGCTTCTGAATTGGCGCA
>Ga0268265_10000267_pt1:5000-59012 | contig 59012 bp, 39 predicted proteins | sample KBSSwiS52_FD_190355 | JGI IMG/M metagenome (GOLD analysis project Ga0268265, IMG submission 190355) | Switchgrass rhizosphere microbial communities from Kellogg Biological Station, Michigan, USA - KBS Switchgrass S5-2 (SPAdes) (version 2) | ecosystem: Host-associated > Plants > Roots... | reverse complement strand
CCGTTCTTCATGGAGGAGCAGCGGAGCTGGGTGCTGGTGCGGGAGAGCTCCGAGGTGTCGGGCCGCCAGTCGGTGGTCTACCCCTTCACGGTCAACGGCGAGCCCTACGTCCCCTCGGCGAAGCCGATGCTCAAGGCGGAGGCCCAGGCCCGCCTCTGCCTGGTCGCCTACAACCTCGCCCCCGGCACCGTGGCGGTCGACGTCCAGGTCACGGGAGCGGACGGCAAGGCCCTGCCCGGAGGCCGCATCGCCCAGGTCGAGCGCACCGCGACCGGCATCTCCGGCGTGGACAAGCTCCTCGCCACCTTCGAGCCCACCGGTCTCGCGGCGGGAGACTACGTGCTCCAGGTGGGCGTCACCAACCCCTCGACCGGCCAGAAGGAGCTCAGCTCGCTGCCGTTCCAGGTGGTGCAGCGGTAGGTTTCCGAGCTGCGGCCAGCACCCGCGCTTCGATGGAGTGCCTGTAGAAGCCGAGGAGCTGATCGAAGAGGCTTCTGAAGGCAGCCTCCTCCTCCGGATGAAGGAAAGGGCTCGTGCCCGCTTGCAGAAGGGCATGAGCGGGCAGCGAATCTCCCGGCCCCGGGCTGCCGAGCACGTTGGCGACGTAGAACAGCCAGAGCGGCTGGACACCCAGCGCCTGGAGGAGCCGCGCCAGGGAATCGAGCTTCGGGAGCTCCCTGCCGGTCTCATACTTGGAAAGCTGGCTTTTGCCCATCCCCGCCTCGCGGGCAGCCCGGGTCTGGCTCAGCCCCGCCTGCTCCCTCAGGAGCCTCAACGCTGCACCGAGATGCTCGAACATCAAGGCCGCCGGCCTGAGGACCGGGCACGTTCCCCGTTCCCGTGGGGGTTGATCTGCTCGTCGATTATGCCGGCGAGGCGCTCCACCGCCAGCGCGAGCTCGTCGGCAAAATCCGCGAGCCGAGCTTCGGATCTCCGGTCGGAGCCGTTCGCGCTGTCGGCGGTGATGGCCAACCATCGGGCCGTATGACGGAGGTCGAGCATGGCCGCCTGGAGCCGCATCTTCGGCAGCGAGCCGCGGAAGGTACGTACTTCACTGAGCCCGTCGACGTAGCTGCCGAGCATCCAGGCCGACAAGCTCTGAGCGATAGGGGCGATCTCGAGGGGAAGGAAGGCCAGGGCCACCTCCCTCAGCGGCGCCAGATATCTCCACTCCGGATCGAGGGCAAGGTGAGCTGAGCGGGGCTTGCCCGTCTGCGTCGTCGTGGTCTTTCCAGAGCGCGTCATGCAGATCCTCCCTCCAGCAGCTCGGCCAGCTCCCGCAGCCGGCCGAGGTTCAGGGGTCCGCTCGCTGCCGCTTCCTTGACGAAAGAGGCCAGGGCCGGCCGGGCGAGCTCGGGGATCTTCGGCGCTGCCAGGAATGGCTGCATCTGATGAGCGAGCTGCCGCACCTCCTTGCGTGGTGCGCCGGCCTGGAGTAGCACCCGGGCGAGGTGGACTGCGGCCAGCACCGCCTCGTGCGGCTCGCCGAGCTGCACGAAGCCGTGGAAGGCGGTCGTGAGCGCCTTCCTGGCCCGGTCGCCCTGCTCCAGGGAGAGCGCGAGGCGCCCTTCGAGCGCCAGGAGCCGGAGGCCCTCCCGGGTGTTCGGGGTCCAGCCGTAGTGGTCCCGGATCGCCTCCAGCGTGAAGAGCGCCTCTTCGAAGCGGCCCTCGAAAGCGAGCGCCAGGGCGGTGCCGCTCGCGACCCGGCAGGCCAGGTCGGCCGAGAGGTTCCGGCCCTGCGCTCCGGCATCGTCGAAGGCGGCGAGGGCCCTCTCCGGCTCTCCCCGGTCGAGCGCGAGGAAGCCCAGCTCGACCAGCACGGCGGAGCGGGCGTTGCGGTTGCCGGAGTCCTCCAGCAGCTCGGCCGCCCGCACGAGAAGGGCGAGAGCCTCGTCGGTCCGGCCTTCGTCCCGGCGCAGGGCGGCGAGCAGGTGGCAGAAGGTTGCGCGCCCGAGCGTGTCCGCCGAGTCATGGAGGTGCCGGGCGGCCCGCCGGAACGCGGCCTCGGCCTCGGACAGCTCGCCGCGCAGCCGGAGCGACTCCGCCACCTCGCACCCGGCCGCGCCGAGGAGGTCGTCCACCACGCGCTCGGCGTGCGGCTGAAGCCCCTCGGCGCCCATGGCGAGGACCAGCCGCGCCAGCTCCTCGCGGCGCTCCGGCGGCTGGCTCCGCGCCTCGTCGAGCAGCAGGTCCGCCAGCGCCCAGGAGCGGTGGCGCGAGCTGCGGCGGACGAGCTGCAGCCGCTCCGCCTGGGGCCGGCGCAGGAGGCCCCGGAGCAGGGGCTCGGCCTCGGAGCGCTCCTCCCGCAGCCGGGCCGAGGCCTTGCGGCTCGTCTCCTCGATCCGTTCCCAGAGGGAGGAGTAGTCGATAGGCGCGGCCTCTCGCCGCAGGCCGAGCAGCCCCCGGGCCTGCTCCGGCGGCGCCAGGGAGCCGAGAGCGTGCGCCGCGCAATCGTCGCAGCGCAGCAGGTGGAGGAGGAGGCCGGCGGAGCCCGTGTCCAGGCCGTGCAGGAAGGGATCGAGCGCCTCGCGCTCCGGGTGCCTCATGCCGCCTCCCCGTGCTCGGCCTGATAGCCGCGCACCAGGTAGTGCAGCAGGCGCTCCAGGGTCTCGATCCCGCCACGCGCGTCCGGGGCCTTGAGCTCGGCCGCGAGCCGCCGCAGCGCGCCGGCCGCCGGATCCCCGAAGACGATCTGATCGAGGTCGGCTTCCAGGGCTTCCCGCAGACGGGCCAGCTCCGCGAGAGTGGGCGCGGAGCGCCCGTTCTCCAGGCGCGACAGCCGCGGCGGCTCGATGCCGGCGCGCCGGCCCAGCTCGACCTGCTTCCAGCCGCGGGAGGAGCGCAGCTCCACGATCCGGGAGCCGAGCGCCCGGAGATCGATCTCGTCGGTGGCGGGCTTGATCATGCGGCGGATTCTGCCGAGTTCCGTCTGAATGTCAAGCGTTTTTTCTGAGCTTGCGCCAAAAAGCAGCAACTTGTCAGCGGAACGGGGAAACCGGGCCGGGGGCGACACGCTTGTCCGTCGGCGGCGGCAAGCGTTGGCGAGCTTCCGGGCAGGGGCTATATTTTCCGCAGAGAAGGAAGAGCGGATCGGCGGAGCGCCCGGGAGCCGTCTTGCCCGTGGAGCAAGAGGACCTGCTTGCCGGCGCAAGAGAGGGCACACTAGAAGCCGCTCGGAGCAAGTCCGCGGATGCCCCGGCCAATTCCGGCCCTGCGCGGGCCGCGGGCGAGGGAGGAATCATGTTGCGGAGAGGAGGAACTCTCGCCGGCGCGCTCGCGCTGGCGGCGCTGCTCGGCCTGCCGCTCGACCGGGGGCTCGGCAGCCTGTGGAGCTGGATCTGGAGCGCGGTCACCGCGCCCAGCTGCGACCAAGGAGCGAGCATCGACCCCAACGGCTGCCCCCGCAGCCAGGAGGAGGACGGCCTGCCCGCGCCCGACCCGGATGCCGGCTGGAGCATCGACCCGAACGGCTAGCATTCCCGGCCCGGGGGCGGAGCGGCCTGCCCGCCTCCGGCCTCTTTTGACACGACGCGTCGCCCTCTGAGAGAATCGAGAGGAAGAGAGGAAAAGCTGCGAGAGGAGGGGAAACGTGCGGCACGTGACCGACGAGGAGATCGCGAGGTTGCTGTCCGGAGGGCTGCACACGGAGGAGCATCAACGGGTGCTGCGGCACCTTCTGGGTTCCTGCCTCGCCTGCCGGGCGCGGCTCGGCCTCTACGCTCCCGCCCTTTTCGAGATGGCCCTTCCACCGGCGGCTCCCTCGCCAGCGGAGGAGGCCGCCTACGACGAGGTGATCGACCGCGTCTTCGCGAAGGTCTCCGATGTGGCCCCGCGCTGGCAGGAGGAGCGGCGGCAGATCGGGGAGGCCGTCGAGCGGCTCGGCAAGGACCTGGACGCGCTCAAGGAGATGGACGACGTGCCGAGCTGGCCGCTGGTCGAGGCGCTCATCCAGTTGAGCCACGACGCCCGGTACCGCGATCCCGGCGAGATGCTCGAGCCCGCCTTCCTCGCCGAGTTCGCCTCTCGCCACCTCGACCCGGATCTCTACAGCCCGGGGCAGATCGCGGACCTGCGCATCCGCGCCCTGGCCGAGCACGCCAATGCGTACCGGGTCAACGACCAGCTCGAAAGCGCCGAGGAGAAGTTCGCCGAGGCCGCGCTCCTCTATGACCAGCGGTCGGGAGACCCGCTCGTCATGGCCCGCGTGCTCGACCTCCTGGCTTCGTTGAGAACCTCGCAGAGGCGGCTGCCCGAGGCGATCGACCTTCTCGACACGGTCCACGGGCTCTACCAGGAGTGCGGCGAGCGCCACCTCGCCGGCCGCGCCCTGATCAGCAAAGGGATCTGCACTCACTACGACGGCCGGCCGGAGGATGCGGTCAAGCTCTTCCGCAAGGGACTCGTGATGCTCGATCCCGAGCGCGACCCGCAGCTCTTGGTACACGGCCAGGAGAGCCTCCTGCACGCCCTGGTGGACTGCGGCAAGCTCAAGGAGGCGCGGCGCCTGCTGCTCGAAAGCGGCCTGCGCCGAAAGCTCGCGGACGAGCCGGTCAACCTGCTCAGGCTGCGCTGGGTCGAGGGCAAGATCTCCGCGGGCCTGGGCAGCCTCGAACAGGCGGAGGCCACGTTCGTGGAGGTGCGCAGGGGTTTTCTTGAGCGCGGGATGGAGTACGACGCCGCGCTGCTGGGCCTGGAGCTGATGGAGGTCTGGCTGCGGCAGGGGAGGAGCGCCGAGGTGCGCGAGATGGCCGAAGAGGTGCTCGACACCTTCGACGAGCTGAAGGTCAAGCTGGAAGCGCAGCGGGCGGTCCGTTTCCTGGAGTCGGCCTGTCGCCAGGAGCTGGCGACGCCGATCCTCGTGCGGCAGGTGGTGGGCTTCCTCAGGAAGCTCGAATGGACGCCGGGCTTGCAGTTCGCGCCGTGAGCCGGATGCTCCTCTCCCCCGCCTGATGCGCCGCAGCCCCGCCGCTTGCATCCTGTCTGCGCCGCGGGCGCCGCGCTTCAGCTCGTTTCGTGGGCGCCCTCCGACAGGAGCTTCAGCAGGACCTGCCGCACGCGGTCCTCGAAGTCCGGCAGCTCGGCGCCGGCCGGGCGCTCCTCCTTCTTTGCGGTTTCCTTCCCCCGCTCCGGCTCGACCAGGGCGCGGAGCTGCTCGATGAGCGGGCTCTTCTCCAGCCGGCGCCTGCCGTACGCCACCCGGAAGAAGTCGTAGGGGTCCACCTGGAGCGCTTCGAGGACGCTCAGCACATGGCTGACCTGGAGCCGGATGGTCCCCTTGAGGATCTTGCTCAGGCCCGAGCTACCCAGGCCCAGGTCCGCTTCGAGCGAACGGCGGGAGCGCTTCGACAGGCGGACCACGCGGTCGAGCAGCTCGGCCAGCCGCCGCGTTTCGGAGTCGATCTCGGAGTCGATGAGGGCGTCTTCCATGGCGCGAGTATAGCGCGATCTGCCGAAGGTCAGGCGGAAACTGCCGAAGGGCGGAGCTTCCGCGGACAGGAGTAACATGGAGGCCCGAGCCCTTCCCGCCGAAAGGGGGAGCCATGAGAGCCTTCCGCCTGCCCTTCCTCGTCCTTGCGCTGGCCCTCGCCGGACTGGCGCCGGCTCTTGCCCAGTTCTCGGACAGCACCCAGGTCACCGCCGTCCAGATCCCGGTCCAGGTGGTCGCGGACGGCAAGCCGGTGCGCGGGCTCGCCGCGGCCGATTTCGTGGTGTACGAGGGACGGCGGCAGCGCCCGGTCGTCGGCTTCGATTCCGTGGACCTCCAGACACTGCCCGCCGATGCCGAGGTGCCCGGCGCGGCGCGGCGGTGGTTCCTCATGGTGTTCGACCTGGCGTTCTCCGATTCCGGCGGCATCTCCAGGGCGCGCGAGGCCGCCATCGAGATGCTGCCGCTCCTCCATCCTTCCGATCTGGTCGCGGTCGCCACCTACCGCCGCACCGGCGTCGACCTCGTGCTCGGCTTCACCTCCGACCGCGATCAGATCGCCGCGGCCCTGCACAGCCTCGGACTGCCGGACCTGATCGACCGCGCCGCCGAGCCGCTCAAGATCATCGTGGTCGAGCACGGCAACGACTTCGGCGAACTGGGCGGAGTCGGCGGCGACGGCCACGACATGGACAGGAACCGGAAGATCGTTCCGAAGCCGAAGCCGCCCACGCCCGGGCGCGGTCCCACCGTCCTGACCAAGAACCCCTTCAACGACCTGATGGACCCGATGTACAACGCGCGCAAGAGCTCGGAGGAGGCCGGGCGCGAGGCCCAGAAGGCCGCGCTCGCCGCCCTGTCCGATTCGTTCGCCGAGATCGCCCGGCTCATGCGCAGCATCTCGGGCCGCAAGGAGGTCCTCCTCTTCTCCGAAGGCTTCGACACCGCCGTGGTCCAGGGCACCCAGGACAAGGACGAGCGCGACCGCATGTACGTCGAGGGGTCCGAGGTGGGCGCGGTCTGGCGCGTCGATTCCGAGGAGCGCTTCGGCAGCACCGAGGCCCTCGGCGACCTCGAGCGCATGCTGGAGGAGCTGCGCCGCTCCGATTGCCGCGTCCATACCGTGGACGTGGGCGGCGTGCGCGCCGAGCCCGGCGAAACCGGCGACGGCGATGGGAGGGGGGGCGGCCGGGAGAGCCTCTTCCAGATCGCCCGCGACACCGGCGGCGATGCCTACGAGAACTTCAACGACCTGTCCGCGGTCGTGGGCAGGATGCTGGAGCGCTCCGGCGTCACCTACGTGCTCACCATCCAGCCCGAGGACCTCAAGGCCGACGGCTCGTACCACCCGCTGCGCGTCGAGCTGCGCAAGGGCAAGGCGCCGCGCGGCGCCCGCGTGGTGCATCGCCCCGGCTACTACTCGCCGCGCCAATTCGCCGAGCGCGGCAAGCTCGACCGCACCCTGACCACCGGCGCCCGGCTGCTGGGCGGCGACGAGCCCGGCTCCGTCCCGACCTCGGTGCTCGCCACGCCGTTCCCCAAGGAAGGTGGGACCGCCTACGTGCCCGTGCTGATCGAGGCCGACGGCGCCGCCCTCCTCGCCGGCAACGGCCCCGGCGAGCTGCTCGCCGAGATCTACGTCTACGCCCTGGACGAGGACGGCGGCGTGCGCAGCTACCTGGCCCAGGCGCTCGTCCTGGAGCTGGCCAAGGTGGAAGCCGAGCTGCGCCAGGGCGGCCTGCGCTTCCTCGGCAACCTGGAGCTGCCGCCCGGCCGCTTCACGCTGCGCGTCCTGGCCATGAACGGCCGCACCGGCGCCTACGGGCTGCGCATCGCCAAGATCGAGATCCCGGAGATGGGCGCGGGCCAGCCGGTGCTGCTGCCGCCGATGTTCCCGGAGCGGCCGGGCCATGGCGTGGTCACCCGCCAGGCCTCGTCGGACGGCGAGGAGGTGCCGTACCCCTTCATCCAGAATGATCTCGCCTGGCTGCCCGATCCGCAGCCGGAGCTGCGGCAGGGACAGGAGACAGCGGTGGCCCTTGTGGGCTACCATCTGGCGGGAGATCTGAAGATCCGCACCCAGGTGCTGACGCCGGACGGCCGCGAGGTCGCGTCGGGCGGCCTCCGGGTGCTGGGGCGGGAGAGCGGCGCGACGGACGGCGCCGAGCGCCTGCGGGCCGCCTTCCGCACGCCCGCGCTCGCCCCGGGAGAGTACCTGTTGCGCGTCACCGTGAGCGGTGACAGCGGGGAGCGCACCAGCAGCGCCTCGTTCGTGATCGATTGATTTTTTCTTGTTTCGGAGTGGAGCACAGGCGGAGGGCATGACCGCCGCGGCGATGCCGCGGCAGGGGGAATCATGACCGCCGCCTGGAGATTGCCTGCCGTCCTCGTCTTTCTCGTCGTCCTTCCCCTGGCCGCCCAGCCGGTCCCGAAGTTCTCCGACACCACCGAGGTGACCGCGGTCGAGATCCCGGTCCAGGTGCTGCTCGACGGCAAGCCGGTCCGCGGTCTCACCGCCGAGAGCTTCGCCGTCTATCGCGACAAGGCCCGGCTGCCGGTCACCGGCTTCGAGGCGGTCGACCTCGCCAGTCTCTCCGGAGGGCCCGGCGCGCAGGCGGCCGAGGTCCCGGTGCCCGCCCGGCGCCACTTCCTGATGCTCTTCGACCTGTCGTTCTCCGAGCCCAAATCGATCGTCCAGGCGCGGTCGGCGGCCAAGGACCTGCTCGCCGACCTGCATCCGACCGACCTGGTGGCGGTGGCGACCTACGCCTCCGCGGGCGGTCCGGAGCTGGTCCTGGGCTTCACCTCCGACCGCGCCCAGATCGCGGCAGCCATCGACAGCCTGGGCCTGCCGCAGCTCGTGGACCGCACCTCCGATCCGCTGCGGCTGATCCTCGCGGACATGCGGGAGGGGGCCAAGGAGGCGATGGACATGGTCGAGGAGGCCTCGGAGGCGGTGCCGGGCGTCCGGACCGACTGGAAGCCGTCGGCGCTCTCGAAGGCCGTGGGCGACCTCGCGGTCCTGGAGCAGATGGAGCGGGCCGAGCGCGAGATCGACCGGGCGGACGTGGAGACGCTGAAGCGCAAGGTGTCCGCTCTCACCCGCTCCTTCACCGACCTCGCCAAGTTCCTGCGCAGCGTCGAGGGGCGCAAGTACGTGGTCTACCTCTCGGAGGGCTACGACAGCGCCATCCTGACCGGCACCCGCGACAAGGCCGAGCGCGACGAGACGGAGGTGTCCGCGGAAGCGGGACGGGTGTGGGAGGTCAATTCGGAGCAGCGCTTCGGCCACGGCTCCGCCTCCGGCGCCGTCTCCGCCATGCTGGAGGAGTTCCGGCGCGCCGACTGCATCATCCAGGCCGTGGACATCGGCGGATTGCGCGGCGCCGAGATGGGCGAAGGCGCCCTCGGGTTCGAGCGCACCGGGGGCCGCGACAGCCTCTTCCAGATGGCCCACGACACCGGCGGCGACCTCTACGAGAACTTCAACGACCTGTCCGCGGCCATGGGCATGATGCTGGAGCGCACCGGCGTGACCTACGTGCTCACGATCCAGCCCGAGCAGGAGCCGGACGGCAGCTACCACACGCTGCGGGTCGAGACGAAGGGGCTCCCCCGCGGAGCCCGCGTCGTGCACCGCCCCGGCTACTACGCGCCCAAGCCCTTCGCCCAGCGCAGCCCGACCGAGCGGATGCTCTTCACCGCGGGCCAGGTGCTGGCCGGCGCGGAAGGCGGCCTCGTGCAGACCTCGGCCCTGGCCGTGCCCCTGCCGGGGAAGCCGGGGGAGGGCGCGGACGTGCCGGTGGTGATCGAAATCGACGGCCCCTCCCTGCTCCACCTCCACCAGGGCGACGACGTGCCGGTCGAGATCTACGTCTATGCCGTGGACGGCAAAGGCAAGGTGGTCGACTATCTCGCCCAGACGCTCGCGCTCGACCTGTTCAAGGTGGAGACGCGGCTGCTCCAGGCCGGCCTCCGGTTCTACGGCCACCTGGAGCTGCCGCCCGGGAGCTTCACGGCGCGGGTGCTGGTGCGCAATGGGCGCACCGGCGCCTACGGTCTCAAGGTGCTGCCGATCGAGGTGCCTTCCACGGCGCAGGCGGGTCAGGCCCTCCCGCCGTCGTTCGTCCCCGATCCCCAGGGGCCGTGGCTGCTGGTCCGCGAGACCTCCCGGCCGGGCCGCAGAGAGACGCCGATGCCGTTCCGGAGAGAGGAGCCGAAGCCATGAAAACCTTTCTGACCTGCCTTTCCTTGCTGTTCCTGGCGCTGCCTTCGGCGGCCCAGACCCCGACCTACTCGGACGTCGCCGAGGTCAACGTCGTCGAGATCCCGGTCCAGGTGCTGCTCGACGGCAAGCCGGTGCGCGATCTGAAGGCCGAGAACTTCGTCGTCTACCAGGACAAGGGCAAGCAGCTCGTCACCGGCTTCGAGGCGGTGGACCTCTATGCGATCCCCGACGACAAGGCGCAGGAGGTGCCCGTGCCGGCGCGGCGCCACTTCCTGCTGCTGTTCGACCTCGCCTTCTCCGAGCCCAAGGCGATCGTGCAGGCGCGCCAGGCGGCCAAGGACCTGGTGGCCGGGCTGCACCCCTCCGATCTCGCGGCAGTCGCGACCTACGCGGCCTCCCACGGCTCCGAGCTCGTCCTCGGGTTCACCTCGGACCGGGCCCAGATCGAGATGGCCATCGACTCGCTGGGCCTGCCGGAGCTGGTGGATCGCACCACCGTGGACCCTCTGCGGCTCTACGTCGAGGAGCTGCGGCAGAAGCTCGGCCAGGACACCGTGCTGGAGTCGGAGGGATTCGAGAGAAACGACAAGATGGGGACGAAGCGGCTGGCCGACGAGATCCTGCTCGACATCATGGAGCAGGCCATGCGTTCCGCCGAAAGCGCGAACACGGAGGTGCAGAAGGACAGGATCACGGCCATGACCCGCTCGCTCACGGACCTCGCCCGGCTGATGCGCAGCGTCGACGGCAAGAAGCACGTGGTCTATCTCTCGGAGGGGTATGACAGCTCTCTCCTCCTGGGGACCACGACCGAGACTCTCGACAAGGACTTGCAGGAGGCCCGGGACAAGGGGGAGGTCTGGAAGATCGACACGCAGCAGCGCTTCGGCAGCTCCGGCGCGATGAACGACGTCGAGGCCATGCTGGAGGAGCTGCGCCGCGCCGACTGCACGGTACAGGCCGTGGACATCGGCGGCCTGCGCGGCACGTCGGGGAGCAAGGACGCGCTCGGCTACGAGCGCAAGGGGGGCAAGGAGAGCCTGTTCCAGATGGCGCGCGACACCGGCGGCGACCTCTACGAGAACTTCAACGACCTGTCCGCGGCCATGGGCAAGATGCTGGAGCGGACCGGCGTGACCTACGTGCTCACCATCCAGCCCGAGACGCCGCCGGATGGCCAGTACCACGCGCTCAAGGTGGAGCTCAAGGGCCTGCCGCGCGGCGCCCGGGTGGTGCACCGCCCCGGCTACTACGCGCCCAAGCCATTCGCCCAGCGCACCCGCATGGAGAGGATGCTCCTCACCGCCGGACAGGTGCTGGCCGGCGCGGAGGGCGGGCAGGTGAGGACGTCGGTGCTCGCCGCCGCCCTCCCGGGAGCCGACGGCAAGGCGGACGTGCCCGTCCTGGTCGAGATCGACGGGCCGTCGCTGCTCCACCTCCACCAGGGGAACGACCTGCCGGCCGAGATCTACGTCTACGCGCTGGACGCCAAGGGCCAAGTGCGCGACTACATCGCCCAGACCCTCACGCTGGACATGTTCAAGGTGGAGGCGAAGCTGCTGCAGTCCGGCCTCAAGTTCTACGGCCACCTGGAGCTGCCGCCCGGCAGCTACAAGGCGCGGGTGCTGGTGCGCAACGGCCGCACCGGCTTCCACGGCCTCCGGGTAATACCGCTGGAGGTGCCGACGTTCGCCGGCGCCGGGCCGGTGCTGCTGCCGCCGTTCTTCCCTCAGGCCAAGGGGGAATGGCTGGTGGCGAGAGAGGCGCCGCGCGCCGGCCGCCGCGAGCTGCCGATGCCCTTCCGGATGGGCGACCAGCCCTTCCTCCCCTCCGCGCTGCCGGTCCTGGGAACCGGGGAAGCCCGCTTCGCCCTGCTCGGCTACAACCTGGCGGGAGAGGGGGACCTCCAGGTGCGCTCCCAGGTGCTGACCGCGGACGGCCGCGAGCTGCAGGCCGGCGACCTGTCGCTGGTGAGCCGCGCAACCGGCGAGTCCGGAGCCGACCGCCTGGAGCTGAGCTTCCGTCCGCCCACCCTCAAGCCGGGCGAGTACCTGCTGCGCGTCACCGTCATCGACGCCGCCGGCAAGGCCGGCACGGCCACCACGCCCTTCGTGGTGGCCGCGGCGGGTCCGGCGGAGCGGGGCTAGGAAAAGGCTGCGCGGCAGAAAGGACGACAAGGACCGCAAGGACAACAAGGACAACAAGGACGACGAAGCCGGACGTCCTTTTTCGTCTTGTCCTTGTCGTCCTTGGTGTCCTTGTCGTCCTTTCCGGTTTTCTGCCGCGCAGGCTCCTAACGCACCGACACGCGGGTCGGCGTTCCCTCCTTGACCGACCCGACATCCACCATGGCGCCGTCGGCCATCACCACGAACGGCCGGGGCTCGACCGAGATGCCCCCGGCGCCGTCGTGCCTGACGACCTGCACGGTGCCCATGCCGTAACCCATGGGTCCGCGGGAGTAGTAGTGCACCCGCAGCCGGTAGGGCGCGGCGCCGCGGTCTCCCGGCCCGTTCACGGTGAAGCACTCGGGACCGTAGCCCGTGGTCACGTCGGCGTACAGCTCGCCGCCCGAGGGCAGCGTCTTCTGGCTGTAGTAGGCGTGCCCGCCCTTGCGGTCGTGGACATGCAGATCGACGTCGTTGGCGTCGGTCTCCCAGGTGAGGACGAAGCGCAGCGAGGGCTCGCTCTCGATCCGGGCTCCATGGGCTTCGAGGCGTTCGAGCACGTCCTCGCGGCGCGCCGGCTCGGCGTGCAGCAGGGCGGCCGCGAGGAGGCCCAGATCCTCGCGCAGGACCCGGTCGGCGCCGGCGAAGCGGCCGCCCGGATACTGCTGTTCGAGACCCGCTTCGAGCGCTGCGAACGCCTCTTCGAGGCGGCCGGCGCGCAGCAGGGCCCAGGCGAGGAGGCGGTGGCCCGAGGGGTGGTCCGGCCGCTCCAGCACGGCCTTCTGGTACGTGTCGATCGCCAGCCCGATTCCCGCCTCTCCCAGCCGTTCGAGCCGCTCGCCGGCCAGGCGGCGCAGGTCGACGCGGCGCGGGAAGAGGTCGATGAGCGAGCCGTAGGCCCGCGCGGCCCCGGCGGTCTCCCCCGCCGCTTCCCAGGCCTCGCCGAGCGCGATCAGGGCCAGGACGTCGCCCGGCGCCTCGGCGCTCCACGACTCGGCCATGGCGCGGGCCGCCGCGACCCGGCCGGCGTCCAGGAGGTCCTTCACCTCGGCGAAGCGGCCGGTGTAGGGCGCGACCCGCTTCTCCTTGTCCTCGTCGCGGTCCCGGCGCTGTCTCCCCGTACCCTGGACGGCGATCTCCTCCGCCACTCCCGCCCGCTCCTCGCCGCCGACCCGAAGGGGCTCGTCACCGGCGACCAGGGGAGGAACCTCCGGCACGGGGACTGGCGCCACCACGCCACCGGGAATGCCGCCGACCACTCCGCCGGCCACTCCCCCTTCGACGCCACCGACGACGCCCCCTTCCACGCCGTCCATGGTGATCGCGTCGACACCCTCGGGCACGGCCGCGGATTCGTCGACCTCGCCGAAGGCGTCGAAGTCCTCGGATTCCGCCGGCTTCGGGATCTCCAGCCGGTCAACGACCCGCGTGGCAGGGACCGGCCCCGTGCGGGCGAGCACGTCCAGCCCGCCGGCGCCGACGGTCAGGATGTCGGCGAGGGCGCGCCGGTCGAGCCCGAAGCGCGCGTAGTCGGCCTCGGTCTCCAGCACCAGGAGCGAGGTGAACGGGCTCAGCACCCGGTGCCGGACGCTCACCTCGACGACCTGGAGCGCGAGCGCCTTGCGCAGGTCGGGATCGTTTCCGAGATCGGATTCGCGCTGGTGGAGCAGCCGCTCGATGCGGGCCTGGGCCCAGGCCCTTTCGAGCAGGTGCCGCTCCGTGGCCGCCGGCTCGGCGAGCGCCACCGGCCGGCCCGCCAGGGAGAGGCGCAGCGGCCGGCCCGCCGGCAGGTCGGCATAGACCAGGGCCTCGTCGCCGGGCTGGACGCCGTCGAGCGTCTCGGGCCAGATCCAGGCCGCGCCTTCGACCGCGACCGGGATCCCGGAACGGCACGCGAGGGTCAGCCGGCGGGCGATCTCGGAAAGGGGCGCGGCGCCGTCGAGCCGCTGGCCGTCCTGCGGCAGGTTGCCGACCGTCAGCTCGCGCAGCACCGCCTCGTCGCGCAGACCCCCGAAGCCCAGCACGTCCAGGCGCTCGACGCCGCTCGCCGCGAGCGCGTGCACCGCGGCCTTGAGCTCCCGCGTCCCGGTCTCGCCGGCCGTGGCCACGCCGTCCGTGATCAGCAGCACCCGGGGGTACTTCCCACCGCCCTGGGCCAACCGGTCACCGAGCCAGGCGAGCGCCCCTTCGAGGTCGGACGCCCCCAGCGGCCGGCGGGAGCCGAGGCGCCGCGCCTCTGCCTGGCCGAAACCGCCCGCCGTGCCTTCGAAGACCGGCACGACCTCCTGGTCGAAAGCGGCGACCCCCAGCGGCGTGGACCTGCCGGCGCCATCCTGGAGACCGGCGATCAGCTCGCCGAGCCGGCGCACCTGGGTCTCGTACCCGAGGGCGCGGGAGGCGCTCGAATCGACGAGCACGTAGAGGCCGGCGATCTCCTGCGGCACGGGCTCGACCGGGGCGGAGACGCGCACCACCGCGAGGTTGCCGTGGCGCAGCCCCGTCCGGCTCGCGACCTGGTCCTGGCCGATCTCCAGATCACGGTCGGGGGTCCAGTCCCGCTTGTGCAGCTCGACGAGCCGGCGGTCGCTGACCTCACCTCCGAGGTTGCTCGCCGTTCCCGAAGCAGGACGGTTGCCGAGGAGAACGCGGACGTCGAGCCTGCCCACGTCCGAAAGCCCGCGGAGCGGGAGGACGTAGGGCTCGTCCGCCCGGGTCAGCGCGTGGGAGTACGAGACGATCAGCTCCTTGCGTCCGCGGGCCGGGATCGGGAAGACGCGGGCCGAGAACTCGTTGCCGGCTTCCTGTTCGAGCAGCGCCGGGTCCTGCTTGCGGTGGAGGAAGTCCTCGTAGGCCTGGCGGGCGCGCCGGGTCTCCACGACCTCGCCCTCCTGCCAGGAATCGCCGATCTTCATGGCGAAGCGCGAGAGCGCCGCGCCGGGTGGCAGGGCGATCTGGAAGCGGCCTTCGATCGTCTGGTCGCGGGGGTTCTCGAAAGTCAGGTGCAGCTCGGTGAACGCGAGCGGCGGCTCGAGCACACCGTTCGCCTCCAGGGCGACGAGGGAGAGGCCGGTGCCGTCCGAGGCGGTGAGGCGGATCGGAGCGGCCGGCTCGACCGCCGGCTCGGCGGCAGCCTTCGCGAACCGGAACGAGGCCGGAGTCGCGGCATCGACCGCGGCATGACCTACGAGAGCGAGAACGAGCAGGCCGAGGAGCGTGACGGCTCGGGACATGGAGGAACCTCCCCCTGAACGAGGCGGTCCCGGTGTTGGGACCCCGCACCTCCTTAGACACGGCAAGGGCGGAAAACGATCCCGGAGGGGAAAAGGACCTCAAGGACACCAAGGACCTCAAGGACAAAAGCCCGGAGGCCGTCCTTGAGGTCCTTGGTGTCCTTGAGGTCCTTTCCGGCTTCTACGCCCTGAGCAGCGGCAGCCGCTTCCCCGCCCACCCCGGAAACAGCCTGCCGTCGTCCTTGATCCCCAGGTGCTTCCCGGCCAGCTCGCAGAACACGGCGCGGAAGTCGGTGGTCACCGGCAGGTCGCGCCCCTCGTAGAGCATGCCGGAAGCAAGCCCTGGGAAATCACCGTGCACCCGCCCTCCCTCCACTTGGTTGCCCAGCACGAACAGGCAGGAGCCGTGGCCGTGGTCCGTGCCGCCCGAGCCGTTTTCGCGCACGGTGCGGCCGAACTCGGTCATCGTGGTCAAGAGGACGTCGTCCTGGTAGCCCGTCCCGAGGTCGGTCCAGAAGGCGTGGATCGATCCGGCGAGGTCCCGAGCCTGCCGGGCGAAGCTGCCGTTGACCGTGCCCTGCTGGACGTGCGTGTCCCAGCCGCCGGACTCGGCGAAGGCGACCTCCAGGCCGACGTCGCTCTTGACCAGGAGCGCGATCTGCCGCAGGGCCTGCCCGAGCGGAGTCGCGGGGTACTCGGCGCCGTTCGCCGGACGGTAGCGGGCGACCTTCTCGGGCGTGAGCATCTGCATGGCCTGGAAGGTGTCGTCCGCGGTGTCGTGGAGGACCTTCTGCGAGGTCTGCTTGTACAGAGCCTCGAAGCTCTGCCCGGCCGCGGGCGCCTTGAAGTCCGCGAGGTCGGTGACCGCGAGGGCCGGCTCGTCGCCGTAGAGCGAGCGCGGCAGGGCCGCGGTCATCGAGACCGCCTGGAACGGCGTCCCCTCGTGTCCGAGAAGGCCGACCGCCCGGTTGAGCCAGCCCGAGGGCGTGCCCTTGCGGCCCGGCGTGCCGGTCTCCATGTAGTCCTGCGCGTCGAAATGGGACCGCGTCGAATCCGGCGAGCCCACGGCATGGACGATCCCCAGCCGCTTCTCCTTCCACAGCGGGAGCAGCGGCCCGAACGCCGGATGGAGACCGAACTCGGCGCCGAGGTCGAGCAGCTCCTTTGCACCCATGACGAGCCGCGGACGCAGCGCGCGCAGGTCCCCGGAGAGCGGCGTCACGGCCATGAGGCCGTCCATGGCGCCGCGCTGGAAGATCGTGACCAACACCTTGCGCCGGCCCGGCGGCTGCGCGGCGAGCGCCGCGCGGGTCAGGAACTGCGGGCCGGCCCCGAGCGTGAACAGGGCCACCCCGCCGGCCTTGAGGAAGAGTCTGCGTGTGAACATGGCCATCACCTCCGCTGGAACTCCGGCGAGCCCAGGATGACGCCCACCACCTGCTCCACCGGGGTCGCACCCTCCACCTTCTTCGGCAGCCCGGGATCGTCGATCATGGGCTGCAACAGGGCGAGCGCGGGCTTGAGATCCCGGCCGGGCAGCAGGCGCTCGGCATAGGTCCGCAGCGCCTCGTCGCGGGAGGCCGTCTCGCTCTTCAGGTCGAAATCCACGCCGCGCACGCGGCCGGCGGCGAGCTGTAGGCCGAAGTTCATCCGGTTCACGAGCGAGCCGGTGTTGACCCAGGCCTCGGCGCGGTCCGGGTAGCCGGTGGGCGCCTGGTAGGCGTAGAGCTTCTGGCCCATGTCTGCGATCCAGCGCAGGGTCTCCCGCGGCTCCTTCACGTCGCCCCCCAGTCCGCGGACGGCCGAGGCCGCCAGCTCGAAGGGGGATTTGATCTTGTCTCCAACCGAGCCCCAGAACTCCGGCGACTCGGCGATGGCCTGAAGCACCGGCTTCACCTGTCCCCCGCTCTTCAGGTAGACCGCGGCCAGGCGATCGACCAGAGCCGGGGAGGGCTCGTCGGACACGAAGCGCACGGCGAGCTTGGTGGCCAGGTGCTTCGCGGTCGCGGGGTGGATGGCCAGCAGGTCGAGCACCGCCTCCCCATCTTCGATGCCGCGGCCTGCCGGGAGCTTGCGCCCGAGCACGGTCTTGGCGCCGGAGTCGTGGGCATCGGCGCGGAAGAGGAACTCCCCTTCCTGCTGGAAGCCCGCCCGGCGCGCCCCCGTCATCCGCCGCTCGATCATTTCGCGGCGCGGACCGGGAGGCATGATCGTCCAGCCCGTGAAGGCGCGGGCCACCTCGATCACGTCCTGCTGGGAGTAGCCGCCGTCCACGCCGAGCGTGTGGAGCTCCAGCAGCTCGCGGGCATAGTTCTCGTTGAGCCCGGTCGGCCGCACGCGCCCGGCCGGCTCCTCCATCTCTCGCCGCCGCGGAATCCGGCGCTCGAACGTAGTCGGCGCGCCCTCGCTGGCCGTGGACTGGGCGTTGTCCAGGTAGAGCAGCATGGCCGGATGCCGGGCCGTGGCGCCCAGCAGGTCGCGCACCTCGCCCAGGGAGTTCGGACGGATGGCGTCCCGCTCGTAGGAGAGCAGATGGCCGCGGCTCTGGTTGTCGGTCATCGACACGTTGAAGTGGTTGAACCAGAAGTCGGTCATGACCTCGGCGAGCTGGTTCTCGGACTCCACCGCGCGCCACAGCTTCTGCGTCATGAGCTGGCCGGCCAGCTCGCGCTGCGAGCGGTACCCCTGCTGCTCGGCCCAGCGCAGAACCTCGCGGCGGCGCTCCTTCTTGTCCCCCTCCTCCTCCACGTTCTCCAGCTCCTTCATGTCCCCCTCGCGGATCACGCCGGCCCGGCGCGCCTCCATCAGCAGGAGCCCCGGAGGCGGATAGGTGCGCGCGATCTCGGAGGCGGACATGTCGAGCGCCGGCAGCCGGTCGAGGCGGCGTTCCAGCTCCCGATCCGGAAGATCCGCCGCGAGCTGATGCTCCAGCCAGCGGTCGAGCCCCATCTTCACGACAGCCTCGACCTCGCCCGGCCGCGGGCCGTACGCGAAGCGGTTGAGGAGATGAGCCGCGGCCTCGCGCTCCGTGAGCCCGGCCTCCTTCCAGGGCAGGTGGATCGACGGTTGACGCTCGACGGCGGGCAGGGAGAACGCGATGGCCAGGATCGCGGTGAGGGTCAGGACTGCGGCACGCATCGGGTAAAACCTCCTTCGAAGATTGGAACACGGCGGGCGGGGATTTCCTGCGCCAATCCCATAGATCCGGGCGGTCCGCGTAGAGACGCCTCAGTCCGCTGGCACGGTGCTGCCGGGTGTACAGGGTCGAGGCGTCTCATGGCCCCAGCCACCACCAGCGCCCGGCCAGCACACCGTGAAAACCTCGCTCCCGCCCGGGTTTTACGCCCGCAGTATTCGCCAGGGCGGGGTCCGGGGTAGACCGGCCTGCCGTGGGGAGACGCCCCGACCGTGTTCACCCGGCAGCCCCGTGGTAGAGGACTGGGGACGTCTCTACGGCGATCTGTCAGCGCTCTGGCTCGAACGGCACCTTGCTTGAGGCTTTATCCGATTGGGCCGATGTAGCTGACCTGCCCGGCCTTGACGCCAGGGAGAGCCTCAAGGATCGCAGACACCAGAGGCAGGAGGTCTTCCAGCTTCGTGGTGCGCGCTCTCAGCACCACGAAGCCCAGATCCAGGGATGCCAGAGACTGCTGATGGGGGAGGTTCTTGTCCGCGGTCACGAAGACATCGAACTCGGCTTCGGCGAGTCGCAGCAGCTTGCCGTTCTTGATCCCCGCCCATCCGACCTCTACGACGGTGCTCACCTCGAAGCCGGGGAGCTCCCGCTTCAGCAGCCGCGGGAGGTTTTCATCAAGAAGGACCCGTCTCACGCAACGCGCGCCAGAAGAGCCCGGGTTGCCTGCTCAAGGAATGTGTTGACCTGCTCGCGGCGCACGCTGGGGAAGTTGTCCAGAAACCCGTCGACGCTGTAACCACCCTCGAGGTAGTCGACCAGCGTCCGCACCGGCACCCGGGTACCTACGAACACAGGCGTTCCTCCCAGGATCTCGGGATCTGCATGAACGACGCTGCCATCGGCAAGAGCGACAGGGCGATCCTCGGACATGGAACACCTCTCCTTCCAGGCCGCAGTCTAGCATCGTGCTGCGAGCGAGGTCTCGCCGCGTCCCGGAGCCGACGGCCCGCGCCGGGAAACTTGCCGAGGCGCGTTTTCCCTGGGACCGCTGGCGTCTCGCTGGCTTGTCCGGATAAATCGGCGGAACGCCGGCCTTTTTCGCTGCAATGCCGGCGAGACGCCGGCGCTCCCGCGGAAAGCAGACGCTACAATACCCTCTCCATGTCCAGATCAGCCCGGAGGCTCCCGTGAGCGGAGCGCCACGCAAGGAGCTCCCGCCTCCCAAGGGGGACGACGACTTCGAGGATCTCGCCCGCGCCCTCTTCAGTGCCGTCTGGAAGGACCCCGGCGTCAAGCTCCACGGCCGCCCCGGCCAGGGGCAGCATGGGGTCGATGTCTATGGAGAGGATCGCGCCGGAGGCACGGGGCTCAACGGGGTCCAGTGCAAGCAGCACGGCTCGGCCACCGCCGTCACCGACAAGGCTCTCCTGAAGGAGCTTCGGGAGGACGTGGAGAAGGCCAAGGGCTTCAAACCTCCCCTGCAGCGGTTCATCTTCGCCACCACGGCCCGGCGCAGCGCGCTCCTCGACCAGGAGGCGCGGGACCTGACGGCGCAGAACAAGTTCGAGGTCCAGGTTCTCGGCTGGGAGGACATTGAGGATTTGCTTCGCCGGCACGATGACGTGCTGGCCTGGTACCTCGACGAGCGATCGAAGGACCCCACCCTCCGCCTCGACCTCGGGCGCCTCCCCATCGCTGGCCCTCTCCTGATTGGCCGGGAAACCGAGCTCGCCCGTCTCGACGCCGCCTGGGAGGACCCGGGCCTCCACATCCTCACCTTCGTCGCCTTCGGAGGCATGGGCAAGTCCGCCCTGGTGAGCCACTGGCTCGACCGTATGGCCACTGACGGCTGGCGCGGCGCCTGGCGGGTCCTGGACTGGTCCTTCTACAGCCAGGGCACCGAGGAAAGGGTCACCTCCGCGGACCGCTTCCTCGATCATGCCCTGACCTGGTTTGGAGACCCCGATTTCAAAGGCGCGCCTCGGGACCGCGGCCTGCGGCTGGCCGAGTTGGTACGCCAGGAGAAGACCCTCCTTGTCCTCGATGGTGTCGAGCCGCTCCAGCACCCGCCTACGTCGCCGCTGGCGGGACGTCTCAAGGACCCGGACCTCGCGGCGTTTCTCAAGGGGCTGGCCGGTCTCCACCCAGGCCTGTGCGTAGTCACCACCCGGGAGCACATCACGGACCTGGATGGGTTCCCCAAGACCGCACCTCAAAGCGATCTGGAGGCCCTCTCCCCGGAAGCCGGGGCAGAACTGCTGAAGTTGCTCGGGGTCAAGGGGAAGGATTCGGAGCTTCTGGCAGCTTCCCGGGAGTTTGACAATCACGCCCTCACGCTGACGCTCTTGGGAGGCTACCTGAGCCGGGCCTGCGGGGGAGATGTCCGCCGCCGTAAGGAGGTGGACCTCGCCGGGGCCGACCAGCGCAAGGGCGGTCATGCCCTGCGGGTCATCGGCAAGTACGCCGAGTGGCTGGGAGAAGGTCCGGAGCTGGCGGCCCTGCGGCTGCTGGGGTTGTTCGACCGGCCGGCCGATCCCAAGGCCTTGGCAGCACTGCGGGCGAAACCGGCCATTCCAGGGTTGACCGAACCGCTGATGGATCTGGGAGAGGAAGCCTGGCATTGGGCGCTCTCGAATCTTCGGGAGCACGGGCTTCTCCTAGCCGCCGATTCCCATCAGCCGGGCACTCTGGACGCCCATCCCCTGGTTCGGGTCTTTTGCCAGGAGGAGCTTGAGAAGGAACGGCCGGAAGCCTGGCGGGCCGGGAACCTGCGCCTCTATGAGCACTTGCAGAAGGAGGCACCGGATCTGCCCGATACGCTTGAAGCCATGGAGCCGCTCTTCACCGCGGTGATCCACGGCTGCCGGGCGGGGCGGCAGCAGGAGGCGTTCGATGAGATCTTCCAGCGGCGCATCCAACGATGGGACGAGTTCTTCAGCACTAGGAAGCTCGGTGCCTTCGGCTCGGACCTTTCGGCGCTTTCCGGGTTCTTTGATCGTCACTGGGACCAGCCCTCGGCCAGCCTCACCCCCCCGGAGCAGATGCTCGTCCTCAGCATTGCCGGATTTAACCTACGTGCCCTGGGTCGGCTAGCGGAGGCGGTTCAGCCGATGGAGGCCGCTCTGGAGGTTGGCATCGGGCAGAAAGATTGGAAGAACGCCGCTAACCAAGCCAGCAGCCTCAGCGAGTTGACCCTGACCCTAGGTGAGGTGGAGCGCGCCGTGGATTTCGGGAAGCAAAGCGTAGGTCTGGCTGACCGCAGCGGCGATGCCTTCCACAGAGTTGCCAGACGGACAAAGGTGGCCGATGCCCTGCACCAAGCGGGCCGCTGGGAGGAGAGCGCGGAAGCCTTTCGCGAGGCCGAGGCTCTTCAAGTGAAGCGGCAGCCCCACTACCCTCTGCTCTACTCGTTTCGGGGCTATCAATACTGCGACCTGTTGCTGAGTCTCGGGCAGCCAGAGGACGGGGCCGTTCTGGACAATCTCGCCGCAGACCTGGAGGAGGCGTGGCGGTTTCGCAAGGCATGCCGGGAGGTGCGGGAGCGGGCGGAGCAGACGCACGAGTGGGCTAGAGCCAACAACGCAGTATCCCTTTTAGATTTTGCCCTCATTCACCTGAGCCTGGGCAGAGCCCATCTCGGCCTGGCCCTGACGGCCCCTTGGCCGGCGGCTCCCGGCGAGGAGGCGGAAACGGATTTCGCCAAGGCCGCGGAGCACCTGGACCATGCCGTGGAGGGACTGCGGCGGGCGGGTCGTGAGGACTGCCTTCCATGGGGTCTCCTGGCCCGGGCCTCCTTGCGGCGGCTCCGGGGTGACCTCCCCGCTGCCGAGGCGGACCTTTCGGAGGCGCTGGAGATCGCCGAGCGGGGCTCGATGCGCCTGCACGAGTGCGACACGCACCTGGAATGGGCTCGGCTCTGCCGCCAGCGGGCGGATCGCGACGGTCTCGAACGGCACGTGGCGCGGGCACGGAGGCTGGTGGAGGAGACGGGGTACGGGCGGCGGAGGCGGGAGGTGGAATGGCTGGAACGGCAGCTCGGGTGAGAGGCTCACGGTCGTCTACCCGAGTCGCAAATACTGTTGCCCGAGACGCTCGGGCGCATACCCGAGTCGCAAATACTCTTGCCCGAGCCGTCCGGGTGCTCGCCCGAGGCGCTCGGGTCGCTGCCCGAGCCGTCCGGGCACGTGCCCGAGAGGCTCGGGCGTTTACCCGAGGCGCAAGTACTGTTGCCCGAGGCGCTCGGGCGCTCACCCGAGCCGCAAATACTACTGCCCGAGCCGTCCGGGCGACTGCCCGATTGGCTCGGGTTGCTACCCGAGGCTCTCGGGTTCTTGCCCGAGACGCTCAGGCTCCTGCCCGAGGCCCTCGGGCGACTGCCCGGAAGGCTCGGGCGTCTTCCCGAGACACTCGGGCCGCTGCCTGAGGCTCTCGGGCGCGGGCCCGAGACGCTCGGGTGACCGCAGGACCCCCTCCCCGGCCCTCCCCTCACCGGCCTTCGGCCGGGCCATGGAGAGGGAGCCCCCGCCCTCTCTCTGCAGATCTGCAGCAAGGTGAGGCGATTCCGTCTCTTCGCTCGTATACCGTATGGCATGTGTAGTACACTGAGACACACCACCATGATCGAGCTCGACGGTCTCTCGAAGACCTATGCCGACGGCACCGTGGCCCTGACGGGGGTGACTCTCTCCCTCGACCAGGGGATGTTCGGGCTGCTCGGCCCCAACGGGGCGGGCAAGACCACGTTCCTCTCGATCCTGGTGCTGGCGCTGGAGCCGACGTCGGGACGGCGGGTGTATGACGGGCTCGACGCGGCGCGGGCCGGGCTGCGGGGCGCGATCCGCAAGCGGATCGGCTACCTGCCTCAGGACTACCGGCCCCTCCCCCACCTGACCGGCGAGGAGTACCTCCTTCATTGCGCCCGGCTGCGGGGGCTCCGCCTCGGGATCGGCCGGGTGCGGGAGCTGCTCGCGGGGGTCGGGCTCTCGGATGCGGCCCGGCGGCCGGCGGGCACGTACTCGGGCGGCATGCAGCGGCGGCTGGGGATCGCCCAGGCCATCCTCCACGCGCCCCGGCTGCTGGTGGTGGACGAGCCCACGGCCGGGCTCGATCCCGAGGAGCGCATCCGCTTCCGCGGCCTGGTCAGCGAGGTTTCCGAGAACACGGCCGTGCTGCTCTCCACCCATATCGTCGAGGACGTGGAAGCCACCTGCCCGCGCCTCGCCGTGATCGGCCGCGGACGGCTGCTCTACGACGGGCCGCCCACCGAGCTGCTGCGGCGGGCCGCGGGCCGGCTCTGGCGAGTGCCCGCCGGCGTACCTCTCCCGGCCGGAGCGCTGGAGGTGAGCTACAGGGCCGACCGCCAGGGCGACGTGGAGCGGATCGTCCATTCCGAGACGCCGGTCGGGCAGCCACGCGAGGTCGGGCTGGAGGAGGCGTATGCGGCGTTCCTCGCCCAGCAGGGAGTCGAGATCTCCGAGGAGGACGCGGCGTGAGGCTGACCGCGGCGTTCGTCTCGCACGAGCTGCTCACGCAGGCGCGGTCGCTCCGCTTCCGGACGTTCGCCGGGCTTTACGTGATGGCCGGCTCGGCGCCGGCGGCGATGATCCACTTCCGGCGGACGACCGTGGGGTTCGAGGTCGGGGCCGGCGCCTATGCCTTCGAGGTCGGGTGCGTGCTGCCGCTCCTGACCGCGCTGTTCGCGTTCCTCCTCTCGCTCGACGGCATCACCCGCGAGCAGGGGGAGGGGGCGTGGACCACGATCACCCTGTGCGAGGTCTCGAACGCCGGCTACCTGCTCCGGCGCTGGCTCGCGCTCCAGGTGCTGATCCTCCCGCTGAGCGCCCTCCCCATGGCCGCGGCGGCCGGGTTCGCCATCGCGGACGGGACCGCCCCGGAGCTCTGGACGTTCGCCGGTCCCTGGCTCCTCCACGTGATCCCCCTGGCGCTGGCCGTGTCGGCCCTGGGGCTCGGCATGGGCACGATCGGCGGGAGCGCGCTCGGCGCGCTGCCGCTCCTGGCCACCTCGCTGGCCCTGCTTCCTCTGCTGGTCAACCAGCTCGTGCACCGCTTCGGGCTGCGCTTCGGCGGCGCCCTCGAATGGATCGACGTCAACAGGGCCATGTGGTCGCTCGCGCGGTCCACCCAGTTCCTGTCCAAGCGTAGCAATCCCTATGGCTGGACGTTCCCGCTGCCGGTGAGCGAGTCCGGGTTCGACGCGCGCGTGCTCGGGGAGCAGATCCTCGCCGCGGGCGCCTTTCCCGTCGCCCTGGCCGTTCTGGCGCTCGGCATCGCCACCGTCTACCTGCGCCGCACCCGGCCCGACGTGAAGCCGCGGGTGGTGCGGCCGAACCACCCGTTCCTCGGCCTGCTCCGCACCTGGGGCAGGATGCGGGAGCGCTACAAGCCCGATCCCGCGCCGGCAGCCGCCGACCGCCTCGCCCTGGCCGCGGGCGTGCTGATCGCCGCGGCCCTGCTCGGGCTGCTCGTCCATCGCGGGCTCTTCTACCAGGCCGTGGCGCAGACCCGCTTCGACAGCGAGACGTCGGAGGGAATCGGGAGGACGCCGCTCGACGTCGTGCCCGGCCGCTGGCGCGTCGAGGGCCGGGTCGGACCGGGGCGGGAGGTCGAGCTGCGGGTGGCCGGCGAGATGCTCAACCAGGGCCGGACGCCCGCCGCACACCTGGCGTTCCAGCTCGATCCCGATCTCCGGATCGAGGTGGCGGCCGACGCCGGCGGGGTCTCGATCACGCGGGCGTGGGACCAGGTCGCCGTGGAGCTCGCGCCGCCGATCCCGCCGGGCGGGCGCCGCGAGCTGCGCTTCCGCCTTTCGGGCGAGCCCGGGCGCGCGGTCTTCCCCGGGCAGGACGAGGGCAGCTTCGCCGGCAACTTCCTGCTGCACCGGGACGGGCCGTACAGCCGCGACCGCATCGCCTTCGCGTACTCCTACAAGGAGCCGGCCGTGTCGGGCTACCGCGTGGACCTCTCCCGGGGCGCGCTCGTCCCCCTGCCGCGCTACGGGCCATGGAAGGGCAAGGTCGGACCGGCGCCGGAGACGGCCTTCCCCATGGCGCGGATCGAGATGGCGCTCTCCGGACCGCCGGGGGTCTTCCTGGCGGACAGCTGCGGTGGGATCGCCCGCCCCGCAGACGGCGGCACCCGCCTGGAGAGCCGCTGCCGGCTGCCGCTGCCCGACCTCGTGGTGGCCGGAGGCCGGCAGCGCCTGCTGCGCGGGGGCGGCCCGGGCATGGCGGTCGCGGTCTTCCCGGCCCATCGCCGGGCCGCGGAGCTGCACCTCGGATTCCTCGCCAGCAGCCCCGGGCTGCTGGAGGAGGCCTGGCCCGGCATGGGCGCCCTGGGCAACCTGGTGGTGCTCGATTGGCCGCACGCCGACGTCCACGCGCGCGGCGGGGCCTGGTCGTTCCGCAGCTGGTACCGCGAAGCCGGCGACAGCTTCCTGACCGTGACCGGCAACCTGATCTTCCTCCAGGAGATGGATCTGGTGCGCACGGACGCCCTGCCGCCGGACTACCTGGCGGCCGAGATCCTCGCCTCGCGGCTGGCCGGGCTCCGCCGGGTCGATCCCGGGCAGAACCTGTTCTTCCGCTGGTTCTTCCACACCCTGGCCCTGCAGCGGCTCGGCCTGGGGCCGGCGCGGGGGGCCGTGGTCGGCCCCGTGCACCCCCAGGACGAGGCCGGCATCCATGCCTCCGCCCTGGCCGAGGACCCCTGGTACGCCTACTGGTCCTACCGCTTCCCGGCGCTCATTTCAGCCCTGGAGAGCCGCATGGGCGCCGAGCCCCTGCGCGCCGCGGTCGCGGAGCTCCTGGCCCGCGGGGACGACCCCGCGGCCGGACCGGCCACGGCGCAGGAGCTCTTCGGCCTGCTGGAGCGCCACAGCCCGCGGCCGCTCGAGCGGATGATCCAGGACTTCTTCCTCGCCGGCGACCTGCCGGACCTGGGGCTCGACGGGGTCGAGTTCCGCAAGGCGGGCGGCGGCTGGCTCGTCACGGGCCGCATGGTCAACCAGGGCAAGGGCGAGGCGATCTGCAAGGTGGTGCTCACCACGGACCTGGCGCCGGAGTCGGCGGAGCTGCGGGCCGGCACGGGCGAGTCGGCGGGCTTCACGCTCGCCACCCGCCACCGGCCGCAGGGAGTGTTCCTCGATCCCAGCCTGGAGTGCCACCGCCTGGTGAGCAAGGGGGTTGCCCGCGACCGGGTCTACTTCGAGGGCACGAAGTGATGCGCCGGACGTTGGAGCTCCTCCTCGGCAAGCGCCTGAAGCTGTTCGTGGCAGCGGACGTGCTGCTCGTGCTCTGGAGCCTGGTGGACATGATGCTGGGCGCCGGGGACGAGCCCGCCGCCGTGTACAGCCAGGTGGTGCTCGTGCCGCTGCTGGTGCTGGGGCTGCCGGCCCTGGCCGGGCTGGTGGAGGTGGAGCGCCGCGCCGGCTGCCTCGATCTCGCTCTCTCGGCGCCGGCCGTGGAGCGCTACTTCCTGCGCCGGGCGGGCACGGTGAGCCTGCTGATGGCGATCCAGGGATGGACGCTGATCCTCCTCACCTGGCTCAAGGAGGACCGCTGGTTCCCGATCCTCTCCTCGCTGACGCAGGTGACGGTGGTGAGCGTCTTCCTCGGCGCGCTGGCCCTGTTCTGGGCGGTGCGCTTGAAGACCGCGGGCGGCGTCTGGCTCGCCTCGATCGCGACCACAATCGCGCTGCAGCGGTGGTCCTTCCACAACCCGGTGCCGGACCGGCACTTCGGGATCCACCAGGGTTTCCTCCCGCGCGAGGAGCCGCTGATCGACTGGCTCGTCAGCACGGCGGTGCTCGGCGCCGCCACGCTCCTCCTCTACTTCTATGCCCGGCGCCGGCTGCGGCGGCCGGAGACGATGATCTCGTGATGGAGAAACGTATGAGAAGACCCCTCACCCCCTGGCCCCCTCTCCCATCGCACACCCGCCCGACCGGGAGAGGGGGAACGTACCGCGACCATCCAGGCTTCGACCGAGCTGCCGAGTGTTCGGCCGCGTTCCCCCTCTCCCGGGGGCCGGCCGAAGGCCGGAGGGTGTGCGATGGGAGAGGGGGCCAGGGGGTGAGGGGCCGGGCGGCGGCGCTTCTCGCCATCCTCCTGCTCCTCGCCCTCTCCGCCTGCTCCCCCGCCCCCGCGGACGTGCCGGAGGAGATGCCGGCGGCTCCCGTGCGCGTGGAGGCCCTCAAATGGGAGCCGTTCCAGCCCACGCTCGCGCTGCTCGGGGTGGTCCAGCCCGCGGGCTTTGCCGAGGTGGCGATTCCGGTGGCGGGCCGGCTCGACTATCCCGGCCGCTTCGCGGGCGGGCTGGTCACCGGCGCCGCGGTGCGGGAGGGAGAGGTGCTCGCCCGGATCTCCAGCCAGGACTCCGCGGCCGACTTGGCCGAGGCGCGCCTGAGCGTCGAGCTGACCTCGTCGGAGCTGGCGCGCCACCAGCGCGCGTTCGACTCCGGCGTCGAGGCCGCGGCCGTGCTGGCCTCCCACAAGGCGGAAGCCGCGCTCGCCCGCAGCCGGCTGGAGGCCGCCCAGGGCCGCGCCGGCCGCCTGTCCCTGCGCTCGCCCGTGAGCGGCAGCCTGATCGTGGATCACCGCATCCCGTCCGACTCCGAGGTGGTGCCGGGCACCGTCCTCGCCCGGGTGGCGGCCGGCGGCTCGCTCAAGGTCGAAGGCCGCGCCGCCGCGGCCGACCGCGGACGGCTCCATCCCGGTCTCAAGGTGCGTTTTTCAGACGGCGGAGAGGGAGTCCTCCGCGAGGTCAGCCCGGTCGTCGACGCGGGCGGCACGGTCGCGCTGACCGTCGAGGTGACCGACCCCGAGGGGCTCCCCGCGCCGGGCGAGGGGGTGGAACTGCGCGTGGAGCTGGACCTCCGGCCCCAGGCCCTGACCGTGCCCGAGGACTCCCTGGTGGTGTCCGAGGGCGGCAGCGCCGTGTTCGTCGTGGACCGGAAGATGGGCCACGTGGCCCGCCGCCGGACCGTGGTGACCGGCGCGCGCGGCGGCGGCAGGATCGAGGTCGTGCGCGGGCTCGATCCCGGCGAGCGGCTGGTCGTGAGCGGCGCCTCGCTCCTGGAGGATGGCGACCCGGTGACCGAGGTCAAGGACGCACCGAAATGATCCGTCATGCGATCGAACGCCCGGTCTCGACGCTGATCGGCGCCGTCACCCTGGTGGTCCTGGGGACGTTCTCCCTGCTGCGGCTGCCGGTGTCGCTTCTCCCCCAACTGGAGAGACCGCGCCTGGAGATCTCCATGGCCGCGGAGGGGACGGCGCGCGAGGAGGTGCTCGACCGGCTGACCCGGCCCGTGGAGCGCCGCCTCGCCGCTCTGGCCGGCGTGACCTCGGTCCGCACCTGGACGGGCGACGGCACCCTCCGCGCCCGGGTGGAGAGCGAGTGGCAGACCGACGCCGACCGCCTGCGCATCGAGGCCGAGCGCCTGCTCGCCGACCTGGAAGACCCGGCGGCAGGCTCCATGTCGATCGAGCTGGCGACCGGGGATGCGGAGCCGATCGTGGAGGTGGCGGTGCTCGGCGGGGCCTCGGGCGCGGCGCGCACGGCGTTCGCCGTCCGGCTGCTGGTGCCCGAGCTGGCGCGGCTCGACGGCGCCGGCCGCATCGAGACGGTCGGCCTGACGCCGCTCCACGCCGTGGTCCGGCCGCGGGCCGCGGCGCTCGCCGCGCGCGGGCTCACCCCGGCGGACCTGGTCGAGCGCCTGCGACCCGTGGGAGCCGCCCTGCCCGCGGGACGCGCCCGGGCCGGCTCGGTCGTGCGTCCCGTGCTGGTGCGGGAGGAGGTCGCGGACCTCGACGCCCTGCGTGCAGTCCGGGTCAAAGAAAGCTTCTTGGGGGATGTGGCGCACGTAGGGCTGGAGGAGGTGGAGGACGGCACCTTCTTCCGGCTGGACGGCGAGGAAGGGGTGCTGGTGCGGGTCTTCCGCGCGCCGGAGGCGAATGCCGTGGCCCTCGCCCGCGGCGTGCGGGACCGGGTGGGCGAGTTGGCGGAGCGCACGCGCTCCGGCCCCCGGCCGCGGGTGGTCTCGGACCGCAGCGGCGAGGTGGTGGCGGCCTTGAACGAGCTGGCGCTCGCGGCCCTGATCGGCATGGGGCTCGGCGCGGCCGTGCTGCGGGTGCTGCTCGGCCGCTGGCGCCCCACCCTGGCGATGATGGTCGTGGTACCCGCGTCCCTCCTCACCTCCTTCGCCGGCTTCCACCTCGCAGGCGCCTCGCTCGACGTGGTCTCCCTGGCCGGGCTCGCGCTCGCGGCCGGCATGCTGGTGGACAGCGCCATCGTGGTCCTCGAGTCGATCGAGACGGCCCGCGCCGCCGGAGCGCCGGAGCCCGCGCTGACCGGCACGAAGGAGATCGCCCTGCCGGTGATCGCAAGCTTCCTGACCTCCGCCGTCGTCTTCCTCCCCCTGATCTACCTCCAGGGGCTCGCCCGTGCCTTCTTCGGCGTCCAGGCCTTCGCGATCGTGGTCTCCCAGGCCGCCTCGCTCCTCTTCTCCCTGACGGTAACTCCCGTGATGAGCGGCAACGCTCCAGCAAAGAAGGATGTAGGGAGGAGCCCCGGCCGAAAAGCCTACCTGGGGCTGCTCGACATGGCCCTGGCCCATCCCAGCCTGACGGTTCTGGCCGGGATCGCGACTGCCGCCCTGGCCGTGCTCGCCCTGGCCGTTCTCCCGCGGGAGCTGGTGCCGGACGCCGCCTCGAAGGAGCTGGTGGTGCGCTACCGGCTGGCGCCCGACCTCGCGCCGGAAGCGGCCCGGAAGCTCGGCGAAAGGGTGGTGGATGTAGGGGCGGGGCTTGTCCCCGCCCGGGAGGGGGCGTACCTGGCCATCCAGCTTCCGGAAGGCGAGGAAGAGACCGGCCGCGTCATCCTCTCCTTCAAGGACGCCGAAGAGGCCGGACGCGCCCGGAAGGACTTGGCCGCGGCGCTCTCCCGCCTGCCGGACGTGGAGGCCTGGGTGGAGCCCCGCACCAGCGCGTTCGTCGAGCCGATCGAGAGGGCAGGCCGGCGCCTGGAGGTCGTGGCCACCGCCTCCACCCCGGAGCGCGCCGCCGTCCTCGCCGGCAAGGTCCGCAAGCGGCTGGCCGATACCCATCTGAGAGAGGTCACGGGCCGCCGCAACCGTCCGCAGCCGGCGCTGCTCCTGACCTGGGACACCACCCGGCTGGCGACGCTGGGCGCGGACCGCGGCCGGATCGAGGAACAGGTGCGGCAGGGGCTCGCCGAGCAGGCGGCCGGCCGCCTCCGGATGGACGGGGTCGAGCCCGAGGTGCTGGTGCGCTCCTCGGAAATGGACCCGGACCTGCTGCCGGTCGGCGTGCCGGGGATCGTCCCCCTGCGGGCGCTCGCCCGGCTCGCTCCCGGGGTGCGGCCCGCGGTGCTGGAGCGGCTGGACGGCCGGCCGGCGGAGCGGCTCGTCTTCGAAGGAGACGCGCGGGACCCGGAGGCGCTGCTCGCCGGGCTCCCGGTCGCGCTCGAAGGGCAGGCGCTGGAGCTGGGCCGGGCGTTCTCCCAGCTCCGCCTGGCGCTGGCGCTCTCGCTCCTCCTCGTCTTCCTGACGGTGGCGGCGCTCTACGAGTCCTTCCGTCTGCCCTTGGTCATCATGGCCACGGTGCCGGTCGCCCTGGGCGGCGCGCTCGGCCTGCTCGCCATCACCGGCCAGACGCTCAACGTCCTCTCCTTCCTGGGGCTCATCCTGCTCGCCGGGGTCGTGGTGAACAACGCGATCGTGCTGGTGCACCGCATCCACGAGCGGGTTGGGCGGGGTGAGGCCATGGACGGCGCGATCCGGGACGCGGCCCGGGAGCGCTACCGGCCGATCCTGATGACCACGGCCACGACGATCGCCGGCATGCTCCCCCTGGCCCTGCTGCCCGGCGACGGGGTGGAGTTGCAGCGGGCGCTCGCGATCACGGTCATCGGCGGCATGGTGACCTCCACCTTCGCCTCGCTGGTCCTGGTGCCGGTGCTGTACCGGAAGTCCAAGGCATGAACGGCCGCCCGCTCGCCCGGTTCGTGGTGACGCTGGCCCTCCTGGTGCTCGGGGTCGTGGCCCTGGTGCGGCTGCCGCTCGACTACCTGCCGCGGCAGAGCTTCCCCGAGCTGACCGTCTTCCTGAACCTCGGCGATGCGACCGATCCCGGCGTCGTGACCCGTGATTGGGTCGAGGAGATCGAGGGCGCCATCCGCACGCTCGGCCGGGTCGAGGAGGTCGGCGGCGAGGTGCGCACCGACGGCGCCCGCCTGACCGTGCGCTTCGCCCCGGGGACCGACCCGGAACGAAAAGCCGCCCGGCTGGAGTCCGAGCTCGCGGACCTGCGGCGCCGGCTCGCGGGCTCGGGCGGCCTCGCGATCACCCCGGCCACGGAGGAAGAGGGCGAGCTCTTCGCGATCGTCTGGCTCGCCGGCTCGAACGACCGGCGCGCCGAGGCCGACGCGGAATCCCTGCGCTCGGTTCCCGGGGTCCAGGCGGTGCAGGTGTATGGCACGCGGAAGGAAGAGGTCCGGGTGGAGACGCGCGGCGCGAGCTTCGATTCCTGGGAGCAGGCGGACGCGGTCCTCGACCAGGTGGCGCACTCGCTGCGGGCTCCCTCCCTGGGCCAGGTCCGGCGCGGGGACCGGCAATGGCCGCTCGTGGTTCCGCCCCGGGATCTGGCGAGCGTGGGCGTCCCTCGGAGCGGAGGTTCGGTGCCCTTGGGATCGCTGGCCGCGGTGAGCTCCCGCTGGCAGGAGCCGCTCGACCGGGTGCGCTACCGGGGCGAGCCCGCCCGCGCCCTCTTCGTCTTGCGCGCCCACGGCTCCTCCCCCCTGGCCGTGGATCGCGCGCTGAGACGGCGCCTGGAGACCGTGCCGGGCGGGACCCTCGGCTGGAGCGAGGCCGAGCCGCTGCGCGAGCTGGTGGTCCGCCTCGCCCTGGCCCTGCTGCTCGCCTCCGCCGTGGCCGCCGCCACCGGAGCCCGGCTCGCGGGCCGGTGGGGAGCGCTCGCCATGGGCCTGGCCCTCCCGGCCGCCGTGGCCGCCGCCGCAAACGCCTTCTGGCTGGCGGGGATCGGGCTGAACGTGACCACCCTGGTGGCGCTCGCCATCGGGGCCACGGCGGTGCTCCCCGCCGCCCTGGGGAGCGTCCGGCTGCGCACCCTGGCCTTCACCGCGATCGCCGCGGCCACGGCCGTGCCGGTGACGGTCGCTCTGGCCAGCAAAGAGCTGGGGCCGCTGCTCTCCGAGCCGGCGGAGGCGTTCCTGCTGGCGGTCGTAGGGGCGGTTCTAGCCGCCGCCGTGCTTCCGGCCCCCTCTCCCGCGAAGCGGGGGAGGGTTGGGGAGGGGGTCCGGCACTCCCTCCGCGACCCCGGCACCATCGTCCTCTTCGCCACCACCCTGGCCTACGTGGCCGCGGCCCTCTTCGGCCCCTCCCTCCTCCCGAAGCCCGCGGACCTCTCCCCGGACCGCCGCGGCCTGATCCTGCGCCTGCGCCTGCCCGAGGGCACCACCCTGGAGGAGACCGGCCAGCGCATCCGCAAGATCGAGGAGCGCATCGCGAAGTCTCCGGAGGTCGAGAGCTTCTGGAGCCTCACCTGGCGCGGGGAGGGCTTCGTGAGGGCGGACGTCCGGGCCAGGGACCGCCGCCCTGACCGCCTCGCCCGGCTCGTCACCCGGCTGCGCTACGGCCTCGCCACCGGCGGCTCCCTGGTCATCGACACCGGAGGGGGCGGCGGCGACCGGACGGTGCGCCGTCTGGAAGACCGCGCCGAGACCGACGAGGAGTCCACCACCTACCGCGCCATCCTGCGCAGCGCCGACCTCCCGGCGCTCCTCGAAGCCTACGACCGCATCCTCAACCGGCTCGCGGACCTCAAGGTCCACAGCCAGTCGATCGTCCGCCACGACGTGCGGACGGTCCGCCTGGCGCTCCGGCCGCTGCCGGGCGTACCTCCGGAGCGCGCCGCGGCCTTCGCCGGGCACCTGCGCCGGGCCAGCTCGCCGCCCGCCGAGCTGCGGCTGCCCTCTGAGGTGGAAGGGACCGATCGCGTACTGCTCGTGGCCCCGGCCGGCACTCCCACCGATCCGGACGCGGTGCCGCAGCTCGCCGCCCTCCTCCAGAAACCGCTCCTCTGGGAGGGCCAGCCGTTTCTCCCCGTCTCGTCCCTCGCGGTCCGGGAGGAGGTCGTGCAGGCCCGGATCGCCCGGCAGTCCGGCCGCTTCGTGATGCCGGTCGATCTCCGCATCCACCTCTTCGGCGAGGACGCCCGCCGCGACATGCGCCTGAAGATCGACCGCAGCCTGGGCCAGCTCGCCCTTCCCACCGGCAGCAACCTGGAGCGACCGTCGCTCGCTCCCGGCCTCTGGCAGAGCGAGCGCGTCCGGCTGATCGCGCTCGGCGCGGCGGTCCCGCTGCTCCTCTTCGCGGTGGCGGCCTGCCGGCTCGGTGGATTCCTGCGCGGCCTCGTGGCGCTCGCGCCGCTCGCCCTGGGGCTCCTGGCAGCCACGCCCCTGATCCGCTCCGGCCTCGGACAGGCGGACGAGCTGACCGTCTTCGCGCTCGCCGCCGCCCTGGCCCTGGCCCTGCCCGCGGTCGTCGAGGGCACGCTCGCCTCTCCGGCTGTCCGGCCGTCCCGCCTCTACCGGGCGCTCCGGCGGGAGACCCCCTGGCTCCTGGGCGCGGTCCCGGCCCTGGCGATCGGGCTCGCGGCTCCGACGCTCGGGGTCGATCCCCTGCTGCTCCGCTGGGTGACGCCGCTCCGCGCCGCCGCGGTCGCCGGAGGGACCGCCCTGCTCGCCTCGGCGCTGCTCTCCCCGGCCCTGCTCCTCCTGGCCCGCGGCGGAGCGGAACGGCTGCGAAATCCCGAGGAGGTCCGCCGCCGGCAGCGTCCCCCGCAATGGACCGCCGCGGGAGCCCCGGTCCTGGAAGCGCACACCCTGACCAAGGTCTATGGAGGGAGGGTCACGGCTCTCTCTGGAGTCCACTTCGAGCTGACGCCGGGGATCGTGGGCCTGCTCGGCCCCAACGGCGCGGGCAAGACGACGCTGCTGCGCATCCTGACCGGGCTGCTCGACCCGAGCCGTGGCGAGGTGCGCTTCCGGGGCGTTGCCGTGACTCCCGAGAACCTCTCCGAGTACCGCCGGCAGATCGGCTTCCTGCCGCAGGAGTTCAACGCCTACCCGGAGCTGACGGCCGAGCAGTTTCTCGACCACTGGGCGATCGAAAGGGGGTTGACGGCGCGGGAGAGGCGGCAGGAGATCGAGCGCCTGCTGGAAGCCGTGGGCCTCACCGAGCACGCCCGGCGCAAGGTGCGGGACTTCTCCGGCGGCATGCGCCAGAGGGTGGGGATCGCCCGCGCGCTCCTCGGCTCGCCGCCGATCCTGATCGTGGACGAGCCCACCACGGGCCTCGACGTGGAGTCCCGCACCCGCTTCCGCCAGACCCTGCTGGAGCAGGCCGCGGAGCGCGTCGTGCTCTTCTCCACCCACATCGCGAGCGACGTCGAGGCCGCGGCCTCGCGCATCCTCCTCCTCCACCGCGGCCGGCTGCGCTTCGACGGCACCCCCGAGGAGCTCACCGCCCGCGCCCGCGGCCGGGTCTTCCGCGCTCTCCTCGGCGACGAGGACCTCGCCGACTTCGGCCGCCGCTACCGCATCACCGCCCGGGTGCGCACCCTCGAAGGCATCCGGGTGCGCGCCGTGGCCCGCCCCGGAGATCCGCTCGCCGGCGAGGAGATCGAGCCCAATCTCGAGGAGGCCTACCTGGCGGAGATGGACTAGACTCCCGCCCCATGGCCCAGCAACGCCGAACGAGCGCGGTCCTGCGCATGCTCAGCTTCTGGCCGCCGTATCTCGGCGCCGGCATCCGGGTGCGGACCTCCGCGGACCTGCGGACCTTCGAGGTGCGGATGAAGCTCCGGTGGTGGAACCGGAACTACGTCAACACCCACTTCGGCGGATCGCTCTACTCCATGTGCGACCCGTTCTTCATGCTGATCCTGGTTCAGGCCCTGGGCCGCGGCTACGTGGTCTGGGACAAGGCCGCGACCATCCGCTTCCGCCGTCCCGGCAAGGGGACGGTGCGGGCCACCTTCCACATCCCGCAGGAGAGGGTGGACGAGATCCGGGCCGCCGCGGACCGCGGGGAGAAGATCGAGCCGGTGTTCACGGCCGAGGTGCTGGACGAGCAGGGCGAGGTGGTCGCGGAGGTCGAGAAGCTCCTCTATGTGCGCCTTGCCAAGCCCCCGGCAGGCGGCTAAGCTACCCCTCCGATCCCCCGAAGGAGATGTACCCATGCTTGACCGACGCTCTCTTCTCGCGCTCCTCCTCCTGGCCCTCCCCGTGGCTGCCGGAGCGGACACGCTCTACACCATGAAGAGCCACACCGACGCCATCAAGATGGGGAGCCAGAGCCAGCCCGCCAAGGACGGCACCGTCAAGGTCTGGGCCGCCGGCGACCGCCTGCGGCGCGACGACGGCGATCAGTCCATGATCTTCCGCCTGGACAAGAACCGGCTCTACATGGTGGACCACGAGGACAAGACGTACAGCGAGGTCCCCCTGCCGATCGACCTGCGCAAGATGATGCCCAAGGGCAGCGAGGCCATGGCCGACCAGATCGCCGCGGGCATGAAGGTCACCGTGCAGGTCACCCCGCGCGACGAGACCAAGATGGTCAACCAGTGGAATGCCCGCCGCTTCGACGTGACGGTGCAGAGCGCCATGGGGATGAAGATCGCCACCACGATGTGGGTGAGCAAGGAGATCGAGGGCTTCGCGCACTTCAACAGGATGTCCGGCGCCATGGCCTCGCTGCAGCCCGGGTCCGGCGAGTGGGTGAAGCAGTTGGAGAAGATCGACGGCTTCCCGGTGCTCACCGAGTCGCAGGTCGACGCGCTCGGAGCCAAGTTCGGCACCCGCGAGGAGCTGGTGTCCGTGGAAACCAAGGCCGCGCCCGCCGGCACCTACGATCCCCCGGCCGGGTATAAAGCCCAGCCCTACAACCCGATCGCGGGGATGAGCCGGTAGGAGGGCAAGACAAAGGACGTAAAGGACTTAAAGGACGAAAAGGACTCCGGATTTGTCCTTGTGGTCCTTGGTGTCCTTTAGGTCCTTTAAGTCCTTTTGGTCCTTAGTCTCTTCCCTGCGAGATCTGCCGCCGTAGCAGCTCGTTCTCGAAGGCCATGCCCACCTGGGCGGTGGCGAGCTCGAGGATGTCGATGTCCTCGATCGGGGTGTCCCGGTCGCCGTTGTCCGTGTAGATCACCGAGATCACCCGCTGGGCTCCCAGCACCGGGAACACCACCACCTGCCCCGTGCGGGGACGGCCCACCATCTGGCGGAAGGCGTCGAGGAGCCCGGCCTGGTCGAAATCGACCGACTGCACCTCGCCCGTCTCCAGGCTGTGGATGAGGACGCTCTCGCCCTCCATCGGCAGCTTCAGGCCGCGGGTGGACTCGGCCAGCGGCCGGCCGCGGGCATCCGCGCCGAAGGCGCCGAGCGCCACCAGGTGATCGCGCTTCACCAGGAACAGGATGGCGCGCTCCACCGACTCCGAGACGATGTGCATCAGGTTGAGCGCGACCGTGGCCGAGATCAGCCCCGAGCGCAGGTCGCCGAACACCCGCCGCAGCCGCGCCACGCCCGAGCGCGACTCCTCGGCCCGGCCGCCGCGGATCAGGTCCCGCCGCGTGTCGATCACGTTCTCGACGCAGGCCACGACCGCCTCCAGGTCGGGCGGCAGCGCCGCCAGCACGCCGGCCTCGTAGGCCTTCACGAAGGAGGAGCCGGGATCCACCAGGGCCACGAGCGAGGCCTTCGGACGGGCCCGGCGCACGGACGCGGCCTGCTCCAGGGTCACGCCGCCGCCCGAGCGCAGATCGAGCAGGATGATCGGCTGCGGCTCGCCCGGGTTCGTGGTGCCGGCCTGCGCGAGCGACGTCACCTCGACCCCCGCCACCTCGTGGTGCAGCGCCTCCCCCAGCCTCGCCGCAAAGGCATGATCGCTCGAAACCAGGTGCAGCTTGAGCAGCTCGGCTGCATGTTTCGGGATGTCGCGGACCTCCAGCGCCTCCATGTCGGCGACCATCAGGCCGCCGCCGGACGCGTGGGGCGCCGACTCCATGATCATCGTCGGATGGGTGGCGTCCCCGGCTGCGTAGCCCCCGCCGCGGCTGTCATCCCGGCCCTCGGCCCGGTCGCGGTTGCGCTCGTCGAAGATGCGCGCCGCTTCGAGCAGCACCATCTGGGTGTTGATGTCCGCGTCGGGCAGGACGTCGCTCGGGTAGAGCGCGATGTCGTCGATCGGCCGCAGGTCGTCGATCGCGAACTCGAAGTTGCCCGTGTCCCAGACCATGACCTCGGAGACCGCCTGCTCGATCTGCTGGGCGATCACCTGGCGCAGCCCCTCGGGGTCGATCGACCCGGAGCCGACCAGGATCTGCCCGAGGGAGCGGCGCTCCGGCTCGTTCTGCTGCGAGTCGATGGCCCGCTCGAGGATGCCGCGGTCGATCATCCCGGACGAGATCAGGAGGTCGCCGAGCTTGGGGGTGCGGGGCGCCTGGGCGCTGACCAGCCGGCCCAGGTGAAAGCCGATCATGGCGCGCTTCGTGCCCTGCGAGAGCAGCAGCGTGCCCGTCCGCCGGCCGAGATGGATGAACTGCATCACATCGGCGACGGAAACGTCCTTGAGACTGCCGGAGATCCCCATGGGCGGTCTCCGCTACTCCCCGCGAGCCAGCTTGACGAGGCTCTCCAGCGTGCGAAGCTTGCGATCCTTGGTGGCGAACAGGCGGGCCGCGAACATGGCCGAGGCGGCGTGGGCCGAGAGGAGATCGAGCAGATCGCGGTCCTCGGCCCGCAGGATCGGCTTGTGGTCGAGCAGCTTGAGCAGCACGAGCGCGCCCACGATCTCGTTCTGCACCCGCAGAGGCACGGCCGCGAGGGCCTGCGACTCGGGAGTCGGCCCCAAGCGCAGCACGCCGTCGCGCAGCGTCGTGTCCACCATGGGATCGCCGCCGGCGTAGCTCTCGCCGGTGTAGGGATTCTCCACCTCGTCGTACATCCCCTCGATGAGCGCGATCTCGTAGCCCGGATCCTCCTCGCCGGGGACGTCGTCCCGGCGCAGGAGCAGCACGAACTGCTCGGCGCCCAGCAGGTTGATGGCGATCTCGGCGATGGTGGCCTGCACCTCGGCGGGGTCGAGCGTGGCATGGAGCTGGTAGGTGGCCACGTAGAGATTCATCAGGCGGCCGCCCTGGTGCTCGGAGTCGACCAGGCGGGACGCCAGCTCCTTGACGTCGGACTCGGCCGTGGAGAGCCGGCGCTCCAGCTCGGCGATCCGTTCCTCGGCCGTGCCGGCTTCGCGCACCGCGGCGCCCTGCTGGCTCGCCTCGACGACGCGCAGGAGCTCGTTGGCCTTCTCCAGCGTCGAGCGCAGCTCGCCCAGGAGATCCCGCCCGGGGACGTCGGAGGAGCTCAGCCGCCCGCTCTCGGTCATGCCGCTGCGCTCGTTCAAGCTGCGCCCTTCTTCTCCAGGCGGCTGATGACTTCCAGGATCTCCTCGCTGTGGAACGGCTTCTTGATGTAGGCGGTGGCGCCGGCTTCCAGCCCGCGGGCCGTGTCCTCCTCGCGCCCCTCGGTGCTGATGATGATCACCGGCAGTTCGGAGCGGGCGGGGTCGGAGCGCATCTCGGCCAGGAACTCCAGCCCGTTCATGTTGGGCATGTTGATGTCGAGCAGCACGAGATCGATGTCCGCGTGGTCCTGCAGCCGGTCGAGGGCCTGGCGGCCGTCGGAAGCATAGACCAGAGGGTATTGGCGAAGCATGACCTCGTACATCTTGTGCATCAGCTTCGAGTCGTCGACGACGAGCACTTTCCGTGGCTGCAAGGCTCTCTCCCGGACCCAGTTGATAGGGGCAGTCCAGGGGGGAGTTTAGCCACAAATTCCAAAGCGCTCAAGCCTGCGGGAAGCTCGGGCCTTCAGCGATGGACAAGGAAGGGAAGGAGGGGGACTGGTGGAGCCGAAGGGAGTCGAACCCTCGACCTCTTGAATGCCATTCAAGCGCTCTCCCAACTGAGCTACGGCCCCAGGCCTCACAAGGCGGCATAGTGTAGCGGGAGAGGCCGGGGGTGTCAACGCGGCTAGTCTTCGTCGCCGACGCCGGTCAGCCCGTAGCGCTTCATCTTGGCGCGCAAGGTGTTGCGGGCGATCCCGAGGAGCCGGGACGTCTCCCGGATGCGCCCGTTCGTCTGCGCCAGGCCGGCGGCGATGAGCTGGCGGTCGTAGCGCTCCAGAGCCTCCTCGTAGCCGCCCTCGGAGAGCCGCACCGTGGCCGAGAGGCCCGGCGCGTCCGGCGGCTGCGCCACGGCCCGCCCCTTGACCTGGAGCGCGATCCAGCCGAAGTCGTCGGTGGTCAGCACGTCCGTGCTCGACAGCACGAAGGCGCGGTGCACCGCCGCCTCCAGCTCGCGCACGTTGCCCGGCCAGTCGTAGCCGTAGAAGACCTCCAGCACCGCCGGGTCCAGCTCCTTGGCCGGCCGCCCCTGGTCGCGGCTCACCTTGGCGAGGAAGTGCTGCACCAGGTAGGGAATGTCCTCCTTGCGCTGGCGCAGCGGCGGCAGCACGATGGGCAGGATGTTCAGGCGATAGTAGAGGTCCTCCCGGAACTCGTTGCGCTCGATCGCGTCCTCGATCTCCAGGTTCGTGGCGGCGATCACCCGCACGTCGGCCTGGAGCGTCCGGGTGCCGCCGACGCGCTCGAACTCCTTCTCCTCCACCACCCGCAGGAGCTTCGACTGCACCGACATCGAGACCTTGCCGATCTCGTCGAGGAAGATGGTGCCGTGGTTGGCGAGCTCGAAGCGCCCCGGCTTCTGCCCCGTGGCGCCGGTGAACGACCCCTTCTCGTGGCCGAAGAGCTCGCTCTCCACGAGCGTCTCCGGCAGCGCGGCGCAGTTGAAGTGGATGAACGGCGCCTGCCGGCGTGGCGAGATCGAGTGGAGGATCCGCGCCACCAGCCCCTTGCCCGTGCCGCTCTCGCCGCGGATCAGCACGGTCGAGCTGCTCTGGGCGACCTTCTCGATCATCTGCTTGAGGTCGACGATCGGCCGGCTCTTGCCGATCATCGAGCCCAGGTTGTGCGAGGAGAGGATCTCGTTGCGCAGCGACTCGTTCTCTTCCCGCAACCGCAGGCGGGAGGCGTCCAGCTCGCCGAACAGGCGGGCGTTCTCGATCGCGATCGCGGCCTGGTCGGCGAAGGCGAGCAGGAACTCCAGGTCGGCCTGGCCGAACAGGTGGCGCGACTCCCGGTGGTCGACGTAGATCGCGCCGGCCATGCGGTCGCGGATCGCCAGCGGCACGCAGAGGATCGAGAGGATGTGCCGGGCCACGATCGAATCGGAGCCGGCGAAGCGGCCGTCGGTGAGCGCATCGACCGCGAGGATCGGCTCGCGGGTCTCGATGACCCTGCGGACCACGCTCTCGGAGAGCTTCTTCCCCTCGTCGGCGTCATCCCGGCCCCCGTTGCCGAGATTCCGGGCCACCGCGACCTCCAGCTCCTTGGTCAGGCGGTCGGCGAGCACGATCATCCCGCGCTCGGCCCCGAGCCGCTCCAGGACCAGGTCCATGGTGCGCGCGAGCACCTCCTGGAGGTCCAGGGTCGAGTTGATGACCTTGCCCACCTCGTAGAGCACGGAGCTGGCGCCGCGGCCCATGGAAAAGCGCTGGTGCTCGCGGATGCGCTCCAGGGCGCCGGAGGCGCGCCGCGACTCGGTCTCCGCCCCCAGGCGCTCGAAGCCGGAGAGCGCCCGCCGCAGCCGGCGCAGGGCCATGTCCACGTTCCAGGTGCGCAGCCCCCACTCGTAGAGGCTGCGGGCGTGCTCGTAAGGGGTCTCCAGCTCCTCCAGCAGGCGGACGCCCTGCGAGAACAGCTGCTCGGCTCCGTCGGCGTCGTCCCTGACGCTGGCGATCCGCGCCTCCACGACCAGGAGCTTGGCCTCGGAGAAGCGGTCGCCGGTCGCCTCGACCCGGCGCCGCGCCTCCGCGGCGTGCCGGCCGGCCAGCTCGGTCTCGCCGTCGCGCAGGGCGCGGTCAGCGAGCGAGATGTGGACCCGGGCGAGCATCTGCCCGATACCCGCCTCCTCGGCCAGCTCCAGCGCCCGCCGCAGATGGGTGCCGGAGGCCTCCAGGTTGTCGCGGTCCTTCTCGATCAGCCCGATCTGGAGGTGGCAGTGCGCCAGCAGGTCGGGATCGGTCATCTGCGGGTTGGCCTCGGCCCCCGCCAGGGCTTCGCGCGCCCGCCGCTCGGCCTCGGCGCTGCGACCCCGCTTGCGGTCGAGCGAGGCGAGCTGGGCGAGGACGGCCAGCCGGTCTGGATGATGACCGGGATGACCGGGCGCGGTGTCCTCCAAGAGCTTGAGGGCGCGCTCCAGATGGCGCTGGGCGCGCGGCCAGTGGCCCAGGATCTCCTCGGCCTCACCCAGGTTCAGGCGCTGCGCCGCCTCGGTCTCGCGGGCGCCCAGGCGCCGCGTCAGCTCGATGCTGCGGGTCAGCGGCTCCCGCGAGGCCATCCAGTTGCCCCGGCTGCACTCCAGGATGCCGAGGTTGTTGAGCGCGAAGAGCTGGCCCCAGACGTCGTTGGTGCGCTCGTAGAACTCCAGGTTGCGGCTGTAGAGCTCCCGCGCCAGGTCGTTGCGGCCGGTCTTCCAGAGGACGTTGCCGAGGTTGTTGCGCAGCCGCAGCCCCAGCACCTCGTCCCCGGCCCGCTCCGCGACCCAAAGACCGCGGCGGATCAGCCGCTCGGCGCGGCGGAAGTCCCCCCGCGCGGCATAGAGATTGCCCAGGCTGTTGAGCAGGCTGGCGCGCTGGCGGTCGAGCTCCTCCCGTCCCGCCCTGGCCAGGGCCGAGCGCGCCGCGTTGAACGCCCCTTCCCAATCCCCGAGGTCGCGCAGCGCCAGGGACTTGCCATGGAGCAGGTCGATCTCCAGGTCGGGCTGGCGCAGGCCGGAGAGCTGCCGCAGCCCCTCCTCATGGCTGGCGAGCGCGGCCTCGTGCTCGCCCACCCGGGTATGGAGGCGACCCTTCTTCAGGTGCAGCCGGGCGGCGAGGGCGCGGTCGAGCCCCGGCCTGCGGATCAGCTCCTGATAGACCTTGAGGGCGCGCGTGAAGGCGCCGGCCGAGGTGAGCGCCTCGGCCTGCGCGGCGAGCGCCTGCGTCGCCATCTCGGCATCGTTCGCCTCGGCCGCGGCCTCGGCCGCGCGGCCGTAGAGCCCGGCCGCCTGGGCGTAGGCATAGACCGCCGTGGCCTCTTCGGCGGCCCAGGTCAGGTACGGCAGGCTCCGGATCCGCTCGCCCCCGCGCCAGAAGTGCTCGGCCACGGCCGTGACCAGCCCCGTGTCGCCCTGGCGCAGCCGTTCCTCCAGCAGCACGGCCAGGCGCCGGTGGAGCCGCACCCGCCGCTCCGGGTCCAGGGTCGAGTAGAGGGTCTGGCGGAACGGATGGCGGGCGACCTGGTAGCGGACGCCGCCGGTCTCCCGCAGCCGCTCGAGGTGTCCCTGCGCCACCAGGGCGTCGAGCCGCTCGTACACGGCCTGGGGGTCCTCCCCGAGCAGCGCGGCGAGCAGGTGGAGCGGGGACGGCTCGGCCACGACCGCCGCCGCCTCCAGGACTTCCCGCTCGGGCCCCGGCAACGCCGTGAACCTCCGGAGGCCCTGCGCGTCCCGCCCCTCGGGCGAGCTCGCCCAGCGCGCCAGGGCCGGGATGGAGGGCTTCCAGTCGCCGTCCCGGTACTGCAGCACCTGGTCCTCCACGAGTTGCCGGAGGATCTGCTGGACCTCGGCGGGCGAGCCCTGGGTGTTGTCGTAGACCCAGCCGTAGAAGCTGGCCGGGAGTCCCTTCGTGCCCAGCGAGGCGTCGACGAGCTGAGCGGTCGCGGCGCGGTCGAGGGGGAGCAGGGCGATGTGCTGCACCGAGCCGTCCGCCTCCCGCGGAGCCGCGTCCTCCCCATGGGCGGGCCGCCGGGCCGCGACCACGAGCACCCGCGAGCTCCGCAAATCCTCCCCGAGGTAGGTGAGCAGCTCCTCGCTCTCCTTGCCGGCCAGGTGGAGGTCGTCCAGCAGCAGCAGGATCGGAGGGCCGGCGCCGGCCGATTCGGAAAGACCGCGGGAGATCTCCTGGTACAGCCGAAAGCGCTCGCGCCGGTCCCCGTCGCCACCACCGGGCCGCGCGTCCGCCCCAGGCGTCCGCACCCCGATCCCCAGCCCCTCCAGGGCGTCGAGGAACGGCGCCAGCGGCTGCGCGAGCTCGGCCATGCCGTCCGCTCGGGAGCTCCGCGAGATCCGCATCCCCTCGATCGAGGCGAAGAGGCGGAGCTCGCGCAGGAGACGGCTCTTGCCCACCCCCTCCCGCCCCTCGATCAGGACGGCGCCCCCCCGGCCCTCGGCCGCCGCGGCCAGGGCGCTCCGCAGCCGGCCGAGCACCTCGTCGCGGCCGACCAGCCGGCTGGCGAGCACCTTGCCCTCGGAGAAGGAGAGGGCCGCCGCGGCCGTGGTGTCCAGGGGCCGACCCGCGGCCTGCCCGAGGTCCGCGAGCAGCCGGCCCGCCGAGGCGTAGCGGTCCGCGGGGTCGCGCTGGAGCAGGCGCTCAAGGATGCGCGCCAGCTCCAGCGGCATGTCGGGCCGCACCCGGAGCGGGTCGGGCACCTCCCCCTCCAGGTGGAAGCGGACGGCCTCCATCTCGTCCCCGATGCGCGACGGGAGCACGCCGGTCGCGAGCTCGAACAGCGTCATGCCGAGCGAGTAGAGGTCGGCGCGGTGGTCGTAGTCGTCCTGGAGCAGGACCTCGGGCGCGGTGTAGGCGAGGGTGCCGCGGATGCGCCGGTCGAGCGGGCCGCGCACCTCGTGCGCGAGGCCGAAGTCCAGGATCTTGAGACGGAAGTCCTCGGCCAGCCCCAAATTTGCCGGCTTGATGTCCATGTGGACCACGCCCTGGCGATGGATGTGGGCGAGCCCGGCCGCGGCCTGGATCGCGATGTCGTAGACCGCGTCCCAGCCATCGACGCGCAGCCGCTCCGCGATGTCCGCCCGCAGATTGCCGGCGACGAGCTCCATGGTGAGGAACGGGAAGTCCCCGGGCAGGACGCCGAATTCGTAGACTTCGACGACGTTCGGGTGGCGGGCCTCGGAGAGCAGGCGGACCTCGTGCCGGAAGCGCGCGAGATCCTCGGGATCTCCGGGCCGGAGCGCGACCTTGAGGGCCAGGGGCCGGCCGTCGGCCGCGCCGGTCCGTACCCGGTAGACGGCGGTCTGCGAGGTGCGCGCGATCTCGCCCTCGAGAAGGACGTCCCCGAGCAGGCGATCCAGTTGCGAGAGGTCGAGGCCGGGGTCCTGCATGGCTGTCAGGCGGGTGAGACCTCCTCCGGGCAGCCTCAGGGCTGCGGATCGACTCTCGTAATCTGGCTGGACAAGGTTTTTCGGGTCCGGTGAGGTATTCTAGAGAAAGGCGGAGTTCGGGTCAAAACTTGACCCTGAATCCGAACAACACGGGAGCTTGCCCCATGCATTCCTCGACGACCGCAGACACTGCCCCCGAAACGACGGCGCCCAGGCCCGCGGCCCCGATGGGAAAGCAGGCCCGGATCGCGGTTGCCGTCCTGGTAGCCTGTGCCCTCGCCGCCCTCTTCTGGCCCAAGGGGACCGGCACGTTCAAGGAGCCCGGCGGGTTCCTGTTCGACGCCGAAGGGAGGGCGACGACGCTCGGGCCCAAGCTGGAGCCGGTCAGCCTCGTCCACTTCTGGGCCACCTGGTGCCCGCCCTGCCGCGACGAGATCCCCTCGCTGCAGCGGCTGGCCCGCGACTTCTCCAACTACGACGAGTTCGGGATCGTAATGGTCGCAGTAGCCGACGAGACCCAGAAGGCCGAGGTCTTCCTCGGCAACTGGAGCACCATGGCCCTCTACGATCCGAACTGGGACGTGGCCCGGCGCTACGGCACCGACAAGCTGCCGGAGACCTACCTGGTCGTCGGCGGCGAGGTGGTCAAGAAGTTCGTGGGCCAGACCGACTGGGACAACCCCGAGGTGCGAGAGCTGATCGCCGACCGGCTGAGGGAGCGAGGGGGCGCCCCCGGGCCGGCCGGATCTTGAGCTTACGGCTCAGAAATGGATGGCGACCCCACCGTGGCCCATGCCGAAGAACTGGGCCTCGTCCAGGTCCGCGTAGTGTCCCGACAGCTCGATCAGGACCCCCAGCCAGCGCGTGACCTTGAACTCGCCGGTCACCCCCAGGGTGAGCCCGACCGCGGTATCCGACTCGTCCTGGCTGCCGCGGTTCCCTTCCAGGCGGTAGCCGCCCAGGCCCAGATAGAGCCCCGATTCGTAGTAGCTCTGCGGGAAGCGGTACTCGCCGGCGACGGTGACGTAGGAGAGCTCGGCGTCGGAGAGCGAGCCGAAGCGGTCCTCGCTGTCGAGCGTGAGCTGGCCGAGGCGGAAGCCGACCTGGGTGCGCGGCTCCGTGACCATGGTGAGGTTGAGCTGGAAGCCGGTGTTGCCGAGGTCGTCCCCGGGATCGGCGTCGAACGAGCCCCCGATGCCCCCCATGAGGCCGGCCGTGAACGTATACAGCTCCTGGGCGCGCGCTGCGCCGGGGAGCAGGAGCAACGCGGCGAGCAGAGTGAGCCGCAGGCGGTGGTGCTGGATCAAGGTCCCTCCTCCTCTCTGATGGCCGGTCCGCGCGAACGGGGCGGACTGCGGGTCCGCCGAGTATAACCGTGCCGTCCGATCCCTTATACGGACCCGCCCCCCGCGGCGTCGCGCGCAGCCTGCTGCACCTCCTGCTGCCCGCCTCCTGCCTCGGGTGCGCCGAGCCCCTCTTCACCGCGGCTCCCCTCGGTCTCTGTACCCCCTGCCGCGGCAAGCTCGCCCGGCTCGAACGGGCCGCCTGCGCGGTCTGCGCCATCTGCGCTCAATCGCTCGACGCCTTCGAGCCACCGCCCGGATACCGCTGCGGCGCCTGCCGCGAGCATCCGCCCGCCTACGACCGCCTGCTGGCGCTCTGGACCTACCGGCCGCCCCTCGACGCCGTGGTCCAGGGTCTCAAGTTCCGCAGGCTGGACTATCTGGGCCGTCATCTGGCGAACGCCCTGGCCGAGGGGCTCGGAGAGGCGCTCGACGGATTCGACGCAATCGTCCCCGTGCCGCTCCACTGGCGGCGCCGGCTCACCCGCGGGTACAACCAGGCGGAGCGGATCGCCAGCCCGCTCGCCCGGCAGCTCGGCCTGCCGCTGGTCTCCGCCCTCCGCCGCGCCCGCCGGACGCCGCCCCAGACCTCCCTGGGGAAGTCGGACCGGCTCGCCAACCTCCGCCAGGCCTTCCGCGTCCCCCGGCCGGGGAGGGTCCGCGGCCTCCGCCTCCTGCTCGTGGACGACGTGGCCACGACCGGCGCCACCCTGGATGCCTCGGCCGCGGCCCTGCGGCAGGCCGGGGCGGTCGCGGTGACCGCGGTCGTGGCCGCCCGCACACCCTCCTTCCGCTAGGGGACGTAGCGCCGGCCGAAGGCCGATCCGCTGCCCTCCTGCCAGGTCACGACGAACCCGCCGGTCTTTCCGGCATGGGCCACGTCGGGCCACAACGGCCGGTGGGTCGACGAATCGGACAGCTCGACCACGATCTCGCCGCTGAGCGGCGTGCCGGCCGCGGAGAGCCGGCGCGCGGTCAGTCCGAAGCCGCTCTCCTGCTGGAACGTCCACACGACGACGAAGTTGCCCGCGGCGTCGTGCGAGATCTTCGGCGCCCTCTGCCGGCCGGGAATGCTCGTGTTCACCCGCAGCGCCGGCCCCGCCACCGGCACACCCAGGGAGGTGAAGCGCTGGACGAAGATGTCGGAATCGTCGGCCGATTCGAGCCGGTCGAGCTCGTAGGCCACCACGAACGTGCCGCCCTTGCCGCAGGAGACCGCGGCGCTCGCCGTCTCCGCGTCCGCCGCCGCCACCACCTGCTCGGCCGTACCCACCGGCAGCCCGGCCGAGGAGAGCCGCCGCAGCGAAACCCCCTCCAGGCTCGCCTCGAACGGCCGCCGCGCGTCGATCGAGCCCCAGACGATCACGGCGCCGCCGTTGCTCGGCACGCAGATGTCGGGCGCCTCTCCCTTCACCAGCCCCGAGCTGACCTGGACCTGCCCGGAGAGCGCCTTGCCGGAGGAGTCGAAGCGGCGGACCAGGATGGCGGGTTCCCCGGCGGGAGGGATGTAGCGCACCCAGGCCACGACGAAGCTGCCATTCGCCGCCGCGGCCACAGCGGGGCTGTAGTCCACGCCGGGCACGGCGGGCGGCGCCGCCTCGACGCTGACCCGGATGGCCGCCCCGAGCGCCGCGCCAGAGGACTTGAAGCGCTGCACGAGGACGTCGCTCTTCCCCTGGTCGACCTCGGACCAGGCGACGACGTAGCCGTTCGCGGTGGCCGCCACGGCCGGGTCGTACTGGTCGGCCGCCAGGTTCTTGCTGACCAGGCGCTCGGCGCCCTGCGGCTTGCCCTTGGCGCTGAAGAAGCGGACCAGCAGGCCGCGCGGGTCGGTCGCGGTCTTCCCCTCCCAGACCGCGGCGAGGGCGCCGGAAGGCGCGCCCGCCACGGCCGGGGCCTGCTCGCGGCAGGTGGTGCAGGCCCCCAGGATGAATTCGGCGCCGGCCGGGCGCGGGTCGGCGGCGCGGGAGACGGACGGGATCAGGGTGAGCGCCAGCAGCGCTCCAAGAAGACGAAACCGGTTCATGAAACCTCCTTTGACAACGACGCATCATTCTACGGTCCCGCGGGTCCGCGCGTTGGGTTTCCTCCCGGCGGTTTGACGTGTCTGAGGGTTTGGAGGAAGCTTTTCCGATGAGGCAACCCGCCTTCGATCCGCGCCTGTACCAGATCCTCGTGCTCGCCTCGCTGCTGGTCTACGGGGTGGTTCGCCTGGACCTGGAGGTGCGCGCACCCCTGGCCGCCGCCATGCTGGCCACGGCGCTTCTCACCCAGTACGCCTGCACCCGGATCTGGCACCTGCCGGCCTTCGATCCGAAGAGCGCGCTGATCTCCGGCCTCTCCCTCTGCCTGCTGCTGCGCACCGGCTCGCTCGCTCTCGGCATCGTGGCGGCGCTGGCGACCATTGCGGGCAAGTTCGTGATCCGCTGGCAGGGCAAGCACCTCTTCAATCCGACCAACTTCGGCATCGTCGCGCTGATGCTCGCCACGGACGGCAAGGTCTGGGTCTCGCCGGGCCAGTGGGGGAGCGCGGCGCTTTTCGGGTTCCTGGTCGCCTGCCTGGGCGGGCTGGTGGTCAACCGCGCCACCCGGAGCGACGTGACCTACGCCTTCCTCGCCTCCTACCTGTCGGTCGTGTTCGGGCGCGCCCTGTGGCTGGGCCAGCCCCTGACGATCCCGTTCCACCAGCTCGCGAGCGGAGCGTTCCTGATCTTCACCTTCTTCATGATCTCGGACCCGAAGACCACGCCCGACTCGCGGGCCGGCCGCATTCTCTTTGCGCTCCTGGTCGCCCTGGGCGCCGGGTACGTCCACTTCGTGCTCTACCGGCCGAACGGCCTGATCCTGTCGCTCTTCTTCCTCTCGCCGGTCGTTCCCCTGATCGACCGCCTGCTGCCGGGCCGGCGGTACGCCTGGCAGCCCGTCCCGGTCCTCGAAAGGAGATTCGCGTGAAACGGCTCCCGATCCTGCTCCTCGGCCTCGCGGCCCTTGCGGCCGTCGCTCCGCATGCCCTCGCCTTCTGCGGCTTCTACGTGGCCCGGGCGGACACCAAGATCTTCAACCAGGCCTCCAAGGTGGTCCTGGTGCGCGACGACGACCGCACGGTCCTCACCATGGCCAACGACTTCAAGGGGGACCCGAAGGAGTTCGCAATCGTGATCCCCGTCCCCACGGTACTGCAGCGGGAGCAGATCCATGTCGCCGAGCCGGCCCTGCTCGATCACCTGGACGCCTACTCCGCGCCGCGCCTGGTCGAGTACTACGACGAGAACCCCTGCCAACTCATGGAACGGCGGATGGCGGCCCCGCAGTCGGCGGTGGCCGGGGAGGCTGCGGGCGCCAGCAAGGATGCCCGCGCCCGCAGCCTGGGAGTGAAGGTCGAAGCCGCATATACCGTGGGCGAGTACGACATCGTCATCCTCTCGGCCACGCAGAGCGACGGCCTGGAAACCTGGCTGCGCGAGGGCGGCTACCGCATCCCCACCGGCGCCTCGCGGGTGCTCGGCAGCTATATCAAGCAGGACATGAAGTTCTTCGTGGCCAAGGTCAACCTCAAGGAGCAGTCGAAGCTCGGCTTCTCCTACCTGCGGCCGATCCAGGTGGCCTACGAGTCGCCGAAGTTCATGCTCCCGATCCGCCTGGGAATGGTCAACGCCGCCGGCTCGCAGGAGCTGTTCATCTTCGCGCTCACGCGCAAGGGCCGCGTCGAGACCACCAACTACCGCACCGTGCGCCTCGCCTCGGACGCGGAGGTGCCGCTCTTCGTCAAGGACGACTTCTCCTACTTCTACCGCTCCCTGTTCACCCAGCAGGTGAAGAAGGAGGACCAGCGGGCGCTCTTCCTCGAATATGCCTGGGACATGGGCTGGTGCGACCCCTGCGCCGCCGACCCGCTCTCGCTCCAGGAGCTGCGCCAGCTCGGCGTCTTCTGGATCGAGGGACCGATGGGACGGATGCAGCCGCGCCCCGACATCCAGCCGCAGCCGCAGAACGTGTTCATCACCCGTCTCCACGTGCGCTACGACGCCGAGCACTTCCCCGAGGACCTGGTCTTCCAGGAGACCGGCGACCGCCAGAACTTCCAGGGGCGCTACATCCTGCGTCACCCCTGGAAGGGCGACGACCGCTGCGAGGCCGCGCAGGCCTACCGCCGCGAGCTGCCGAAGCGCATGGAGCGGGACGCCCAGACCCTGGCCTCGCTCACCGGCTGGGACATCCAGAAGATCCGCGGTCGGATGAACCTGAAGGCGTCAGGGCCCGCCGAGGACGACGAGCCCTGGTGGAAGGCCATCTGGAAGGATTAGCGCTTGGCCGACACTTCGAGCTGCACCGGCTCCAGTCCCTTGACGGGCGGCCCTTCGAGCACCTTGCCGTCCGACGAGTAGCGGCCGCCGTGGCAGGGGCAGTCCCAGGTCTTCTCGGACGGGTTCCAGTGCACGATGCAGCCGGCATGGGTGCAGACCGGGGAGACCGCATGGATCTTGCCGGACTCCTCGCGGTAGACGGCCACCTTCTCGCCGCCGAGCTGCACCACCTGGCCCTCGCCCACCGGCACGTCGGAGACGTCGTCGATGCGGTGGACCGTCAGCCGGTCCTTGACGAAGTCGGCGGCGACCTCCACGTTCAGCTTGGCGATGTGAGGACCTCCTGCGAGCGGCTTGAAGCGGGAGGTCCGGTAGAGCTCCGCCCAGTCGCTCTCCCGCCCCAGGGCCAGATCGGCCAGTAGCATGCCGCCCACCGTGCCGAAGACCATGCCCGTGCCGGAGTAGCCGGTTGCCACGAAGACCCGTGACGAGGTCAGCGCCTCGCCGATCAGGGGGAGCCCGTCGGGAGGCTCGTAGAACTGGGCCGACCACCGATAGTCGATCGACTCCACGTTCCAGCGCTGCCGGACGTACTCCTCCAGGGCGCGATAGCTCTCGTCCGGATCGCCATGCCCGGTCTTGTGATCCTTGCCCCCCACCAGCAGGAGATCCTCCTGCCGGCGCGTGTAGTTGTAGGGATCGGCGGTATCGAAGAACAGCCCATCCGGCGGCTCCTGGCCGCGCAACCGGAGGCCGAGGACGTAGGACCGCATGGGCTCCAGCTCGGCATGCAGCAGGGAGAAGCCCGCCGGAGTATGGGTGGCGAACAGCACCGAGTCGGCCGTTACGGTCCCGCGCTCCGTCTCGACCCGGAGAGGGCCGTCGCCCTCCGCTTTGTCCACATTGACGACCCGGGTTTCTTCATAGATCCGGCCGGCGAGCCTGGCAGCGAGCCCGCCGAGATAGGCCAGTGGATGGAAGCGGGCCTGATCCTCGAAACGGACGGCGCCCGCGGTCGCAAACGGCAGTGGCACCTCGCGGACGAAGGAGGCGGACATCCCCACCTCGCGCGCCGCGTCCACCTCCTCCTGCAATCGGGCGATCTCGTCCTCCGACTCGGTATAGAGGTAGGCCGGGATGCGCGCGAAGTCGCAGGAGATGGCGTCCTCTTCCACGAAGGAAGCGATGCGCTCTATCGCCACGCGGGTGGACTCGACCACCTGGCGCATGCCGTCGCGGCCGAACTTCGAGACCAGCTCCACATAGCGGCGGTCCGGCACCTGGGTCACATGGGCGGTCGTCCCGCCGGTGGTCCCGGTGCCGATCCGGCTCTGCTCCAGGACCACCACCCGTTTGCCGGCCGCGACCAGCAGCCGGGCGGCGGTGAGCCCCGTGATGCCCGCGCCCACGACCGCCACGTCCACCCGCTCGTCCACCTCCAGAGGGGAAAATCGCGGCAGCTCCTTCTTGTCCCATACCGTGCTCACGTTCGCCTCCTTTCCTTCCGGGAGAGGCGAAACGCAAGCGGGATGCCAGCTCTACTGGATGTAGCCGAGAGCCCGCAGCTCTTCGAGGAGCTTCTCGTCCTCCTTCGAGGTCCGGGCGCCGGCGCTCTTGCGCTTCCCCCAGGAGCGGATCGTGCGCACGGGATGCTCCTCGCGGAACTCCGCGGTGAAGAGATCGGTACGGGGCTTGCCCGCGAAGCTCTCCGCGACCGGCAGGCCGAGCCCGTAGAGCAGGGTGGGCGTGATGTCGTGGACGCGGATCCCCTCGAGCTTCGCATCCGGGTCAATGTCCGGACCCGCGGCCAGGAAGATCCCGTGGGTGTTGCGGGTGTGCGTCCCGGAGATCCGGCTGAGGCTCTCGATGGCGCCCGTGAACCGCTCCCCCCGGATGCGCAGGGCCTGCGTGGCGCCCTCCATTTGCACGACCACCGCGAAGTCGGCCCCTTCCCGCAGCTCGCGCGGGCGAGCCTCCCGCACGACGAACACGGGAGCGCCCGACTCGTAGGTGATGGCCGAGAGATCCCTGGCCAGACGCTGGCGCAGCGCCTCGCGCTCGGCGGGCGGCACCTTCGAGAACCGCAGGAGCTTGACCTGCCGGAACGAGGGCGTCCCATAGGTAGAGATCCTGTCCAGATAGCCGAGCCGCTTCAGGACGGCGTCCATGTCCAGCAGGACCTTGACCTCCTCGGGCCGGGCGGCGTGAAAGCCGTGGTCCGAGATCACCAGCACGTTCAGGTCCTTGGGACCGGCTTTCAGGAACCGCCCGAGCGCCTGGTCGACCGCCTCGTAGGATCTCGGGACCCGGTCGCGATCCGCCGAGGCCCGATCGGCCCCGTCGAACGCCTCGGGCTCGTAGGACCGCCAGTGGTTGTGGCTGACGATGTCCGGGCTGCGGAAGTAGACCAGGAGCAGGTCGAAGCCCTGCCCCGCAAGCGTGGTCGCGGCCCGCGCGATCGCCCGGTCTCGCATCTCCGCCTCGTCGTCGGCGCCGAACAGGCTCGGCTCCTCCTTCGCCCGGCGGACCTCCTCCAGGAAGGTCGGCAGATAGGAAGGCGGCGAGACGCGGCGCTCCAGGTCGAGCAGAGCCCGGTCGGTCACCACGACGCCGTTGACCTCCTCCGCCGGCCAGGACCCCCACCACCCGAGCACGGCGACCCGCCGCCCGGACTGGGTGAGCATGTTCCAGATCGCCGGCACCTTGCGGACGTCCGACGAGATGGGGACGTCCCCCTTCGGCGTCGGCACCACGAAATCCGTGATCCCGTGCTCGCGGGGGGTGACCCCGGTCGCGATCGTGGTCCAGATCACCGGCGACGAGTTGTAGGCGGTGCGCAGGGTGGCCGTGGTGCCCCGCTCGGCCAGGCTCCGGAGGTTCGGGAGGCGCCCCTCGGCCCAGAGCTTCCGGATGACCTTCCACTCCCCCCCGTCGATGCCCACGACCAGGATCGGATGCGGCTTCGGCGGCGGCTCCTTGCCGCAGCCTCCCGACACCAGGACCAGCAGGACGGAGAGGAGGAGACCGCGTCTCACGACGGGAGCCCCAGCCGGTCGAGCAGCTCGTCGAAGGCGGGCTCGCCGTGCAGCCGCTCGAAGAACGGCCGCACCCGCAGCCAGGCAAGCTCCGTGGCGTGCACCTCGAAGGCCCGGCCGAGCCACTCCAGGGCGGACTCCAGGTCGCCGAGGCCGACCTGAACCTGCGCGATCAGGGCCGGAGAGATGTAATGCTGCCGCGAGCGCTCCACCAGCTCCTCCAGCACCGTCCGGGCCTCCTGCTTCGCGCCATAGCGGCCATAGGTATAACCGAGGCCCGCCAGCATCTCGGCCCGGCGGTCGCGGGCCGCGGCCTTCAGCTCCTGGACCGCCTCCTGCGGCCGGCCCTCCTCGGCATGGCAGAGCCCCAGGAAGAAGCGCGCCAGAGGGAAGTCGGGATCGATCTCCAGCACCCGGCGGCACTGCTCCGCCGCCGCCGTGGTATCACGGGCATAGAAGAGCTGGATCGCCAGGCTCGTGCTGACCGGCAGCGACAGGGGATCGAGCTCGAGGGCCGTCTGCAGCTCCGCGGCCGCCTCCTCGAAGCGCATCAGCGGAGTGAGGTAGTTGATCGCATACCACTGGTGGGCCGTCGCGTAGCCCGGCGCCAGCCGGATCGCGCGCTGGAAGCTCTCCTCCGCGGCGGGCCAGTCCCAGTCGTAGACCGCGGAGACACAGGCCAGGGAGGTATGGGCCTCGGCCAGGGTCTTGTCGAGCTCGAGCGCCCGCGCCGCGGCTTCGCGCGCT
>Ga0268265_10000265_pt1 | contig 59618 bp, 47 predicted proteins | sample KBSSwiS52_FD_190355 | JGI IMG/M metagenome (GOLD analysis project Ga0268265, IMG submission 190355) | Switchgrass rhizosphere microbial communities from Kellogg Biological Station, Michigan, USA - KBS Switchgrass S5-2 (SPAdes) (version 2) | ecosystem: Host-associated > Plants > Roots >... | reverse complement strand
ATCGCTGCCGAGCGCAGGCCCAGCATCGATCCGCAGGCCGTGATCGCCACCAATCTCGCCGCTGCACAGCGCGCGTTCCGCGAAGGTCACTCACTCGAGCCACGCGGCCAGAGCGCAATCGACTACTACAACACCGTGCTCGCGCTGGAACCCGCGAACGCGGCCGCGCACCAGGGCATCGACCAGATTGCAGATCGTTTCGCCGTCGAGGCCGGCATGGCTATCGCCCGGGGACAGATGGCAGCGGCCATCGTCGCTCTCGACAGCCTCCGGCGTGTGCGACCGGAGCATCGGCGGCTGCAGGAGCTGGAAGCGCAACTCAATGCGGCACAGGAGACATTGGCCGCGGCTGTGCCGGCGCGCATGCAGCCCACTCCTGAGGCGCCGAAGGCACCTCCGGCTGCGGTCAAGCCAGCGTTGCAGCAGCACGTCGAGGCGCAAGCTCGCGCCGTCGCCGAAGCCGCAGCAGCGTTGAAGCGCGATCAGCAGGAGCTCGCGAACGCCCAGCAGCAGTTCGCAGCCAAGATCGAAGCCGCGGAAGCGCAGCTCGCAGCTGTGCACAAGGAGAAAGAGGTCGTCGCGCCATTGCCGGCGGTGGCTCTTGTTCCTGCGGCCGCAGCGCCCGCGGCACCGACTCCGCGCCTCGCCCGCATGGTTCGGCCGGAGTATCCGTCCGAAGCGCTGCGCACTGGCGCCGAAGGTTGGGTCAACGTGAGCGTAGCGATCACGCCGGCGGGCAACGTCGTCGATCCGCGAGTCGAACAAAGCAGCAACGGCACGCTGTTCAATCGCGCAGCGCTCGCCGCCGTACGCAAGTGGCGATACGAGCCCTTCGCCTCCGCCGACCCGCTCGCCTCGCAACGCGTGCTGGTGCGCGTCGAATTTCGAATGGAAGAACGGCATTAAGAAGAAGTCAGGCTGCAGCTTGACCACAGCCGGAACAACTCGCATCTGTTAAAGTCTCAACGTGAGTCAAGTCACGGGGGCTTCGATAGCAATGCGAACGCATAGCTTTCTTTCAAAGATCGCGATCTGCCTGATCGTCGCCGGTTTCAGCGTCGCAGCCGTCGCAGGCGAGCGACAGGATGCGCGCCTCACGACAGCGACGCGCGTGCTCACCGAGCTGATGCAGATGCCGGAGCAGAACATTCCGACCTGGCTGCTCGAGCGCGCCCACGCCGTCGCGGTGATTCCCGCGGTGATCAAAGTCGGGCTCGGCGTCGGCGCACGGCGCGGCAAAGGTGTCCTCGTCGTCCGCAAGGACAACGGCGAGTGGAGCAATCCAGTGTTCGTCAACCTCACCGGCGGCAGCTTCGGCTTCCAGGTCGGCGTGCAGTCGACGGACATCGTGCTGGTGTTCACTTCCCGGAAGAGCATCGAAGGCATCGTCGGCGGCAAGGTCACGCTGGGCGCCGATGCGTCGGTGGCTGCCGGACCGGTCGGTCGCCAGAGCTCGGCCGCCACTGACGTAGGACTCTCCGCACAGGTCTACTCGTACTCGCGCGCGCAGGGTCTGTTCGCGGGCGTGGCGCTCGATGGCTCGGCGATGACGATCGATGGCAAATCGAACGAGTCGTTCTACGGCCGGCCCGGCGTGCTGGCGAGCGACCTCATCCGTGCGGATGCACCTCCGGCACCTGCTCCGTCGAACGAATTCATCGCCGTGCTGCAGCGCTCAGCGACCGGTGTGGCCGCGTCGAACGCGGCTCCGCGAACCACGACGGCGGAAGCGGCTCCCGCGGCGTCCTCCCCGGCTCCCCAGCAATCGCAGGCGAAGCCGGCGCAGACGTACCCGTTGGAAGATCAGCATCCGGGTCAGGAACCGCCGGAGTAAGTTTCCTCCCGGATGGCGACCTGGATCGCGTTGCTGCGTGGAGTGGGCGGCGGCATCCGGCCGTTGCCGATGCGCGATCTCACGGTAGCGCTCGAGGGGATCGGGCTGAAAGACGTCCGCACCTACATCCAGAGCGGCAACGTCGTCTTCAACAGCACCAAAGCCGCGACGCGGCTCGCCGGCGAGATCGAGCGCTGCATCGAGAAGAAGTTCGGCTTCCATTCCAAGACCTTCGTCCTCAGTGTCGGTGATTTGCAGCGTGCCGCCGCCGGCAATCCGTTCCCGCAGGCCGACCGGGAGCCGAAGACGCTGCACCTGTTCTTCCTCTCGAAGCCCGCCAAGGCCCCGCAGCTCGACGCCATGAACGAGCTGAAGACGAAATCCGAGCAGTTCGTGCTGACGAACAAGGTGTTCTACTTCTACGCACCCGACGGCTTCGGCACCTCGAAGCTCGCAGCGAAAGTCGGCCGACTGCTCGGCGTAGAGATAGAGATGACGGCGCGCAACTGGCGCACGGTGGGGAAGCTGCTGGAGCTGGCGCAGGAATGAGATCGAGTCCCGTGCGATCGACGTGGCTGCTTGTCATCCTCGCCGCCGCGAGCCTCAGTGCGCGTGCGCAGCAGTGCCCCGACATCGCGCCGTATCAGAAAGCGCGCGACACGATCGCCGATCTCGGCCGAGTCGTCGCGCCGACCGGGATTCAGGAGTCGTACAAGACGAAGGTCGGCGGCATAGACCAGTGGATCAACGTGCGCGGCCAGGACAAGGCCAATCCAATCATCCTGTTCGTGCATGGCGGCCCCGCATCGCCGCTGATTCCCACGCTGTGGCAATTTCAACGCCCGCTGGAAGAGTACTTCACGGTCGTCAACTACGATCAGCGCGGCGCGGGGAAGACGTTCGTCGAGGATCACTCGGACGCCGTCGCGGCCAGCCTGCACATTCCGCGTTACATCGACGACGCGATCGAAGTCGCGGAGCACGTCCGCAAGCGCTACGGCAAGAGCAAGGTGATCCTGATGGCGCACAGCTGGGGCACGGTGATCGGCCTCGGCGCGGCGCTGAAGCGACCCGACCTGTTCTACGCGTACGTCGGCGTCGGCCAGGTCATCAACACGCGCGACAACGAGCGGATCAGCTTCGAGTACGGGTTGCAGCAGGCGAGGGCGCGCGGCAACACGGAAGCAGTGAAAGAGATGGAGAGCATCGCGCCCTACCCTGGCGACCAGCCGATCACGCGCGAGCGCATCATCATCGCGCGCAAGTGGGCGCAGTTTTACGGCGGCCTCACTGCCTTTCGCGAGGAGTCGCGCTACTTCTTCAACGCGCCGCTGCTTTCGCCGGAGTACTCGGCGGCGGACGTGTGCGCGGTCGACCAGGGCAACGTGTTCACGCTCGGCAGAGTGCTGCCTGAGTTCCTGAACGTGGACTACAAGGGCGTGCGCTCGCTGTCGATCCCGGTCTTCATGTTCATGGGGCGCCACGACTACACCACGCCGGCGCAGCCCACGGCTGACTGGCTCGCCAAGGTGAGCGCGCCGGCGAAGCAAGGTGTGTGGTTCGAGCGCTCCTCGCATATGATTCCCTGGGAAGAGCCGGGCAAGATGCTGCTGAGCCTCGTGCAAGCGGTACGTCCCCTGGCCCGGCCAGGCGATAATCCGAACGAGAATCGACGCCCCTGATCATGCGAATCCGAATGAGCTTCGCGCGCTTCTGCATCCTCCTGGTGGCCCTGCACGCAGGCCTGGCGTCAGCCTTCGACTTCGATGACGTCGCCGAGCTGGCGCAGCTGCAGGCGCGGCAGGCGTACCGCAGCGCCAGCCGCAAGGCTCCCGCACAGCTGCAAGCGCTCAACTACGATCAGTACCGCGACATTCGCTTTCGTCCCGCGCGCGCCATCTGGCGGGCGGATCAGCTGCCGTTCGAGCTGATGTTCTTTCACCTCGGCAAGTTCCAGAAGGAGTCGGTGCGGATCGACGAGGTCAACGCCGACGGCACGCGCCACCTGCCCTACCGCGCCAGCGACTTCGATTTCGGCAAGAACAAGCTCTCGCCGCAGAGCTGGGGCGATCTCGGCTTCGGCGGTTTCCGCGCGCATTACCCGCTGAATGGCAGCGCGTACAAGGACGAGCTGGTCGTGTTCCTCGGCGCGAGCTACTTTCGCGCGCTCGGCGCCGGCCAGCGCTACGGCCTGTCGGCGCGCGGTCTGGCAATCGACACCGTCGGCGGTCAGGGCGAGGAGTTTCCGGCGTTCACCCGATTCTGGGTCGTCAAGCCTGCGAAGGATGCGACGACGCTGACGATCTACGCGCTGCTCGACTCGCCGCGCGCGACCGGCGCGTATCAGTTCGACGTGCATCCCGGCGCCGAGACGGTGATGGACGTACGCGGGCGCATCTTCCTGCGCGCGAGTGTGGCAACGCTCGGCATCGCGCCGCTGACAAGCATGTTCTTCTTCGGCGAGAACCAGCCGCATCGCACGGATTTCCGGCCCGAGGTGCACGACTCCGACGGCTTGATGGTCGCCACCGGCAGCGGCGAGTGGATCTGGCGGCCGCTGCTCAATCCGCGGCAAACGCTGACGACGTCGTTCTCCATGGAGACTCTGCGCGGCTTCGGGCTCATGCAGCGCGACCGCGACTTCCGCAACTACGAGGACAGCGAAGCCCGTTACGAGCTGCGGCCGAGCGCGTGGGTCGAGCCGACGGGCACCTGGGCGCCGGGACGGGTCGAGCTCATGCAGTTGAATACGCCCGACGAGACCAACGACAACGTCGTCGCGTACTGGGTGCCCCGCGACCCGCCGGCGCCCGGTCAGCCGCTCGATTTCACGTACCGACTGCATTGGCAAGGACAGCAACAGGAGCAGCATCCGCCGGGCGCATGGGTTCTGCAGTCGCGCGCCGGTCGCGGCTATGCGGAGCTTGCCGAAGACGAGCAACAGTACGTAGTCGACTTCAGCGGTCCATCGCTCGCTGCGCTGCCCGCCGACGCGACAGTGAAAGCAGTCGTGACCGCGCCGTCGAACGGTCAGGTACGGGAGAGCAACGCTTATCGTGTCGAGGCGACGGGCGCGTGGCGCATGACGGTGATCGTCAAGCAGCTCAATCGTAACGAACCGACGGAGCTGCGCGGCTTCCTGCAGAGCGGCAACGACGTGCTGACCGAGACGTGGAGCAACATCCTGCCGCCGCTGTTGCAGCGATAGGAGAATGACTCTCGCCAAGACGCAAAGATCGTCAAGGGACAGAATTCAGATCTATGGATCTGTAGACATTTGGATCCGAATCTCTGGTTCTTCTTGGCGGGCTTGGCGATCTTGGCGAGAGAAATCTCTTAGGAACCGTCGCGCAGCAACGCGATCACCTGGTCGCGAACTGCGCGATCGTGCACCGGCATCACCAGCACATCGCCCGGCCGCGACCAGTCGAGCGCGCGATTGACCGCATCGAGCTCGCTGGGCTGTACTTCGATAGAGGATTCGAGCAAGCCGGCGCGCAACAGCGCCGAGCGCAGAATCTCGGGGACTTCACCCGGCGCACGGCCGCGCATGTACGACTGCGTTTCCTTCACCACGACGAAATCCGGTCGGAAGCGCGCCGCCATTGCAGCGAGCGCTTCGATGTCCGCGTTCGAGCGATTGCCGGCCTGACCCAGCAGCAATGCGATGCGTCCGTTGCGGCGTAGACGCGTCGCAACGTTCAGCAGGCCTCGCAGGCCGTCTGGGTTGTGCGCGTAGTCGATGAGCACCTGCGCGCCGCGATACTCATAGCGCATCAGCCGCCCCGGATTGTCGGTCGGGTCCGCGCCGAAACGCGCGAGCACTGCCGCAAGGATCGAGGCTGGAATTCCGAGGCCGAGCGCAGCGAGCGCGACGCCGGCAACGTTCTGCACGTTGTAATCGGCGGTGCCGTCCACCGTGAGCGGCATGTCTGCCGCCGCACCGAGATCGAACTCCTCGGCGGCGCTGTCGCGCGCCCAGCTCACGATGAGCCGCCCATTGCGCACTCCGCTGGTCGAGCCGCCCTTCATGCGATGGGAGAGCAGCACCGGGTCATCGTAGTTGCGCGAGAACCAGCCGAGTGGACAAGCGAACTGATCGGCGCGCGATCGCAGCATCGCGTCGTCTGCGTTGAGCACGAGCAGGCCGCGATCGTCGATGGCGCTCGCGACGACCAGCTTGGTGTCGGTGAGCCCCGCCAGATCGTCGATGCCGTATTCGCCGAAGTGATCGGCGCTGATGTTCGTGACGACCGCGACGCGCGCGCGCTGTAGCGCGAGCCCGCGGCGCAGGATGCCGCCGCGGGCGGTTTCGATTATCGCCGCCTGCACGCGCTCGTCGCGTAAAACTGTCCGCGCTCCGACCGGGCCCGAGTAGTCGCCGCGCTCGATCTGCTCGCCGCCGACGAACAGGCCGTCGGTGCAGTTGTAACCGTCACGCCATCCCTGCGCTCGCGCGCAGGCGGCAAGCAATCGCACCGTCGTCGTCTTGCCGTTCGAACCGGTCACGATTGCAGTCGGCACGTTGCGCAGCTCGTTCCACGGCACGTGCTCGGCGTCGGGCAACGCATCGAGCGGCCACGTGCGACCGCCGGCGCCGGAGCCGAGCGTCAGGCAATCGTCGTCCGCGAGAACCGACAACGCACGTGAATGAGCTGCAGCCACCAGGGCGCGCAGGCGCGGCGAGCCCTCGATGCTCGACAACTTTGCGAATCGTGCGAACGCAGCCGGCTCGTCGATGACCGGCAGTGCAGCTGCAAACGCCGCCGACATCGACGACTGCTCCGCGGCAACGCGTGCGGCATCGATCAACGCGTTTTCGAGATGCCGCCACCGAGTCGGATCAGCAGCGACGAGCGACGCGCAGAATGCCCACTCATTGACTTCGGTCGCGGTGAACAGCTGATCGAGCGGCGCGGAGATCGCCAGAGAAGTTCCGGACGCGTGTCGACGCGCGACGATCGCTGGTGGGGTATCAGGCCAGCGCAATGACGCGCGCGCGCGCGCGACGCGCCTGCGCCACTCGGCCTGCACCGTCGCATCGACTTCGACTCCGAGCGTCTCCAGGACTGCGCCGGTCGAAGCGAAGAACAGGTTGCTGCCGGTCAGGCGTCGCGAGCTGTCGAACGGCAATGCGGCCGGTTCGCTCAGTCATCGACCTCCGGCGCGAGGCGAATGCCACGTTCGTCGCGCAGCAGACCTTCGAGGCTCGGCAGCGGTGGCAGCTCAGTGGTTGCGTCCGAGAATGTGGGGGCGTGCACCGGCGCAGCGGCACGCGCCTGCGGCTCCGGCGCGCCGGCCGGCCGGAACTTCGTGATCTGTTTCCACGAGCGGACCAGCGCGTCCGCGAAAACCAGCAGCAGGTCGCCGGGCTGCCCCATGTTGAGCGCCGCGTCGATCGCCTCCTGCTCGTCGGGAATGATGGAGATCTGCTTGTTCAATACGCCCTCGCCGATCAGCGCGGTGGCGATCATGCGCGGCACTTCGTCCGACGCGCGGTCGCGCAGGTTGTCGTCGCGGCGGCAGATGTAGTGATCGAAGCGGCCGGCGACCGCCTTGGCGATCGCATGCAGATCCTCGTCGCGCCGGTCGCCGGGTCCGGCGACGACGACGATGCGTCGGCCGGTCACGTCGAGCCGCTGCGCCAGCTCCGCCATCGCGGCAACCGCGTGCGCGTTGTGGCCGTAGTCGAACACGACTTTGAACGGATGCTCGTTGAAGACGTTCATGCGGCCGGGCGCCTGGAAGAACGTCGTGTCGAACGTCCGCAGGCCCTGACGGATCGCGTCGAGCTTGATGCCGAGCGAAAACGCCATCGCCGCGGCGAACATCGCGTTCTGCACGTTGTGGATCGCGCGACCTTCGAGCGTCGCGGGGATCAGGTGCGTCCACAACAGCGGAATGTGGCTGCCGCGATCGTAGAGCGTGATCATCTGCCCGTTGACGCCGGCTTCGAGCGCGCAGGCGCGGCCGCCGGCGCGGATGTGCTCGCGCACCAGCGGGTGCTGCGGGTTCATCGTCACGTAGCAGATGTTCTTCGCTTCCGTGTAGCCGGACATCTTGAGCACGAGCGGATCGTCGGCATTCAGGACCGCGCAGTCGGTCGCGACTTCGATCACGACGCGCTTCACTTCAGCGAGCTGCTCCAACGTATCGATCCCCTTCAGACCGAGGTGATCGGACTGCACGTTGAGCACCGCGCCGACGTTCACCTGGCGCACGCCCATGCCGGCGCGCAGCAAGCCGCCGCGTGCGGTTTCGAGCACGGCCACGTCGATCTGCGGATCGGCGAGCACCATCTGCGCGGACATCGGGCCGGTCATGTCGCCTTGAACGGTGCGCTGGCCGTCGATGTACACGCCATCGGTCGTCGTGAGGCCGGGTGTGTAACCACCCATCTTGGTGATGTGCGCGAGCATGCGAGCGGTCGTCGTCTTGCCGTTCGTGCCCGTCACTGCCGCGATCGGCACACGCGACGGCGCGCCTGGCGGGAACAGCATGTCGATGACTGGTCCGGCGACGTCGCGCGACGTGCCCTCGCTCGGCGCGACGTGCATGCGGAAGCCCGGCGCTGCGTTGACCTCGCAGATACCGCCGCCGATCGTGCGATAGCTCTCGGCGATGTTCGACGAGAGGAAATCCACGCCGCCGACGTCGAGGCCGATGGCACGAATCGCGCGCACTGCCATGTCGCGGTTGTCGGGATGAATGATGTCCGTCACGTCGGTGGCCGTGCCGCCGGTCGAGAGATTCGCAGTCGAGCGGAGGTACACGACCCGTCCACGCTCCGGCACGGATTGCGCCGTGAGGCCGGCACGCTCCAGCATCTTCTCGGCCTGCGCGTCGAGCTCGAGGCGCGTCAGCACCTTCTCGTGACCGACGCCGCGGCGCGGATCCTGATTCACGATCTCGATCAGCTGCACGATCGTGTGCTCGCCGTCGCCGACGACGTGTCCCGGCGTGCGCCGGGTCGCTGCGACCAGCTCGCCGTTGACGACCAGCAAGCGATGATCGTCGCCTTCGAGGAACGACTCGACGATGACCGAACGCGAGTGCTCGCGCGCGACGTTGAATCCATGCGCGACTTCCGCGTCGGTCGTCAGGCGGATCGAAATGCCACGGCCGTGATTGCCGTTGTACGGCTTGGTGACGACTGGATAGCCGATGCGCTTGGCAGCGCGTACCGCCTGCCCGTCGTTCTGCACCAGCTCCTGTCGCGGCACCGGCAAACCGAGCGATGCGAGGATCTTGTTCGTCTCTTCCTTATCGCTCGCCAACTCCACGGCGATGTGCGGCGTGCGCCCCGAGACCGTCGCCTGGATGCGCTGCTGATACTTGCCGTGACCGAGCTGCACGAGCGATTGGTCGTTGAGCCGCAGCCACGGAATGCTGCGGCCTTCCGCCGCGCGCACCAGCGACGCGGTCGAAGGACCCAGTGCCCGGCGCTGCGCGAAGCGAATGAAGTCGTCACGCGCTTCCGGCCAGCTCCATCCTGCGGGCACCGAGCCGGCGGGACGAATCGCATCCGGCAATAGCGAGCACAGCAGGCGCAGTCCGAGATCGCCGGCGGCGACACCTTCGTCGCGCTGCGCATATTCGTAGACGACGGTGTAGACGCCCGGCTTGCCGGCGCTACGCGTCTTGCCGAAAGTGACTGCCTCGCCCGCGACGTTCTGCAGCTCGATCGCTACGTGCTCGAGCACGTGACCGAGCCACGTGCCTTCGTCCTCGCGCATGCGCCGCAGGAATCCACCGGGCTCGCGGTACGAGCACCCGTGCTCGGCCAGTCCGGGCAGGGCGGCGGCCAGGCCGTCGACGTACTGCGGGCCGAGCTTGCCCGTCGGCCATGCTTCCAGCGCGCCGAGATCGAGCTCCAGGCGAATGACGGGGAAATGCGCGTACAGCGACGGGCCGACGTAGACCGAACGATCGAGAATTTGCATGAGTGGGCGACGCTCCCCGGGAGTCCGACCCGATCATGTCCGACTGAAGTCGGACCCACAAGGACCGTGGGTCAGGCTGCAGCCTGACTCATTCTTTGGTGGGAATGAGGCGTGCGGCGGCGGCCGTGCGGGTATTCAGATCGAAGGTCGTGCCCGGCGTCAGGACATGGACCTTGAGCCCGAGGATGGCCACCGGCTGCCCCTCGGACACGCTGTCGGCCGAAGAGAAGCTCACGTCCGAGGCGTCGACGACGGTCACGCCGCCGCTGCCCTCCACTTCCAGCACCTCGTCCGGACCGATGAACACAGCGGTGTCCTCGTCCAGGCCGATGCCGATCGCGAACGGGTTGTATGCAAGTGCCGTGATCAGCCGGCCAAGCCGGTCGCGCTCGCGGAAGTGCTGGTCGAACACGAAGCGATTCGTCAACCCCAGGCCCGGCGCCAGGCGCACGCTGCCGGCGACGACCGACGAGCCCTCGTCGCCGAAGGCGATCATGTGCTCGCTCAGAATGCTGGCGCCCGCGCTCGTGCCGCCGACAGTCACGCCGGAGGCGTTGCGCTTGCGGATCAATTGGGCGACCGGCGTGCCGCCGAGTAGAGCTGTCAACCGCAGCTGGTTGCCGCCGGTGAAGAAGATGCCGGTGGCTTCGTCGATGCGCTGCAGGCGGTTCGGCTCCTGGCAGTCACGGCGCGTATCGAAGTCCATCACCGTGACGCGCGCCGCGCCGAGGTCGCGGAAGATCGCTTCGTAGCGGGTCCCGGTCTCGTGCATCTTGCTGGCGGTCGGGATCACGACGATGTCGGCGTCTGCGCTGCCGGAAACCTCGACGAACCGGCGCAGGATGCGGCGGTCGTTCTCCTTGTTCTCCGCTCCGCCGATCGGGACGATCCAGCCGCGCGTGGCGCCTTCGGCAACTCTGCTGGGACACATGTAGTGGGCTGTACTCCTCGCGTGTAATTCTAACCTTATTCGAACGCACCGCGCCGGACGCAAGTTCGATCTATGACGTGGATCTCGCCGCGTACCACGACCGTGTCGGCGCGGTGCGACTCGTCGAGCATGACGAGGTCGGCGTCGTGGCCGGCGGCAAGGCTGCCCTTGTGCGTCAGCCTGAGGAGTCTTGCAGGGTTTGTCGTAAACGCCGGCAGCGCAGCTTCGAGAGCGAGGCCGCGGTCGAGCGCCGCGCGCAGTGTTTCCAGCAGCGCGCCCGACGAGCCGACGTCCATGTGCGTGACACGACCTTCGGCATCGAAGCACGGCAGGCAGCCGCCCGCGTCGGAGCTGATGGTGACGCGATCGGCGGGCGCGCCTGCGGCTAGATAACGTTCGAGAGCCTCGGCAGCGGCATACGCGTCTTCGCCCTCTGCCACCGGAAAGGCGGTGATGTCGACGGTGCAGCCCTGTCGCGCCAGTTCCAGCGCCTCGGCGAACAGAGCGCGGCGCCGATTGACGTGCGTGGGATTGAACACCCGCGCCGGCAATTCGCTCGTGCGCAGCGCTTCGCGAATCAGCTCGAGACCGCGCGGACCGTCGCCGAGATGCAGGTGCAGGATGCCGGCCTTGCCCGTCATCACGCCGGCGACGTGACACTCGGACGCAATCCGCAGCAGTTCATCGAGCGTCGGCTGGCTCGATCGATGATCGCTGATCGCGACCTCGCCGATGCCGATCAGCGCTTCGACGAAGACGAGATCGCCGCGCACGCTGCCCGTCAAAGTCGCTGGCGGCACGTGATAGCCGCCAGCGTAGCCATACGCGTTCAATCCCTCTTCCCGCAGCCCGTAGAGAGTGGCGAGCAACTCGCCGGGCCCGCGCGCCACGTCGTCTGTGCCGAGGAGACCGACGACGGTGGTGATGCCCGCAGTCGTGAAGCGCGACAGCGGCAGCGCCGGAACACGCGTGCGGAATCCGGCTTCGCCGCCGCCACCCGTCACGTGTACGTGGCCATCGATCAATCCAGGAATGGTTACGCGCCCGGCGGCATCTACGATGCGCGACACCGCGCGCAACGGCACGGGCAAATCGAACGCTTCGTCGCCGACCCAGAGAATCCGCCCGCCGCCGAGCAGCAGATGGCGGATGCCGAGCGGCTGCGGCGCGTAGAGGTTCGCGTTGCGAATCAGGATGAGCGTCACGGGCGCGTAGCCTGCGGGCGCGATCCTCGGCGCGTCAAGCCGCTCAGTCGGGCGGATTGTTCGTGCGCAGGAACTGATCGACCTGCTCGAGGAACGCGGTCGCGTTCTCGGGCTTGTCGAAGCCGTGGCCTTCGCCCTCGTAGACGATGTACGAGTGCGGCTTTTTCGCCTTGAGCAGCGCCTCGTGCAGCTTCCTCGACTGTGCCAGCGGCACGTTCTCGTCGTCCGAGCCATGCGCGATCAAGAGCGGAATGTTGATGCGGTCGATGGCGTACAGCGGCGAGACAGTATTCAGATCGAAGCTCTTGTCTCCCTGCACCCGCTCCCGCCACGCGGTGTAGTAGCGCGTGGCCGCGAACGCGCGCCGGTCGTATTTGATCATTGCGGCGAGATCGGAAATGCCGGCGAAGCTGATCGCGCAGCGGTAGATCTCGGGATTGCGTGCCGCAGCCCACAGCGCAGCGTAGCCGCCATACGATCCGCCCATGATGCAGACGCGCTTCGGGTCCACCTTGCCCTGCTCGACCAGCCACTTCACGCCGTCGTCGAGATCGTCCTGCATCGTGCGACCCCACTGGCCTTCGCCCTTGACGACGAAGTCGCGGCCATAGCCGGTCGAGCCGCGGAAGTTCGGCTGCAGCACGACATAGCCACGATTGGCGAGGAACTGCACCCAGGTGTCGTAGCCCCACTCGTCGCGTAAGAACGGACCGCCGTGCGGCATGACGATCAGCGGCAGTTGCCTGGCCTCCACGCCGGGCGGCAGCGTCAGATACGCCGGAATCTGCAAGCCGTCGCGGGCCGCGTAGCTGACGCTGTTCATGTCCGCGAGTTGCTTGTCAGTCATCTTGCCGTACGGTCGCGCGAGCTGGCTCATCCTGGCGGCAGGGGCGTCATAGTAGAAGTACACGCCGGGATCCGCGGCGCTACCGGACCAGATCAGCATCTTCTCGCCATCGCTGCTCATCGAGATGACGCGGTTGATGCGATCGGGCAGTGCGCGGTCGATCTTCCCCTGCAGTTCCTTCATGCGCGGGACCAGCCATTCGACGCGGCTGCGATCGTCCGTGTAGTAGACGGCCGTGATCTCGTTCTGCTCGGATATGCGGAAGTCGTCGATGTCGACCTGCGGATGCTCGAAGACCGGCTCGCCGATGGAATCGCTGGAAAAATCGTAGTGATACAGGCCGTAGCGCCCGGTACGCGCATTGGTGACGGCGTAACCGTGATCGCTGCCGTTCAGCGGGATGAAGCGCTCGATCGAGCCTTCGTCGTCATCGCCCTGCTTGAGCACGCGGCGCATGACTTTCTCGAATTTGGCATCCGCGTCCTTGCGGTAGAGCAGCCACCAGCGGTGGCTCTGGACGCCGAGGCCGGCACGCACCGTGCCGCTGGAATCGGCGAACCAGTTCCACACGTAGGGGTGCTCGCCGACGACCTTTTTCATCTCCATCGTGTCCAGGTCGACGCGATAGACCGATGGATAGTCGTAGATCGTCTTCTGCACGTTCAACAGCAGCCAGTGGCCGTCGCGATCGACGTAAATGATGTTGTCGCCTTCGACGCCCTCGTTCTTCTTGCCGATGAACGCGGCCTTGTCGGTCTTGAGGTCGTACATCACCAGGCGCGTGACGTAGACGTCGTCGCCGAACAGCACGTCCGAGTGACCGATGCTGACCAGCACGCGATCGTTGCCGGCCCAGCGATACCCGACGAGCTCCCATTTGCCCGGCATGTGGAAGGAGTGCGACGGGCCGGGCTTCGCGCCGAGCTCGAGAATCACCAGCCGCTTGCCGCCGTTGACATGGGCCTCGGTGACGACGTGCTTCGCGTCGGGCGACATTTTCGGCCCGACCATGAAGGGCAACGCGCCGAAATCGGCAGCGCTGATGAGCTGCCGCTCAACGCCGCTGGCCAGCGCCGTCCAGGTACTCAACGCGGCAAATAGTATGACTGCGAACGCTTGGGTTCCCGTGCGTTTCATTGGACACATCCCTCTTATCGTTATCATCGGGACTGCTGCACCAGCTGATATTATGCATGCCCGATGCAACGTACAGCACAGTGTTCGTGCGGCTCTGTGAAGGTCGTCGCGAAAGGCGAACCGGCAAGCGTGGTCGCTTGCCATTGCGTCGATTGCCAGCGACGCACGGGCTCTGCCTTCGGGGTCGGCGCCTATTACGCGGATGAGCACATCACGACAACCGGGCCGACCCGCGAGTTCGTCCGCCCCACCGACGCCGGCAATCAGTTCTTCACATACTTCTGCCCGACGTGCGGCACGTCCGTGTTCTGGCGTTCCAATCGCAATCCAGGCATGACCGGGATCGCGATCGGAGCATTTGCGGATCCGTCTTTTCCCGTGCCTGTGCGCTCAGTATGGGAGCGCTCGCGGCATGCGTGGGTGAAGATTCCCGTCGAGCATCACTTCGACAAGGGACGCTTGCAGAAATAGGCCCCGAGCAGCGAGGCCGGAATCGTCAGCCCGATGCCGACTACCCGGAACCACGGCGGCAGCTCGCCAGTGGTGAACGTACTGAGCACCATGCCGAGCACGCCGTACGCGAGCGCGTTGAAATACGGAATGCGGCGCGCGAGGCGAGCCACCAGATAGCCGCCCACGACTGTCGACCCCGTGCCGAGAATGAGCGCGGCCCTGAGATAACCCCGGTCGTTGGCCAGCGCCACTGCAGCCGCGCGCACCTGTTCATCGGTGGCATTCGCGACCAGATCGCTAAACGTGCTGAAGAGCACGATGCCTGTGACGAAATCGATGCCGAACACGGCCAGCGTCGCCAGCACGATTGCGCGCAGATCGATATGTTTCATCATCGGCGGACAGCGTACAGGAAGCGCGCGTAGCCGAGCTCGGACGCATTCTTCGTCAGCTCGACGTTGACCCAGGCGACGACATCGCCGAACGGGCGGTCACGGAACGGCCAACGAGTGAGCTGAGTGGACTGCAGGTCGCTGTCGGTGATTTTGTCGAGCGCCGCGACCCATTCGTTGCGCAGCTGGCCGAGCCGTTCACGCACTCCGTCCGCAGTACCCGGCCAGGTCACCGCTTCCCGCGTCAGATTGCCCGCGCCGAAGGAATGGTCGAGCACCATCGACCACCAGAATCCGATGTGCCACGTGATCCAGGCGATGCTGGACGGGCCGAGATCGTAGCGCTCGTGCTCGGGCCAATCGGCGCGCCATGTTCCGTCGGCAGCGCGCTGCACGTGCAGGCCCCGCGTTGCCGGCCGCCACAAGCATTCCTCTGTGTCGAGTCCGGTGAGATGCAGATCAGTGAGCAGCCACGCCGTCCTGAACTGGCGGCGCAGATAGCTGCCGTCGTTCGTCATCGCTCCTCCTCGCGTGCTACGAGGAGGAGCTTAACGCATGCCGAACCGGAAGATGTTTTCAGCCGAGCAGCTTGCCGAGCGATGCGAGCGCGCCGCCGAGATCGTTCGCCGCCGGCACTTTGCCGCCCGGAGAGATCTTGTCGACGACCTGCGGCAAGAGACCGGCCAGCGTGCTGGTCGTCTCCGACTCACCGATGCCGGCTTTCTTCGCGAGGTCCGCGATCGTGCCCGCGCCGAGCACCTTGCTCACCTGATCGGCGGAGATCGGCAGATTCTGCCCGGTGCCGATCCATGACTGCAGGACGTTGCCGAGCCCGGCGCTCTGGAATTTGCTTGTCAGGTCCGCGAGTGCGCCCGGCTTGCTGAGCATCGCGATGAGCTGTTGCAGCAGCACCGCGCTGACGCCTGCGCCTTTGCCCTGCCCGAGAACGCTACCGACTGCGCCGCCAAACTGGTCTAGCACACCCATGGTCGTACCCTCCGGAAACAGGTTGGGCGTCGGAGTCTACGCCTGAGGATTATGTCGGCTGATAGGTGGTCGCCACGCTTCGTGGGCATGTATGCGACGGCAGTAGCCTACCGAGGGGCGGTCGGCCCGCCGCGCGCTGCGGGGATCGGCGCCAAACTGATTCCCCATTTCAAATGAATGGGACCGGCCAGCGCATGTGCCAATGCCGACCTCGCGAAATTCCTGAATGCCGGATATTCGCTGGAGCTGCGCTACTCCTTCCTGGAAATCTGCCGAGACTGCGGCCGTGCTGCTGCCCGCGGGATCATGCAAGCATTGAACTGAACGAAGGTGTCACGCCTTCACAGGCTCCTCGTATGAGACGCCGCAGCCGCCGAGCCCGCAGTACCCACCGGGATTCTTGTGCAGGTACTGCTGGTGGTAATCCTCGGCGTAGTAGAACTCCGGCACGTCCTTGATCTCGGTGGTGATCGCGCCGTGACCGGCCTTCTTCAGTCGCTCGCCATAGCTCTTCAAGCTCCCCTCGGCAGCGGCGCGCTGCTCGGCGTCGTACACGTAGATGCCTGAGCGGTACTGCGTGCCGACGTCGCCGCCCTGACGCATGCCCTGCGTCGGGTCGTGCGATTCCCAGAACGTCTTCAACAACGTTTCGTAACTGACTTTGCGCGGGTCGTACACGACGCGCACGACCTCGTTGTGGGCGGTGTAGCCCGAGCACACTTCTTCATAAGTCGGATTCGGCGTTGAGCCAGCGGCATAGCCGACGGCGGTGCTGTACACGCCGGGCAGCTGCCAGAACTTCTTTTCGGCTCCCCAGAAACAACCGAGGCCGAACAGCGCGAGCTTCGTGCCTTCCGGAAACGGCGGCACGATGCGGTTGCCGTTTACGGCGTGACGCTCAGGCACCGGCATTGGCGCTGGACGTCCCGGCAACACATCCGAGGGCTCCGGCATGACGGCTTTTTTGCGGAACGGGTTCATGGCGAGTTCCTTGAGCGGAAACGGGGAGGAGGCTCTACGTGGGGTCGCGGCAAGGGTAAGCAAGAGACCACGGCCGGGGCAAACAGCCGGCTACCCGGCCCGGGCGTGACCTCCATCACTCTTCCGCAGCGTGATGCCCCGCAATAGCGGGACAGTCCTTGCGCAGGCCTGCCCCGGTGGTATTAATGGCAGCAAGGTTTGCCCATGAACGCGCTTTCCCAGCCGTTTGCAGCGCTGATCCTCTCAGCCGCCCTGCTGCCTTGGACGGTCGCCGCCGAGACCCCGGCCGCGAGCTCGAACACCGTGATCGGACCGAACGTGATGCTCGCGGATGGCGCCGAAGCGTTGATGCGCGGCGACTGGCAGCGTGGCATTCAGCTCACGCAGATGGGACTCACGTTCGCAGTCACGCAGCAGGATCGCGCCTCGGCGCTCGCGAATCTGTGCGCCGGTTTCGCAGCGCTCAAGCAGTATCAGCGCGCGCTCGAACATTGCGATCAGTCGATCGAGCTCGTCTCGGACAACTGGCGGACGTGGCAAAACCGCGCGGCCGCGAACCTGGGGTTGGGCAAGATCGAAGAGTCGCTGCGCGACATTCAGCGCGGGCTGCAGCTCAACCCGGATTCGGATTCGTTACAGAAGACGCTCGCGATCGCGCGCGGTCAGGAAAAACTCCAGCAGGAGCGCATGAGGCACCTGCTGGAGTCGTAGAAGGATGTCAGGCTTCAGCCTGACTCGAGCGAAGGCGTCAATCCGGCCGTGCCGATTCCGCCCATGAATGCCAAGCCATCCGGCGCACGACGGCATTCGCGCGGCGTGACTCCGTGGAAACGACGCAGCGCGCGGAACAACGTCGAGCGCGAGTCGAACCCGACCTGCTTCACGATGTCCTCGACCGCCAACTCCGTACCGCGCAACAAGCGCGCGGCGACAGTCGTGCGCTTGCGTTGCAGATACTCGTGCGGCGTCACATCGTGGATGCGCTTGAACAGCCGCAGGAAGTGATGGCGCGACAGGAACGCGGCCCGGGCCATGTCGCCGAGCATGAGCGGCTTGTCGTAATTCGAATGAATGAAGTCGGTCGCGAGCGAAACGCGCCGCAGGATCTCGCGGCGTGTTGCCGCCCGGCGCACCGGAACCGAATGCGCGCGTGCGACGACTTGCCGGTGGCGCATCAGCAGCCGCTCGAGCAGGAAGGCGAATTGCTCTTCGTACCAGAGCGCGTCATCCAACCCCATCTCGCAGTGACGACGAATGAAGAGCAGCACCGGCGTGACGCTGCGATCGTGCGTGTACAGATGCGGCATGAAGGGCAGTGCCGCGGACTGGACGACCTCGCCGCTCTCCAGCAAGCGATCTTCGGGCGTGATCAACGCGCCGAGCGTCTCTTCCGGCATGCCGCGCCGGAACAGGATCGTCAGGGCATGCACTTCACGCGCGCCGCGGATGCGGACGTTCGCGGGACATGCAGGCACTGTCATCCAGGTGTCATCGTCGACGAATACTCGTCGACCGTCGAGCGCGACTTCCTGTCGCCCGTTCCAGGCGCAGAGCACGGCCAGGCGCTCGGCATCGAGCGCGTAGTCCGCCACTTGCGTCTTCACATTGAGGATTGCGTTACCGGTGTCGAGTTGCCGGACCACGCCGGGATTCAAATCGCCGCCGCCTGTCATCTCATGGGCTCTACGGAGAATCATCCGCACACCCCTCCCCGTTCGTCGAAACAACCGCCGGAAACGGCGCCGGCGTCACCCGAGAACTTGCTCATCGCGTCTCGATCAGTTGCCTTGTGATTGATCGTCATTACGCGGATGCGTTCCCATGCCTACAAGGGAATTACGATGATCAGATCGCAGCATGCGACGAAAGGTTTCAGGGCTCTCACGCGTTCGGCGCGCGGGTCACACAATTGCGCAACACATGCCACCGACGTTGCGAACTGGAAAACACGCTACTTCGAAACTTGTGATGCGCCAAAGAGATGAACCGTTGCAGCGACGTGGCGCGCGTGCGTCATTCACCGGTCATATGCGTAGTTTTACCGGTTGCAGCGGACACATCGGACACTTTAGGGCGCGCGGCGCAGAGCACGTTAGAATCGCGCCTGCCCATTCCTAACCTGCACTGGCCGTTTATGCCCACCATCGTTCACGAACACAATCTCGCCCGCCCGATTCCGAAGCAGTGCCAGTTCGGCATTCGCGTAAAGCTGCGCAGCACGGACCCGTTCAAGAACCTGGTGGGAGCGGAGTGGAACAAGGAGCACTGGTTCGCCACGCGCGAGGAGCGCGACCGTGCGCTGAAGGAAATGAGCGGACGCTACGTGTATTTCCGGCCCGGCGACCAACCCAGTTTGGAATTTGAGAAGGTCGATAAATAAAAATCAGAAGGTGCGGCCCAGGAACAGGTAGAACGCCTTGTCGCCGCCCTCGTCGTAGCCGGCAGCCAGGTACACCGGTCCGAGCGGCGTATCGAGCCCGAAGAACACGCTGCCATTCATCCGCAAGTCGCTGAACATATCCTTGCGATCGAGCCAGGTGTTGCCGGCCTCCAGCGAGACACCCGCGTACGCAGGCAGATCGAGCACGCCGGAGCCGCCGCGACCGACCCTGCGGTAATAGATGAGTCGGCCGATGCCATAGTGCGGCCCCGACAGGAAGCCGGGCGTCAATCCCGAGAGATTCAGAAATCCGCCGAGCGTGAACGAATTCTCCGGCGTCTCGAGCGCGTCGACCGTGGTCCCCTCGTCGGTCCAGAAGATGAACGTGTGCCGGTCGAACGAGCGCGCGATCAGCCAGCTCGTGCGCACGATGTCGAAGTTGCGATCGGCGCCGACACTCTCACGCTCCGCGCGCCACTCGACATCGAACTGCTGGCCATGACGCGGGAAGAAGATACTGTCGAGCTTGTCGTAAGAGAACCGCGTGAAATAACCGCCGCGCTCGAACTCGGTGGCCGGCAGCGAGGGGTCGCCGATCAGCAACCGCCGCCGGCCGGTACCCCGGTGCACGCCGAAGCGGATCTCTCCCCAGTTGGAGATCTCGCGGCCGAAGTCGAGCCCGCCCTCCACTTCGCGCACGCGATACTCGGCGACGCGATCGTTGTTGTTGCGCAGCTCGAACACGCTGCGCTCCTCGAAATCGAACTGCGGCGCGACGAAGTAGCGGCTGGCCAGCGACAGCGGCTGGTAGAACTCGGTGAAGAACTTCGGGTTCTCGCCGATCTGTATATCGGTCAGCCATTCGCCGCCGAGCACGTTCAGCTCCGTGGCGATGAAGCGCACGGCGGCGTTGTAACGGCTGTTCCCCTCGAAGTCGTCCTCGAGATTGAGCCCCATGCGCACGTAGTTCGGGCCCCAGCTCTTGCGTCGCAGGTCGAGCTGCAGGCCCGCGCGGCCTTCGTCCTCGACCAGCTGATAGTCGATCGACTCGAAGCGATCGAGCGCGTACAGCGATGACAGCTTGCGGCGGACCAGCTCCTTGTCGAGCTGCTTGCCGACCAGATCTTTCATCGTCTCCTGGATCAGCGGGTCGTACTGCACCGACGCGGTATCCGCACGCACAAACTGGACTACCGGCAGCTCGGTCGAGCGAGGGTTGCGGGCAGCGAGGTAGTTGCGATAGTCCGCTTCGCTCAGCGACAGCTTGGCAAGCGATGCCGACGCACCGCGTGCCGCCTCCTCTCCTGCACGCAACGCCTGCGGCACGCGACCGAAGTCAGCCGAGGCAAAGCGCCCGAGCGGCGGGTCGAGCACGATGTCCGTCGGCTTGAGCTTCTCGCGCTCTTCCAGCGTGCGGCCGCGGATCAGGATCGCGAACGCCTGGTTGGTCACTTCCAGCGGCGACTTCAGCTCGTCGCGCGAGTACAGCGGAAAGCTCACGTCCACGACGATCAGCACGTCCACGCCCATCGCGCGAGCCGTGTCGATCGGCAGATTGTCGACCAGGCCGCCGTCGACGAGCAGCCGGCCCTCGCGCTGCGCGGGTGCGAACACGCCGGGCGCCGACATGCTCGCGCGCATCGCCGTGACCAGATCGCCGGAATCCATCACGACCGCCTGACCGGTCTCGAGATCGGTCGCGATGGCGCGAAACGGAATCGGCAGGCGATCGAAGCGCTGGATTTCGGCGACCGGCAGCGCGGCGTTGCGCAGGACCTGTTCCAGCGTCTGTCCCTGCACCAGGCCGGGCGGCAGCACCAGCCCCTTGTCCTTCTTCACGCCGAGCGCAAAGCGCACCAGGAAGTTGCGCTCGTCCTGCTTGCGGCGGAAGCCGAGCTCCTCGCGCGGCGGCCGATCGCGAAACGCATCCTGCCAATTCAGCGAGCGGATCAGCGCTTCGATTTCGGCGCCGGTCATGCCGGAGGCGTACAAGCCGCCGACCACTGCACCCATGCTGGTCCCGGCGATCGCATCGACCGGCACGTGCATCTCGTCCAGAACTTTCAGGACGCCGACATGCGCCGCGCCGCGTGCGCCGCCGCCACTGAGCACGAGCCCGACGCGCGGCCGTTCACCTTCGGCAGCATGCACGCCCTGGGCGAGCAGGAGCAGGCAGAGGGTCGCTACCTGAAGCAGTCTCATCGGCTGCGAATACTAGCAGCAGTTGTGGCCGCTGAATGGCGGCTGATAGGCTGACTCAATGACAAGTCGACGCATTCGGGCCATCGCGATGCTGGGGCTCGCGATGTTCGCGGCCGCCGCCGCACCGCCGGGACGTCAGTCGGACGACGATGAGCCACAGTGGGGATCGTACGGCGGCGACCCTGGCGGCAATCGCCACTCTCCCTTGACGCAGATCACCCGCGGGAACGTCGAGCAGCTGGAAATCGCGTGGACCTATCGCACCGGCGAGCTCGGCGCCGACTTCGCTCGCGCCGACACGCTCACATTCGAAGCGACGCCGATCCTCGTACGCGACTCGCTCTACCTCAGCACCGCGACCAACATCGTGATCGCGCTCGACCCGGCAACCGGCGTGCAGCGCTGGCGCTACGACCCGCGCATCGATCGTGCGCGGCGTTATTCGGAAGCCACTTCGCGCGGCGTGTCGTCGTGGATCGATCCGACCGCGGATCCCGCGGCGCCGTGCGCCCATCGCATCATCGTGGGCACGCTCGATGCCCGGCTGATCGCTCTCGATGGCCGCACCGGACGGCCCTGCCGCGACTTCGGCAGCGGCGGCAAAGTGGATCTGAATCCAGGCCTGCGCGCCGGCGCGGCGGGCAACTATCTCGTGACCTCGCCGCCGGCGATCTATCGCAACATCGTCGTCGTCGGCTCTGCGGTCGGCGACAACGGCGCCGTCGAAATGCCGCGCGGTATCGTGCGTGCATTCGACGTTCGCAGCGGCAACAAGCTGTGGGCGTGGGACCCGATTCCGACATCCGCCGATGAAGCGACGCGCCGCGGCTGGCAACCGCAGTCAGCGCAACGCACGGGCGCGGCGAATGCTTGGTCAGTGCTGTCGGTCGATGCGGGCCGCGGCCTCATCTTCGTCCCCACCGGCTCCGCCAGCCCGGACTACTTCGGCGGCGAGCGCACGGGCGACAACAACTATGCGAACTCGCTCGTCGCCCTGCACGCCGACACCGGCGAGGTCGCGTGGCATCGCCAGCTGGTCCATCACGACGTGTGGGACTACGACGTGCCGGCGCAGCCGATGCTAATCGACATCGAGCGCGACAACAAATCGATCCCGGCCGTTGTCCAGGCAACGAAGACCGGGATGCTGTTCGTGTTCGATCGCGAGACCGGCGAGCCCGTGTTCGAAATGGTGGAACGGCCCGTGCCGCAATCCGACGTGCCGGGCGAAGCGACCTCGCCGACGCAACCGTTTCCTGCGACACCGGCGCTCGTGTCGCACGCGGCGGTGACGCCGCACGACGCATGGGGGCTCACCTTCTACGACCGCGGCAAGTGCCGCGATCTCATCTCGCACTACCGCTCCGAAGGGATTTTCACGCCGCCGAGCCTGCAGGGCACGATCGAGTCGCCCGGGTTTGCCGGCGGCGTCAACTGGGGCAGCACCGCGTTCGACAGCGAGCGGCAGCTCGTGATCGCCGCCGTCAACCACATACCGATGGTCGTGACGCTCGTGCCGCGCGACCGGTACGACGAGGCGCGGCGCTCGGAAGTGTGGGCGGATTCCGATTTTGCAGCACAGACCGGCACACCCTATGGGGTGCGCCGCGAAGTGCTGGCCTCGCCCTTCGGCCTGCCCTGCACCGCCCCGCCCTGGGGAACGCTCGCCGCCGTCGACCTGCGGCGCAACGCCATCCGCTGGCAGGTGATGCTCGGCTCGACCCGCGACATGACGCCCTGGTTCGTCCCGGCACCGACGCTGGGCATGCCGAACATGGGCGGGCCGATGGTTACGGACGGCGGACTGGTATTCATCGGTGCCGCCACCGACAATTACCTGCGCGCGTTCGATGTCGAGACCGGCCGCGAAATGTGGAAGGGCCGGCTGCCCGCGGGCGGCCAGGCGACCCCGATGAGCTACGAGGCGAATGGCCGCCAGTTCGTGCTGATCGCCGCCGGCGGCCACGGCAAGCTTGGGACCAAGCGCGGCGACTACGTGGTGGCATTTGCGCTGCCGCCGGAGTGAAGATTTCTCCACGGGAGAACATCGTGCGTGCCGACAATGACAGACTTGCAGCCGCCATGCGGCTCACCCTCCCTTGCATCGCGTTGACGCTGACGGGTACTGCCTTCGCCGGCGATCGGGTCGAGGAAGTCATCGTTACCGCGACCCGTTCCGTGCAGCAGCTGCGCGATTTCGCCGGCAGCATTTCCGTCGTCTCGAGCAACGACGTGGCTCTGGTCGGCGCAACTCATCATGCGGAGATCATGAACCGCGCGCCGGGCACGATGATCCAGCGCAACAGCGGCGAGGAAAGTCTCACCGCGATCCGCTCGCCGGTACTGACCGGCCCCGGCTCCTGCGGCGTGTTCCTGTTTCTCGAGAACAGCATCCCGATCCGGCCGATCGGGTTCTGCAACGTCAACGAGCTGTTCGAGGTGAACAGCGAGCAGGCCAGCTCGATCGAAGTCCTGCGCGGTCCCGCCGGCGTGGTGTACGGCTCCGGCGCGATGCACGGCGCTGTCAACGTCATCCAGGCGGAGCCCGCGGAGCTGCCGCGCCAGAGCGTTTCTCTCGAGGGCGGGCCGGACGAGTTCTATCGCGGCAGACTCGCGCTCTCGCGCACCGGCGACGCGACCGACATCGGCGGCACCGTGGTCGCAACGCATGACGGCGGCTGGCGCGACAATGCCGGCCTGGAAGAGCAGAAGCTGAACCTGTCGCTGTCGCACCGCGCGGCCGACTCGACGCTCGGCGTGCAATTGGCGGCGACCAATCTCAACCAGGAAACCGCAGGCTTCATCCAGGGCTTCGATGCATACAAGGACGAGAACATCGCGAAGTCGAACGCGAACCCCGAGGCCTATCGCGACGCCTACGCGCTGCGGCTGACCGGCGACTACACGCGGTCGCTGGGCGATGCGCAGCTGTCGATCCGGCCGTTCGTGCGTCACTCGCGCATGGATTTCCTGCAGCACTTCCTGATCGGCAAGCCGCTCGAGGAAAACGGCCAGGACTCGCTCGGCGTGCTCACGGCGCTGCAAATGGTGGTTCTCGCGGACATGCAGCTGCTCGCAGGCATCGACCTCGAGCTCGCCGACGGCTTCCTCAAGGAGACGCAGGCGGGACCGGCCACCGACGGCGCACCGCCTGCCAACGCGATCCGCCCCGCGGGCAAGCACTACGATTACGACGTGCAGAGCCAAGTCGCTGCTGTATACGCCCAGATCGAGCAACCCTTCGCGCAACGCTTCAAGTTGACGGCCGGCGCGCGCTTCGAGTATGTCGACTACGATTACGACAACAAGATGATCGCCGGCAACACGCGCGACGACGGCACGACTTGCGGTGCCGCGGGCTGTCTCTACAACCGGCCCGCTGACCGCAAAGACAACTTCTCGGACGTCACCTCGAAACTCGGCTTAAGCTACTCGCTCACCGACAACCATGTGCTGTACGTGACGGGTGCGCGCGGTTATCGCGCTCCGGACACGAGCGAGCTATATCGCCTGCAGCGTCAGCAGTCGATCGCGGATCTGGATTCCGAGCGACTCGACAGCGTCGAAGTGGGCGCGCGCGGCACATTCGGTCCGCTGCGCTACTCGCTCGCCGGCTTCAAGATGAAGAAGGACAACGTCATCTTCCGCGACTCCAACGGCTTCAACGTGAGCGACGGCAAGACGGATCACGAGGGCGTCGAATACGAATTCAATTGGCTGCCCATCGAGACGCTGTCGCTGGCGCTCGCCGGCACGTATGCGAAGCACACGTATGCATTCAACCGCGCCGTCGACGGCGGCGAGACGATCGTCTCGGGCCGCGACGTCGACACGGCGCCCCGCCATATAAACACGGCGCGCGTCGACTGGCGGTTCCTGCCGGTTGCGAATGCCGAGCTCGAATGGGTGTCGGTCGGCCGCTATTTCGTCGACGCCGCGAACGCCAACGAATATCCCGGCCACGACCTGCTCAACCTGCGAGTCGGCTGGGACATCCGCGAAAACTGGAGCACGACGCTGCGGCTGAACAACGTGACCGATCGCGCCTACGCCGACCGCGCCGACTTCGCCTTCGGCAACTATCGGTACTTCCCGGGGCGCGGGCGCACGCTGTTCGTCGAAGTCAGGTATCGCACCGAATAGTAAAAATGAGATGGCCCAATGAAAAGGGCCCGGCTTGCGCCGGGCCCTGGGCCACCACCACTCCCTGCAGCGAACCGATTAAGCGGGAACTCCGATCTTGCCGGTGCAGATCGGATTGAAGGCAATCAGACCGTCGAGCGCGGTACCTGCACCGAGCGCGGCACCGAACTTCGCGTTGAACAGCCCTGTCTCTTTGTGCAAGGCCATGTAGTTCAGCAGCACTGTCTGCACCAGCAGATTCACGTTGTTCGCCGCCGGGCTGCTGCTGTTCACCACGTCGCCGCCGGCGGTGTACGTGCCGATCTGCTGGTGACGGGCCGCACCCGCGCCCGAGGTCAACAGCACCGGGCGACCGCCCGCGGTCGGCGGGTTGTAGACCAGGAAGAACGAAGCGGCAGTCGACTGGTTGTCACCAGTCCACTGACCCTTGCCGCGGCCGTCGACCGAGTTGTCGACCATGCCGTTCGAGGCCAGCGAGCCGTCGCTGAATACGTAGATCATCAGCGGCTTGCCGCGACGTGCGGCGAACTCCAGACACGCGCCGATACAGCGGCCCGCGCGCAGGTCGCGCAGCTCGCCGGTCGAGCGATCGCCGGTGTGATAGTCGAAACCGCCCATGCTGATCGTGCCCGCACCCGCGTACCCTTCGACCACGAGCTTCATGACCGCCGAGGTCTTCTGGAACTCGCCGTCATTGCCGAAGTTGGGGCCGAAGATGCCGCCGGTGCCGATGATGTCCGGGTCGACAGCAGGATTGATTGCGGCTGGGCTGCTGAAGCGCGCAACCGTATCGGCCGTCCGGACGTAACCGCACTTGACCTGGGTCTCCAGTTTCGCGGGGTTGGCAACGTCCGCACCCGGATCTACTTTCAGGAGCTTCTGCTCGCTGATGCGGGCCATCTGCTCCATGACCGCGACGGTCGAGGCCGTATCGGGGCTGTTGTCCACCGGGTTGGTGAACAGCGTGCCGAGCGCGCCCGTATCGACCAGGCCGCTGGCGTCCGAAGCACGATCGACCTTGGTCGGGCGATTCGCCGGATCCATCAGCATCGCCGGTGCCATCGAATTGCCGCCCGAGTCCGAGTTCTGCGAACCGATCAGCGTCAGCAGCTCGCCGCGCGCGCCGGCCTTCGCGATGCCGTACATCGGGTTGTGCGGATTGTTGCCGGTGTCGTTCTCGGAGCGCGCAGCGATCACGCAGCCGTTCACGCCAGCGCGCGTCGCAGCCGTCGTCTTCTCGAGCATGCCGCGCAGGAACGCGCTGTCCGAGTGAAACATCAGCCCGAACTCTTCATTGATGAAGTCCTGCGTGGCGCTGTTCGGCAGCATCGTGCCGGGCAGGCCGAGCTTCGAATAGCCCTGCGTCGACAGGAAGTCGAGCTGGCCACCGTCCTTGCCGACCAGCACGTTCGAGCCGGCGATGTTCGCGCCGCCCGCGAGGTCGAAGCAGATGAAAGGGATCTTGCTCGCTCCCTGCTCGATGTTGCAGATGTTGTTGATCGGGTCCGCCTGGAAGTCGATGTCGGGCGAGAGGTCCACCGTCTGCGCCTGCGCGCGGCGCGAGCCGAGCAGCGCGCCGAGCACCGCGGGCGCCACCACGGTCGCCGCGCCAGTCGTGAACCCCTGCGCGAGGAAGTCGCGGCGGGTCACCGGCTTCTTGTGCGACTCGTGCCGCAGCGGCTCGTTGAGACCGAGTGAGCGTTTCTTGCGCGATTTGATAATCAGCATGGCTGTGTCATCCCGGAAAGCAAAGTCGGATCAGTCGATCAGCACGGCGCCGCTACCGAGCACCGCGCCGCAAGTGGCCTTCGCGATCAGTTTGGTACGGCTCGCCGGACAGGCTGCGGCGCCGCACCGGTTGAGCGTGTCGACCAGCGCGTACAGGCCTGGGCGCTTGGGACCGTTGTTTACGACCGAGTTGTCCGGCTGGTAGTAGCCCTTCAGCTCCGAGGCGCTCGGCTGCGACGCGACGCTCAAGACCATGTTGTTGATCAGCGGATCGATCAGCAGGTCCTTGCCGGGGCTGCCCACGGACTCGATGGGCGGCGTGGGCGCAGGCCCGAAGACCGCATCAGGCGTGCCGCTCAGGTTCAGACCCGGGAAGTAGCTGCTCGCCGCCGGCGACTCGACCAGCGCGTCGCAGTACTGGATCGCGAGCTGCGCGATCGCAGTCTGATGCGAGGCCAGGAACGCCGCGATGCTATCCACGGCCGGCAGCGACTGTCGGATGCTCGTGAACGTCGACTTCACCGCCGGCGTGTTCGGGCTCACGCCCGTCACTGCCGACATCGTCGCGTTGATCTTGTCGAAGGTGCGGAAGCCGATTTCCGCCGGCTTGTTCACTGCGACGGCGGTCGGCGCGACACCCGTGGCGAAGTCCGAGCAGACGTTGGTCCGCGTGCCCAGAGTGTCGAAGCACAGGAAGAACTCATCGGTAGCCGGACCCTGTTCGAGCCCGATGATCGTGCCGACCGTCGAGAGCGTCTGGCCGGTAGCTGCCGAGTAGTTGGCATCCGCGATCACCGTGTCGAGCAGGCGATACGCCTGGCCGACTTGCGGCTCGACGCCGTTGACACCGATGCGCATGCCCTTGATCGGGATGCTGCCCGGCATCGCCGAGGCGTCGAGGCTGACGAACTTCGGATTGGTGAACAGATAACCCGAGCTGTCGTACTGCTGCGCCTCGAACAGGATGTACGCCTTGGGCACGTTCACCAGGTGCGAGATGCCGAACAGCATGAAGAACTTCTCGCCGACGCCGGCCTGGAAGTTCTGCTGGATCTGCTGCAGGTTCAGCGCGCGGTTGTGGATCGCGACCAGACGGAGCACACCGGTCCACTGACGGTTGTTGCTGACTTCGTTGCCGAGCGCGAAGGCGAAGCTGTTGTCCCAGTCGCCCAGCGTGCCGCCGCCGGCGCTGTCCAGGTCGCCGGTGAACTCGCCGTTCACATAGATGCGCCGGCCGTTGACCGGATCGAAGGTCATCACGACGTGCTGCAACGAGGCCTGCAAGCGCTCGTCCGCATCGGCAGTGTGCAGCGTCGGCATGCCGTTCGCATCCGTCTTGGTGCTGCGGCCGAGGAAGTCGTAGTTGTACATCGTCTGGCCCATCGTGAAGTTGCGGGCCGTCGTGCTGCCGGAATAGGTGACGATGCGCGTGTCTTCCTGCACCACGTTGCCCGGCACGACCCACGCTTCGATGGAGTACTCGCCGGTCGCCGTGATCAGCTGATGGAACTTGCGGCTCGCCGTGGTCGAGGCCTGCGCCTTGCCGGTCCTGATGTTGATGCCCCAGCCGCCGACCCACGTGACGTCGCCGCTCAGCGTGAGGTCCGCAGCAGGATCGACGCCGCTGGTGTCGAACGCCGTGCCGCCCGAGCCGCTCTTGAACTCATAGAGTGCGATCAGGTTGTTCTCGTAGCGGTTGCCGCCGCTCGCGACCGTGCCGTCGAACAGCGTCAGCGCTTTGCTGGTGCTCAGGCTCGGATCGATCGGATTGACGACGATGGCGTCCGACAGCGCCTGGATGGCCGCCTGCATCGTGGCTGCGTTCGCAGCGCAATCGCTCCAGCAGTTGTGGAACTCGCGGCCCAGACGGATGACGAAGCGCGACTGCGCGGGGTCATCGAGATTGATCTTCGGAATCGCGGCCCGGTACGCCTCGAGGTACTGGACCGCATCCGGGCTGCCGTCGGTGTCGGACGGCAGTCCACCCGCCGCGAAGAACGGCGCCTGCTTGGTCTGGGAATCGGACTGATGGCAGTTCGAGCAGTACAGGTCCAGCAGGTCGTACACCGGCTTGTACAGCGCAGGCGGTGCGTCGGGATCCAGACGCTTGCTGGCACCCGGATCTTTCGGCGTCGGCTCGACGAGCTCGATCGCGCGGCCGCCGGTGCCGGCAGCACCGACCCAGTCCTGAATCCAGCGCGTCATGATAGCGGCGCACGAGCCCGCATCCGCGAGCCAGCAGTTGTGGCCGCCGCCGACCTTCGCAACGATGATCGACTGCGAGGGCTGGTCGCGATTGACGATGCCCTGTGCCTGCTGATACGCGGCGTTCACGTCGTCGGAGCGCGCGAACTGCGGCGCCTGGCCGCCGACGGTGTGGCAGTTACCGCAGCGATTCGTGCCGCGCACGTTTTCCCAGAAGTTGATGCGGAACGCCTGAATGTCGGCGGTCGCGGGTGCGGGGCCGTTATACGTCGGGCCGGCAGTCGGTCCCGTCGTTATCGGATTCTCTTCGGTCGGGGCACCGCCGCCGCAACCGGACAGTACTGCGCCTGCGAGCAGGGCGATCGCAGCAAGTCGTGCAACGCTGTGAGTGAAAACGCGCTTCATGGCTTACTCGCTCCTCAATGCTCGCTGCAGTGCGCAGCTACTTCGGCAAACACGCGCTTCAAGTTGCCACCGCTGCTGAAGTTGGTGGTGCTGGTGTCGACCTGGGCAAGGTCGCCCGCGTCGCTCGGCGAGCGGAAGCACACCGTGCGGAACACTTTTTCCACCTGGCATTGCGCGAACGCGCCGCTGTTGGCGAGCTCTTGGCCGAGCTCCTTGGCGCCGGTGCCCCTGTGGATCTGGTCGGGCGGGCCGGCAAAGCGGAGCATCGCCGCGTTCTTGCCCGGCAGGCTCCAGCGGTTTTCCCAGCTGTTGTTGGGCGTGACGTAGCCCTGCTTGAAGTTGTCGGAGTTGATCAGGTACTTCGGCTGCACCTGGTTGTCGGTGTAGACCAGGCGCATCTGCGTCTCGTCGAAGTCGTAGTACGCGAAAGCCTGCGCCATCGGATCCATGCCGCTGTGGCAGCCGATGCAATTGTTGAGGAACAGCGAGCTGTCGCCGCCCGGGCTGCGCGTCACGTCCTGGCGGATGCGATCCGGCGGACGCGTGACGTCGTGCACCTGCTCCATGTCGTGGCACAGGTGATTGAGCATCGTGAAGCGGAACATCGCGCGATTCGTGCCGTCGATGAAGAACGCTTCCGCGGCCGCGCGCGAGGTGATGATGCCGGCTGTCGCCGTCGGCGGCAGACCGTTCAGCGAGGATTGCGTGGTCGGCTGGAGCACCATGCGCAGATCCGCGTTGTTGCTCTCCATCGCCACGTAGTGGTCATTGTTCGTGTTCGAGTAGGCCGGGGTGATGCCCTGGCCGGTGTAGACGAGGTCGGCCGACAGCACCGTGCGGAAGTCGACGTCGTCGCGCACCATGCCGATCACGGTGGCGGTGTAATCGTTGAGCGGCGCGAACACCGTCTGGTCGCGGTTGGTCCACGGCGTCGCGAAATTCTTCAGCGTGGTCGTATAGAACTGGCTCGAGTGCGCCGCGTTCTTGTCCAGGATGAACATGCCCGCGGCAATCGGGTCGGCGAAGACGCGCCCTTCGAGATCGTTGAGCAATGCTTGCGTCGGCGGCGTGCCGACCAGGCGGTCGTACATCTCCTTCGCCTGCCGTCGCGACTCGGGACTAGCCGACGCATCGTGTTGCACGCACGCAAAGGAGGCGACCGCGAGCGTCAGCGCCATCGCTTTGACTAGCCCGCTGCGCCGCGCGTTGCCGCGCGCATTTCGACGTTTGCTGTTCATGTTTCTCATGCCAGGACCCGAATGTCAGTAAACCAGTGTTCCTGCTGCGGTCGTTGTCATCGCAAAGTCGGTCCGAGCCCGACAGTGCGCGGCGACTATAGGTCGGCGATTTCATTGCGGTAACTGTCTCAAGCAGCGTACGTCGCATGGCAGAGACAGTACCGGCGGTTTCGCGCGCGCGTGTAGGCTCGCCGCCACGATCCGACACAGGAATAAACCGGGTGCGGCGCTCGCAGTGTGAGCGCGGTCACGCAGCGCAGGGATGAACGAGCCCGACTATGGAAAATCAGGGTTGGCCGCAGCGGTTCGTGTGACCTGTTTAACGGCCCGCGGAATATGTCGAGTCGATCATCACGGTCCTTGTGGAGCACGCAATGAGTGATCAGGCCAGTCGTCTAGCAATCGCGCTCGCCATCGCGGCAGCCTGCGGCGTGCTCGCAGCGTGCAGCAGCGGCAGCGGCGGTACTGACGTCACCATCGGCAGCGGGCAGAACCAGGACCCGGTGACGCTCGACTTCCCGGTGTTCTACGTGCAGCGCCCGGTGCCCGATCCGGACGACAACATGGTGATGGACGACGCGCGCGAGCTGCGCAAGTTCGAGATCGGCGCCGACCTGTTCATGCGCGACCGCGCGTCGGTCTCCGCACCGCCGGTCAACATCACCGCGAGCGTGACCGAAGGCCTCGGCGACATCCGCGACCTGGACGTGAACTTCGACGGCAGCAAAGTCGTGTTTGCGATGCGCGCCAAGTTCATCGAAGGCGCGGACGAGGAAGACCAGCCGAGCTGGAACATCTGGGAGTTCGACGCGGCGACCAAGAACCTGCGCCGCATCATCGCCTCGGACACGGTCGAGGACGAAGGCCACGACATCATGCCGCACTACCTGCCGGACGGCAGGATCGTGTTCAGCTCGACGCGCCAGCGCCAGTCGCGCGCCATCCTGCTGGACGAGAACAAGCCGCAGTACGCCGCCCAGGACGAGGACGACAACGAGCCGGCGTTCGTGCTGCACGTGATGGATGCCGACGGCACCAACATCCACCAGATCTCCTTCAACCAGAGCCACGATCTCGATCCGGCGGTGCTGCCGAACGGCCGCATCGTGTACACGCGCTGGGAACACAACATCGACGACAACGAGTTCGATCTCTACAGCGTCAACCCTGACGGCACCGACCTGGAGTTGCTGTACGGCGCGTATAGCCACGCAACCGGTACGGTGGACCCGACCACGAATCAGCCGAGCATCATTCAGTTCCTGAGCCCGCGCCCGATGCAGGACGGCCGCACGCTGGCTGTGGTCCGTCCGTTCTCCGGCACCGGCGAAGGCGGCGACCTGGTGCTGATCGACACACAGAACTTCGTCGACAACACCGTGCCGGTCGCCTCGAGCTCCGGCATGCCCGGCCCGGCGCAGGTACGCGCCCTGCCGACCGACGTGCGTACGATCGAAGGTCCGTCGCCCGGTGGTCGCTATCGCTCGGCGTCGCCGCTGTTCGACGGCAGCGATCGCCTGCTGGTCAGCTGGTCGCAGTGCCGGCTGCTCGAAGACACGCGCATCGTGCCGTGCACGAGCGACCGGTTGGCGAATCCGGACGTAGAGGAAGCGCCGCCGCTGTACGGCATCTACGTCTACAACGTGCACGACAACACGCAGGTGCCGGTCGTGCCGCCGAAGGAAGGCTTCATCTACACCGAAGTCGTGGCGGGCTCGCCGCGCGTGGTGCCGCCGGTCATTCTCGATCACGCTGCCGGCGTGGACTTTCCGGCGGACCTGCTCTCCGAAGCCGTGGGCATCGTGAACATCAAGAGCGTCTACGACATCGACGGCGTCGACCAGGCGCCCGGCGGCATCACAACCGTGCGCAATCCGGGCAACGCGGCTTATGCGACGCGCCCGGCTCGCTTCCTGCGCATCGAGAAAGCGGTTTCGCAGCCGGACGATGACACGCGCGACATCGACACGGGCACGGCGTTCGGCCCGAACCAGGCTCTCGGCATGCGCGACATCCTCGGCTACGCACCGATCGAGCCGGACGGCTCGGTGAAAGTGAAGGTGCCGGCGAACGTCGCGCTCAACATCAGCGTGCTCGACGCGCGCGGCCGTCGTCTCAACGGCGTGCTCGGCAGCCGCCACACGAACTGGCTGCAGGTCATGCCGGGCGAGACGCTCACCTGTAATGGTTGTCACAATCCGGGCACGAATCCGCCGCGGGCCCACGGCCGCGCCGGTCTCACCACCTCCATCAACACCGGCGCGCCGACCACCGGCAGCCCGTTCCCCGGCACGAATGCCGCGTTGTTCGCCGATGCGGGCGAGACGATGGCCGAAGTGCGCAACCGCGTGATGTGCAGCGGCGCCTGCAAACCGAGCGTCGACCTGGCGTTCACGGACTACTGGCCGGCAACGCCGGCGACGACGCCGTCCGTCGACGCGTGCTACAAGGCCGGTGCATCCTCGGTGCTGTCGGACGCAGCCGATCCGAGCCAACACGTCGTTTGCTTGAACGGGCTCAATGGCACGCCGCTGCCCGTCAATCCGAGCTGCAGCTCGAACTGGACGAGCCTGTGCCGCATCACCATCCACTACGAGATGCACATCCATCCGCTGTGGAGCGTGGCGCGCCCCGTCGATACCAACGGCGATACCGTGCCGGATGTGGATCACAAGTGCACCGGCTGCCATCAGCCGCTCAACGCTGCGAACATGGTGGCCGTGCCGGCGGGCGACCTGGACCTGACGGATGGCCCGTCCGACGACGAGCCCGACCAGTTCCGCGCGTATCGCGAGCTGCTGTTCTCCGACGTCGGCCAGGTCGTGAACGCCATGGGGCAGCTCGAAGACGAGTGCCTGCAGTTCCAGACCGACCCGGTCACGAATGTGACGACCTGCGTGCAGTTCCGCCAAGTGCCGGCGTCGATGAGCGCCGCCGGTGCCACCGCCTCGGGTCGCTTCTTCGGAAAAATGGAGAACGCACCGGGCGCCGGGCAGACGGATCACCGCGACTTTATGTCACCAAGTGAGTTACGCTTGCTCTCCGAATGGCTCGACATCGGCGCGCAGTACTACAACGACCCGTTCGTCGCCCCCATGAACTGATGCGGCGGCCCTTCACACTTTTCGGGCTGCTGCTCGCTTTCATCCTCACCGTCGGCCCGGGCAGCGCCCGGGCCGATGACGTTCACAAGATCCTCATCGCCGATCCGTTCATCGAGCTGCACACCGGTCCCGGCCGCGGCTATCCCGTGTTCCACGTGATCGAGCGCGGCCGCGAAGTCACGATCGTCAAGCGCCGCACCGACTGGTTCGAGCTGCGCACCGACCGCGGCGTGCAGGGCTGGGCGCCGCGCGAGCAGATGATCGCGACGCTCGAGCCGACCGGCGAGCCGCTCGACCTGCAGGAGCCGGCGCGCGAGAACTACATGAGCCGGCGCTGGCAGGCCGGCGTGGCGGGCGGCGACTTCGCCGGCGCCAGCATGATCTCCGTGTTCGGCGGCTACGCGTTCAGCGATAACCTGTCGATCGAGCTCACGTTCAATCACATCATCGGCGAGTTCTCCAACGGCTACAGCGCCACGCTCGGGCTGATGCACGTGTTCGTGCCGGAGTGGCGCCTGTCGCCGTATTTCACGCTCGGCACCGGCTGGATGCACACCGAGCCGAAGTCGACGCTGGTGCAATCCATCGACCGCGACGACCAGATCGGCTATGTCGGCGGCGGTCTGCAGTTCTATCTCACTCGCCGGTTCATGCTGCGCACGGAATACCGCAACAACGTGGTATTCACGAGCCGCGACGATAACGAGGAAGTTGACGAATGGAAGTATCTCGGCTTCGCCTTCTTTTTCTGATCGCGCTGGCCGCGACGACCTTGCCGGGCTGCGCCCTGTTCCGGCGCGGCGAAGCGTCTTTGCCGCCGGCCACGACCGAGCAGAACGCCGCCGAGCCCGTGACCGGCGAGCCGTCCGACAAGCCGATCATCGAGCCGCAGGTGGAACGCCGCGAGATCAAGCACACGCGCATCGATACCGAGGACTTCGAGGTCGGCGCGTACGTCGGCATCCTGAGCATCGAGGACTTCGAGAGCAACGTCGTCTATGGCGCGCGCCTCGCCTATCACCTCACCGAAGATTTCTTTCTCGAGGGCACCTACGGCCGCTCGCGCGCCGGGCGCACCAGCTACGAGAACCTGTCGGGCTCGGCGGATCTGCTGACCGACAGCGAGCGCGACTACACGTACTACGCTTTGTCAGCGGGCTGGAACGCGCTGCCGGGCGAAATATTCCTCGGCAAGAACCGCGCGTACAACACGGCGTTCTACCTGGTTGCCGGCATCGGCAATACGACGTTCGCAGGCGATGACCGCTTCACCGTGAGCGGCGGCTTCGGCTATCGCATCCTGCCCGCAGACTGGATCGCAGTGCATTTCGACGTGCGCGATCACGTGTACGACATCGATCTGCTGGGCGAAAAAAAGATCGTCAATAACCTAGAAGCACATCTCGGTTTGTCGATTTTCTTCTGAGCGACGATACGCATGGGCATTTGCGTCCGCACGAAGAGGATCACGAACATGTCTTCCAGGATCAAATCATGGCTGCGCGGAGCCACTGTCGCCTGCACGCTGGCGATGACGTCGATGGTCGGCGCGAGCGCATCGATGGCTCCGACCTTCACGCTGCCGTCGCGAAGCGGCGACACAGTGTCGCTGGCGCAGCTCAAAGGCAAAGTGGTCATGCTGAACTTCTGGGCGAGCTGGTGCGGACCGTGCCGCCAGGAGATGCCGCTACTCGAACAAATGCACAAGCGTTACAGTGCGCTCGGCTTCACGCTGGTCGGCGTCAACGTCGACGCCAACAGCAAGGACGCCGAGGAGTGGCTGAGCAAGACGCCGGTGTCCTTCCCCGTCCTGTTCGATCGCGAGAGCAAGGTCAGCGCGATGTACGACGTGAAGGCGATGCCGAGCACCGTGTTCATCGACCGCAAGGGCAACGTGCGCGCCCTGCACAAGGGCTACAAGGCCGGCGACGAAGGCGAGTACCTGAACCAGATTCGCGCGTTGCTGAAGGAGTGACGTCACCGTGGGTAAGACGAAGCTGATCTCGCTGGCGCTCGCCGCGCTGGTGCTGGCCGGCTGCGGCAACATCGAGCCGTGGGTGAAGCCGTACGAGCGCCAGGCGCTCGCGGATCCGATCATGTCGTTCGATGCGAATCCGGTTTCCACCGCCTACCTGGACCACGTGTTCGATGCGCGCGAAGGCGCACGCGGCGCGAATGGCAGCTCCGGCGGCGGTTGCGGCTGCAATTGATATGAAGAAGGCCGGAAAGAAGGCATGGGGCGTGGAAATTCGGGCCCGGGCCAGCACTCGTTGCTGGCTCGGGCTCGTCCTCGCCCTGCTGTTCCTGCCGGCGGCTTCGTTTGCCGGCGTGCTTGCCGACGATCGCGCCGATGCGCTCTATCACCGCTACGAGGGCGGCGGCGTGACGATTCACGGCCCCTCGGTGCTGGTGCGCAAGAAATTCGCCGAGAAGTACGCGCTCAGCGCCAACTACTACCAGGACATGGTGACGAGCGCGTCGATCGACGTGGAAGTCTCCGGCGCCAGCGAATACAAGGAAGAGCGCACGCAGTACAGCGTCGGCGCCGAGTACCTGCGCGGCAAGACGACTTACAACCTCGGCTACACGAACAGCAAAGAGAACGACTACCAGGCCGAGACGACCACGTTCGGCATCAGCCAGGACCTGTTCGGCGACCTGACGACGATCACGATGGGCTTCTCGCGCGGCAAGGACGTCGTGCGCCGCCGCGACACGACCACCGACCAGATCGATCCGACGTTCAAGGAGCCGATCGATCGCTGGAGCTACCGCGTCGGCGTGTCGCAGATCCTGACCAAGGCCCTCATCACCTCGTTGCAGCTGGAAGTCATCACCGACGAAGGCTTCCTCAACAACCCGTATCGCTCGTACCGGTTCGTCAACCCGAGCGATGACCGGCTGTTCGCGCTCGCACGCGAGATCTATCCGCGCACGCGGACCAGCAACGCGGTGGCGGTGAACGGGCGCTACTACCTGCCCTACCGCGCGGCGATCCACGGCGGCTATCGCTTCTTCACGGACACGTGGGGCATCGGCGCGAATACCTTCGAGCTGGGCTACACGCATCCGTGGCGGCAATGGACCTTCGAGCTCGGCTACCGCTACTACTCGCAGGGCAACGCCGATTTCTATAGCGACCTGTTCGACCGGCCGAACCAGCAGAACTTCCTGGCGCGCGACAAGGAGCTGTCGACGTTCACCAGCCAGGCGCTGAGCCTCGGCGCAACCTACGACTTCCTGCCGAACGGCTGGCGCTTCATCAAGAAGGGCACGCTGAACATCTTCTACGATCGCATCCAGTTCGATTACGAGGACTTCCGCGACGCGCGCTTCGCGCAGTTGCCGACCTCGGACCCGAACTTCCACCCGGCTGGTACTGAGCCGCTCTACAGCTTCGGCGCCAACGTCATTCAGGCGTTCGTGTCGGTTTGGTTCTGAGACCTCCACATCTCGCGCTCGCGCTGCTGCTGATTTCCACTCCGGCCGCAGCAGACCCCTTCCCCGCTCGCGATCTCAATCCTCTGCTCGCCGGCTTCGGCCTGCCTGCCGCGTTGCCCGCGCGGTTGTCGGGCGAGACGTGGACGCTCGCGGCCGATCTCAACTGGGCCAGCGTCTCGCTCGTGCAGCGCGCCGGCTCCGAGCAGCTGATCGTCGATGCCGAAACACGCGAGGCGCGCCTGACGATCGGGCGTTCGTGGTCGAGCGGCTTTGCCGCGCAGGTGCAGATCCCGTATCGCTATACGGGCGGCGGCGTGCTCGACAGCACGATCGACAGCTGGCACGAGCTGTTCGGCCTGCCTCGGGGCAGCCGAGCCTTTTCGCCCCAGGATCGCGTTCGCATTGCCTACGCCAGCGGCAACACCGTGCTCTTCGACGAGCGGTCATCGCAGTCCGGACTCGGAGACATTTCGCTCGACTTCGGCCGCTCGCTGTCCTCCAGCGCTGCGACCGCCGCCACGGCCTGGTTGAGCATCAAGCTGCCTTCCGGCGATGCCGATCGCTTCACCGGCAGCGGCGCAACTGACGCGTCGCTGGCGATCGCGGCAGAGCATCGGCTCGGTGAGAACTGGTCGGCGTTCGGACAAGCCGGCGTTGCGTGGCTCGGCGAAGGCGAGCGGCTCGCCGCTCGGCAGCGCGACTTCGCGTGGAGCGCGCTCGCGGGCATCGGCTGGCGCGCCTGGCGCGGCTTGGAGCTGAAGGCACAGCTCGATGCGCACAGCGCTGTGTTCGATGAAGCCGAGCTCGATTTCCTCGGCGAGGCGTTCGTGCTCACCTTCGGCGGCGACTATCGCTTCGCGTCCGGCTGGCAACTCGATCTCGCAGTCAGCGAGGACATTGCAGTCGAGAGCGCATCCGACGTCGTGTTCGTGCTTGGCCTGAAAAAGGCGCTGTAGGTCGGGCTTCAGCCCGACTTCGGAATGACTCTCGCAAAGACGCCAAGATCGCCAAGGGACAGAATTCAGATTTATAGATCCGAAGCAGCCCTACAAGTTGGCCTCAACGGTCTCGCACACCACCTGCAGCACGTGCAGGCGTGCGCTCTTCTTATCGTCCGCCGGTACGACGTGCCAACGCGACTGGCGCGTATTCGTGCGCAGAACCATCTCCGCCGCGGCAGCCTGGTACGCGTCGTAGAACGTGCGATTGGCCCAGTCCTCGGGATCGACCTTGAAGCGCTTCAGCGGATCCTCATCGCGCGCCTTGAAGCGGCGCAGCTGCTCGGCCTTGCTCACCTGCAGCCAGAATTTCGCGACGATCAGGCCGTGCTCGAGCAGCTCGCGCTCGAACTCGCAGATCTCGTCGTAGGCGCGCCGCCAGTCCGCCGGCGCAGCGAAGCCGCGCACGCGTTCGACCAGCACACGGCCGTACCAGGAGCGATCGAAGATCGCGATATGGCCGCGCGCCGGCACGTCGCGCCAGAAGCGCCATAGGTAAGGATACGAGCGCTCTTCCGCGGTCGGCGCCGAAACCGGCACGACTTGGTATTGGCGCGCGTCCAGAGCGCGCGTGATGCGGCTGATCGCGCCGCCCTTGCCGGCTGCGTCCATGCCTTCGAACGCGAGCACCAGACCGCGCTCGCGAAACTTCGAGCGCCGCGTCAGCAGTGCCAGCTGACCTTGCAGACGTTCGAGCTCACGATCGTATTCGTCATCGTCCACTTTGCGGATCCGCGGGCGCGGCAGCGGCGGCACATTCCCCGTCTTGCTCGCACGCGTACGCACGGTTGCTCGCGCCCGCTCCAGACCGACCAGCATCTCGTCGCGCAGCAGCTCGCCGGCGCGGACCTCGCGGTAATCCTCGTCGGCGCCGTCGATGAGATGCCAGCGTGCCTTGGGTTGGTCGCTCGCCGCGAGGCAGCGCTCGATGGCTTTGCGGACCGACTTGTGATGGCGCGCGAGCCACAGGTCATCGTCGGTCACCCGCCAGCGCGTCAGCTTGTGGGCGCGAAGCTTCTTGAGACGCTTGCGTTGCGTGTCGGCGTCCAGGTCGAGATGAATCTTGACGACGCGCACGCCGTCGGCGCTGAGCATCGCCTCCAGCCGCCGGATGCGCTCGAGCTGGCGCGGCGGACGGCGCTTCTTCTTGCGAGCATCGTGGCAGGCGGCGCCCATGTACTGGCCGTACCAGCCCCAGAAATAAAACGAGATGCGACCGAATGCGGGCAGCTTGCGCCAGTACCGCCACAGCGGCGGATGGCTCGCATCCGCATCGTCTTCGCCGAACGCGTGCACGGTGACGTACTTGGGATCGAGCCATTCGAGCAGCTTGTTCACCGTCTCGCTGCGTCCCGCGGCCGGCACGCCGGTGACGATGACTGCAACGGAGAACTTCGCGAGCTTGCGAGTGTCGAGCTGCGCGCCGAGCAGATCGTCCCGTAGAGCAGGGACGAGACTGCGATAGTCGCGAGCGCGCGCGCTCATTTACCCGCCGGCACCTGCTGCGTGATGCAGTGGATATTGCCGCCGCCGAGCAGGATCTCCCGCGCCTGGACGCCAATGATCCGGCGCTCCGGAAAGATCCGCGCGAGCGTCCGCATCGCATGACGATCGCGTCGCGAATCGAGCAGCGGCACGACGACCGTGGAGTTCGCGACATAGAAGTTGACGTAGGAGCCGGCGAGACGCTCGCCGACCGGACGTCCGGGACGGCCGTCGACCGCGTCGATATCGCGCGCCTCCTCTTTGGTGCGAAACAACGGCCCCGGCTGCGGTAGCTTGTGAATCTTCAGCCGCCGGTCCCTGGCGTCGCGTGAGTCCATGAGCCGCTCGTATGCATCGAGCGAGACCTTGTATTGCGGATCGCGCTTGTCGTCGGTCCAGGTGAGCACGACTTCGCCGGGGCGCGCGAAGCAGCACAGGTTGTCGACGTGCCCGCCGGTTTCGTCGTCGACGACCCCTTTGCTCAGCCAGATCACGCTGCTGATGCCGAGATATTCGTGCAGCAGAATCTCCAGCTGGCCCGCATCCAGGTGCGGATTGCGGTTCGGGTTCAGCAGGCATTCCTCGGTGGCGAGCAGCGTGCCTTCGCCATCGACGTGAATCGCGCCGCCTTCCAGCACCAACGGCGCTCGATAACGATCGCGCCCTTCGATCTCCAGCACCTTGCGCGCCACCAGGTCGTCCTGGTCCCACGGAAAGTAAAGTCCGGCGCTGAGTCCGCCCCAGGCATTGAAGATCCAGTCGACGCCGCGCACTGCGCCCTGCCCGTCGACGACGAACGTCGGACCGACGTCGCGCATCCAGGAATCGTCGCTCGACATTTCGACCACGCGGATCGCATCCGGCAGCATCGAGCGCGCATGTACGAATTGCGCGCGCGAGGCACCGACCGTGACCGGCTCGCCGGTGGCGATGGCAGTGGCGACGGCGGCGAATGCTGCCTGTGCAGGCTTCGCTCCACAGCGCCAGTTGCTGGTTCGCTCGGGCCACAGCAGCCAGCAGCCGGAATGCGGCTCGAATTCGCCGGGCATGCGAAAGCCGTCGGCGGCAGGTGTCGTCGTCAGAGTTGCACTCATTCGCGCGATGTTAGCAGGCTCTGCAGGCCGGACCCTTGCTGTGGTTCAGGTCTTCTGTGGGTCAGGCTTTAGCCTGACTTCCTCTCTCGAAAACTCTTGTGATACGCCGCCGGCGGCACTCCAACCTGGATGCGGAAATGCCTCCGGAACGACTCCTGCGATCCAAACCCGGCGCGCTCGGCAACGCGCCCGAGCGTCACTCGGCCGGATTCGAGCATCTCGCGCGCGGCCGCGACGCGCTCGCGCACCAGCCATTCATTCGGTGCGAGCCCGGTAGCTTCCTTGAAGCGACGCAGAAGCGTGCGCGGGCTCATGCCTGCACGGTGCGACAGCGCAGCGATCGTGTGCTCCTCGCCCAGATGCGCACGAATCCAATCCAGCAGCCGCGCCAACCGGCTCGACTCGTCGGGCGCGACCGGGCGCGGTACGAACTGCGCCTGGTCGCCGTCACGGTGCGGTGGAATCACCAGCCGCTGCGCGACCTGATTCGCGACCTTCGGCCCGTGATCGCGCCGTACCAGATGCAGCAGCATGTCGAGACCTGCTGCCGAGCCCGCCGAGGTCAGCACCTGTCCCTGGTCGATGTACAGCGCGTTCGGCTCGACGCGAATCGATGGATAACGCTGCGCGAGCAGCTCCGCGTAACGCCAGTGTGTCGTGACGCGCTTGCCGTCGAGCACTCCAGCGGCAGCGAGCACGAAGACACCAGAGCAGATCGAACAGAGCCGCGCACCGCGAGCGTGCGCTGCGCGAATCCGCTGCAGCAACTGCGCCGGCGGCAGCTCGTGCGCGTCACGCCAGCCCGGGATGACGATCGTATCGGCGCGATCCAGCAGTTTGATGGAGTGTGGCGCGTTGACCGTGATGCCGCCGGCCGCACGCAGTGGGCCGCGTTCGGCAGCGCAGACGGCGAAGTCGTACCAGCGGACGTCGAGCTCCGGCCGCGGCAGAGCAAACAGCTCGACGACGCAGCCGAACTCGAAGGTACAGAGCCGGTCGTAGGCGAGCGCGACGACGAGGTGGGAACGCGGCATGGCGTGATGTTACCGGAACCTGACGATTACGCCAGCGACGCGCGCGAGCTCGAAAGCTAGGATGCTCGTCAGGCTAAAGCCCTGACATCCTGATCTCTGAGGAATCCGCCATGCCCTCCGCCGTCACCGAAATTTCCCCCGCCGACAGCGCCTGCGCCCTCGCGCACTTCGAGAGCGCCTTCCGCTTCGAGACCGATTGCTGGGACGTCAACGACTCCATGAGCAACGGCCGGCACGACTTCGTGCTCGTCGACGTGCGCAGCCCCGCGCTCTACGCCAACGGCCACGCGCCCGGTGCCATCAACATTCCTCACCGCAAGCTGATCGAGTCGACGTTGAGCCGCTACCCGCGCGAGACCGTCTTCGTCGTCTACTGTGCCGGTCCCCATTGCAACGGCGCGCACCGCGGAGCGATACGGCTCGCGCGGCTCGGCCGGCCGGTGAAGATCATGATCGGCGGAATGACGGGCTGGCTCGACGAGGGCTTCAGGACCGAGAGCGGCCCGGTGCCTGCCGCAGCTGCTTGCGGATGACGAGCTTCAGCCCCGACCAGGTCTCGTCGACCGCGCACACCTTGATGTCGACGAGGCCGAGCGGCAGCGCGACTTCGCGCACCGTGTCCTCGGTGATGTCGGTCTCGACCTTGGCGGCCTTCTTCGGCCAGGAGATCCAGATCGCTGCGTCCTGCTGCATCTTCGGCAGCGCCGCGCGCAGCTCCTTGTCGAGCCGCGCGCGAGTCGTCACGAACAAATGCGCGACGTCGGCAGCGTCGATCTTGCGCACGCGTTTGACGTCAGCGGGAAGCGGCGCCAACAGCTCATCGTAGTGACCGGGCGCAGCGACGGTGAACAGCTTCGTGCCGGGCTTGATGCCGAGCTTTTTCGCGAGCGGCGTGCCCGAGTAACCGGCCATGATCAGAGCGTGGTTTTGACGATGGCCGCCACGTCTGCTTGCGACGCAGTGCCGTCGCGCTCCAGGCCGGAGATCACGCCCTGCCGGTCGGCAGTCGAGCGGTTCTGCGAGAACTTCCATTTGCCGAGCATGCGTGTGACCGGAATTTCCACGCCGACGATGGCGCCGAGCAGCTTTTCCACGTAGTCGGCGGGCGCATCGCTCACGTGCCACGGATCGGCGCGGCCCTGCTCGTGGCGACTGGTCAGATCCTCGACCATGCGCCGCAGCCACGCCGCATCCTGCACGGCCTTGGCGCTGCCGTAAGCGTGGACGGCGGCGTAATTCCACGTGGGCACGACTTTGCCGTTTTCCTGCTTCGCCGCGTACCAGCTCGGCGAGACGTAAGCCTGCTCGCCCTGAAATACCACGAGCACGGGTTTGTCCGGATCGATCTGTTGCCAGATGGGATTGGCACGCGCCACATGACAGCGCAGCGTGCCGAACGGCGCCGGCTCGGGACTGATCTCGAAAGGCACGTGGCTCGCTTCCAGGCCATCCGGCGCGGCAACGACCAGCGTGCCGAGCGGATGACGGCGGATCAGCTCATGCAGGACTTCGACTCGGGTCTCCGCGAAATGCCGGGGTACGTACATGGCGGCGCGCCGCGTCTCAGCGGATCAGCGTGTACTCGGCACCGCAGTAGGGACACTTCGCCCAACCGGTCTTCTCGATGGGCAGGAACACGCGCGGATGCGAGTTCCACAAGTACATGTCCGGCATCGGACAGGACAGCGGCAGGTCGGCCGCCGTGACCATGTACTGATTCTTGGCATTGGGCTGAATCAGCTTCTTGCCGGGTGCCGCGGGCGTAGGTTCGGTGTCCATGGGGCGCGATTATCGCAGAACACCTGCTCTATCGCAGGGCCTCGCGCATGACCTCTTCCCAGATCTCGACCACGCCGCGGCGCTCCGCCACGAACTCGTCGTCCCCGACCAGGTTCTTCGTGCCGTCCAGCGACAAGCGGTGCAGGCGCTGGCGGTAAGCGCGGTAGGTCGCGACCAGGAAGTCGACCCGCTCCTGCGGCACGATCGCCCCGGACGCCAGGCTTTCCAGCTGCCGGATGTTGTCCGAGAACGTGACGATCTCGGGGTAGCGGTCCGCCCACTTCAGCATCCAGAACTGCACCAGGAACTCCAGGTCGGCGATGCCGCCGGGGTCCTGCTTGAGATCCACTTGCCCGGGCCGCGCCTTCGAGAGGCTCTCGCGCATGCGCTTGCGCATGCGGCGCACCTCGTCGCGCAGGCCATCGCGCTTCACGGCTTTGCGCAGCACTTCGATGCGTGCGCTTTCGAACTGCTCGCACAGCTGCGGCGGCCCGGCGATCGCCCGCGCACGCAATAACGATTGGTGCTCCCAGGTCCAGGCGTCCTGGAATTCGTAATCGCGAAAGGCCGCGAGCGACTGCACCAGCAGGCCGCGATTGCCCGCCGGCCGCAGCCGCGTGTCGACCTCGTACAGCCGACCCGAAGCGCTGTGCACGGTGAGCAGGTGAACGAGGCGCTGACCGAGGCGCTGGAAGAACAGCGTGTTGTCGATCGGTTGCGGTCCATCGGTGCGCTGCGCCTCGCCACGCGAGTCATGCAGGAACACCAGGTCCAGATCCGAGCTATAGCCGAGTTCCAGGCCACCGAGCTTGCCATACGCGACTACGATCATGTTGGCGGCGATCGCGCTCTGGCTCGCGTCCGTGTATCGCGGCACGCCGTGTTTCGCTTCGATCTGCGCCCGCGCCAGAACCAACGTCTCCTGCACGAGTAATTCCGCGATGTCCGTGAGACGGTCGCTCACTTTCATCAGCGGCAGGCCGCCGATCAGATCGGCGACCGCGACCCGGAACAGGGCCGCGCTCTGAAATTCGCGCAGCAGCTCGACCTGCCGCTCCGGCTCTTCGTTCTGCATGTTCTGACGACGCAGCGCCAGATCCTCGGTGAAGTCGCTGCGTGCGGGCTCTACCTCGATCAGGCGCTCGTCGATCAGCTCATCGAGCAGCAGCGGCTGCGCGGCGATCTGATCTGCGAGGAACTGGCTTTGCTCGCACAAGGAGACTAGCCGGCGCATCGCCGTCGCATTCTCGTTCAGGAGAGCCAGATACACAGTGCGGCCGCCGATGCGCTCCAGGATCTTGAAGACGCGCAGCAGCGTGGTTTCGGACGACTTCGACTGCGCAGCGAGCGGCAGCAGTCGTCCGAGCAGCTCGTGCAGTCTGCGCCGCCCGGTTTCGTCCAGTCTGCGGTAGTAAGAGGTATCGCGGAGTTGATCGAGCGGCGGAACATCCATGTCCACCAGCGCAGTGCGGCTCTCCTGCTCCGGCGAGCTGGCACCTGGGCCGAACACCGTTTGGGCGAAGTGCTGCGCGACGCGCTGCCGGTGCACGGCCAACTCCGCGCTCAATGCATGCCAATCGCTTGCACCCATCGCGAGCGCGAGCCGCGTGCGGCCGGGCTCGTCCTCCGGCAGCTGGTGAGTCTGCTCGTCGTTCCACTGCTGCAATCTGTTCTCGACCACCCGCAGATATCGATACGCGGCATCCAGTTCGGTGACAGCTTCACGTCGCAGGAACCGCTGACCGACGAGCAATGGCAGCACGGCGCGCAGCTCACGGCTCTGCAAGCGCCGATCGCTGCCGCCGCGCATCAGCTGGAACGACTGCACGATGAACTCGATCTCGCGAATGCCGCCGGGGCCGAGCTTGACGTTGTCCTGCAGCTCACGCCGCGCCACTTCGCGCGAGATCATTCCTTTCATCTCGCGCAGCGATTCGAACACGCTGTAATCGAGATAGCGCCGATACACGAACGGCCGCAGCACATCGTCGTACAGCTCGGCGAAGTGCTCGATCGCCGTCAGCGGCCGCGCCTTGACGTACGCATAGCGCTCCCAATCGCGGCCGTGCTCCTGCAGATAGTGCTCGAACGCGGCGAAGCTGAGCGCGACGCGGCCGCTGTCGCCGAACGGGCGCAGCCGCAGATCCACGCGATACACGAATCCTTCGACCGTCGGGGTCGCGAGCAGCTGCACGATCTTCTGTCCGAGCCGCAGGAAGAATTCCGCGTTGTCGATCGCGCGCGCGCCATCGGATTCGCCGTCCTCCGGGTATAAAAGAATGAGATCGATATCGGAGCTGAAATTCAGCTCGCGGCCGCCGAGCTTGCCCATCGCCAGAATCATCAGCGGCTGGGGCTGCCGGCTGTCCACGCCGCGCGGCGTGCCGTAACGGGCAGTCAGGGCCGCATACATATATGTATAGGCGAAGCCGATGCACGCATCGGCGAGCGCCGAAAGATCGCGCAGGGTTTCGTCGAGGTCGGACCAGCCGGCAATGTCGCGCCACGCGATCCGTACCGTGTGGCGCTTGCGGAAACGACGCAGCGACTCGAGCACTTCCGCTTCGCTCGCGCCGCTCACCCGCTCGCCAACCTCGCGAGCAAACGCATCGTCTGCCGCGCGCGCGAAGAGTGCGCCGCTGCCGACCAGCTCGCGCAGCAACTCCGGGGCGCGCAGGCAGGCAGTGGCGACGAACTCGCTGCAGGCCCACACGCGCGGCAACGTCTCGGCGACGCGCTGTTCCGCAAGAATTTCCTGCCACGCATCGGCATCGTGCTCGCGCGCGCCTGCTAATCGCGTCTGCATGTCAGCTAATAGCCGGTGCGTATCCGGCAAACTTGCACTCATGCGCGCAGTTTACGGGAACTTTTTCGCAGATGGCCGTGTCCGCGCGCGCCGCCAGAATCGAACCTTTTGCGGTGCATATTCGTTTCGAGCATGCAGGAGCGAACCTGTCCGAAGAATTTTGGAGGTTTCTGGCCTATGGCAACGCTTACTTCGCGCCCCGGCGCGCCCGGCACTGGCTCGACAACGCGCCGCACGGGCTTGCTGATCGTCGTCGCAGCTCTGCACGTGCTGATCGTCTACGGCCTCATGGTTGCAACCGGCGTGGTGCGGCAGCCGGCGTTCGTGGCGCCGCTCGAAGCCGTCTTCATTCCGGAAGCCACGCAACCGGAGCAACAGCCCGAGATCAAGATCAAACCTGACATCGATCAGCCGGTCGCCACTAACGAGCCGCCTCCCGAGGTTCAGTTCGAGGAAGCGGTGACGCCGCCGTCCGATGTGCCGGTGCCGGCCTCTGCGACCGCGATCAGCGGCTCGCAGCAGCAAGGTGCGCCCGCGCAGGATCTCAAGACGGCGAATCGCGTCGACCCGACTTATCCGCCGGCTTCGCGTCGTGCGGGTGAGCAAGGGACGGTGCGACTGAAGGTGCTGGTCGATACCAACGGCCGCGCATCGAACGTGCAGGTCACGCAGAGCAGCGGCTTCACGCGGCTGGACGAGGCGGCCATGGATGCGGTCCGCAAGTGGCGCTTCGTCGCGGCCACCGACGGCACCAACAAGATCCAGGCCTACACGCAGGTCGCGGTGACGTTCAAGTTGACCGAGGCGGAGCAGAAGGCGGTGAAAGGCCCGTAGTCCTTCTGAACGCTTCAAGGTAGACAGGCAGCGCTCCTGCCTGTGCGCCCCCTGATCGCCCCTTTGGCGGCAGGGGGCGCTTCTTTTATGTGAGCGCCATCACCGCTCGCACTCCCCGCTGGGCATAGGCTGATTCGAACTGCACACGGTGCCGTGTACCAGTTCGGCGGACAGGTCGGGACGAACGCAGCTTTAAGGTATTACCCTAAAGCAAATTGTGCCGGGTCTTGCGACCTTGTCTCGGGTCGGCGACGGGCGTTCAGCGGGCGACACTATGAATAAGGCTTGGCTTCTGCTTCTCGCAGGGTTCGCGGTCGCGCCGTGCGCGCACGCGGTCGCGCAGCTCAAGGAGCGGCCGGCAGATCGTTACGAAGTAGCTCTGCAGCGCGCTGCGAACACCGACATTTCCGTGCCTCCCGCAGTGGAGCTCAGCGACAAGGATATCTCCGCATTCAGCGGCATCGGGATGCTTGCCTGCACCACCGACTCCGGCATCCAGACCTCGACTGCTTTCCTGGTCGGCGCCTTCGACATCGGGGTCACGGTAGCGCACACGTTCGAGGATTCGCGCACCGGGGTCGAGGCAACCGACTGCGTTTACACGAGCATCGACTCGCTCGGACAGGTCCGCGAGCGCATTCCGATCTCCTACGTGAAGTCGGAATGGACCGGTGAAGCTGGCGCGTTCGGGCAACCGGGCAAAGACGTGGCGGTGTTCCGCTTGAGCCAGCCTTCGCGCTACGCGCAGAAGACCATGCCGCTCGGCCGATTCACCGGCGACACAGCTCCGGTGATCATGGTCGGATATCGCGCGGACATCGGCTGGTCGACCAGCAAGCGCAAGGCGAGCGGCATAGCGTACGAGCGCAGCGCCGAAGGCGTGAACGTCGCGCGCTTCACGCACGACATGGATTCGCGCGGCATCGCGCCCGGCGCACCAGTCATCGACGAGCGCACCGGCGTCATCATCGGCATCCACACGCGCCTGCCCGGCAATGACAAGACCGACGGCCAGGCCAACAAGCGCAACGGCATCATCACGATGAACGACTGGCTGGAATCGACCTTGCGCAACGAGATCCAGCTGAAAGCGGCGAAGAACGACGCAGACAGCGGAGACAGCGGTTAGCATCGAATCACTGCGCGCGCTGCTCGAGCGCAGCCGCCGCTCGCTCTTCTTCACCGGCGCGGGCATCAGCACCGAGTCCGGCATTCCCGACTTTCGCAGTCCCGGCGGCGTCTGGTCGCGGATGCAACCGATTTATTTCCAGGAATTTCTCGCGTCCGAAGAGAAGCGTCGCGAGGCGTGGCGGCGCCGGTTCGACAACCGCGACGGCTGGGTCGGCGCCCAGCCGAACAGCGGCCATCACGCAGTCGCCCGGCTGATCGCTTCCGGTAAGGCCAGCGCAGTCATCACGCAGAACGTCGACAACCTGCATCAGGCTTCGGGCGTGCCCGAGGACAAGGTCATCGAGCTGCACGGCAATGCAACCTACGCGCGCTGCCTCAGCTGCTCGCTGCGCATCGAACTGGTGGAGATCGAGCGCGAGTTCCAGGCGAGCGGCACGGTCGGTCCGTGCAAGGCCTGCGGCGGCATCGTGAAATCGGCGACGATCTCGTTCGGTCAACCGATGCCGGCGATGCCGATGCAACGCGCCCACGAAGAGACGATGGCTTGCGATCTGTTCATCGTGCTCGGCTCGTCGCTGTCGGTGTTTCCCGCGGCGGACTTTCCATTGCGCGCGAAGCAGAACGGCGCTGCGCTCGTGATCGTCAATCGCGACCCCACCGAGATGGACGAGCTCGCGGACGTGGTGATTCACGCCGGCATCGGCGCGACGCTGGGCGAGGTGACTGGAGAGATTTTGACAGGATGAACAGGATGGACAGGATGTGAGAGCCGGAGAAACGGTGTGCCCGAGTTCTCTCTCCTCCCTCTATCCCTCTATCCTGTTCATCCTGTTCATCCTGTCTATTCTTTCAAGCGATAGCGCTCGAACTCTGCCGTCGACTGCGATCGCCACCCATCGCCCGCGCGCTCGATGAACAGCACGGCGATGTGTTCCTTCGAGGCGAGCGCCAGGCCATCGTGCGGGCCGAGCACGTTGAGCGCAGTGGCCCAACCATCCGCCAACGCAGTCGACGATGCGATGACCACCACTGAGCCCGGCGCCCGCTCCAGCGGCTGCCGCGTGCGTGGATCGATCGTGTGCGAATAGCGACGCCCGTCGCGCTCGTAGTAGTCGCGATATTCGCCGGAGGTCGAGACCGAAGCGCTGTCGAGCCACACGCCGGCATACGGCGCCCGCTGCGTATCCACCGGACGCTCGATCGCGATGTGCCACGGTTCGCCGCGAGCGCTGCGGCCGCGCGCGCGAATTTCGCCGCCGATGTCGATCATGAAATTCTCCGCGTGCAGCGCCAGCAATCGATCTGCCAGCTGATCGACCGCGAATCCGGGCGCGATGCCGTTGAGATCGATCGACAGCTGCGCGACCTCTTTGCGCAACGCCGGCGGCGCGAGCCGGACGTGGAGCTTGCGATAGCCGACCGACGCAGCGATCTGCTCGAGCTCCGCAGCGTTCGGCAGCACCTTCGGCTCGCCAGACGGGCCGAAGCCCCAGGCGGTGACCAGTGGCGCAACCGTTATGTCGAATGCGCCGCCGGACTTCTCGCTGATTTCCAGCGCTGCTTGTACGAGCGCTGCGAGGTCGGGGGAAACCTCATACCACTGCGTGGCAGCACTCGCATTGAAGCGCGCCACCTCGGAATCGGGCCGATAGCCCGACATCGACTGGTCGATGTGCGCGAGGACGTCGTCGATGGTTGCACGCAGCTGCGCGCTGTCGAGCGACGCAGGCGGAGCTGCGACTTTTACGGTGTACGTCGTGCCCATCGTCGGGCCCGACAGCTCGAGCTCCTGGGGCGATCGTGCGCAGGCCGCGACCAGCAGCGCGCAGAAAGGCGCAAGTATTTTCCCGGTGACGGACGGCATGGGCGGCTCGTCCGGGTGAATACTACGTTTGCCCGCTCCTGTCAGCGCTGCAGCGAATCGGGGCGCCGCTCGCATTTACCGGCGCTGCCGTCGGCCAGGGTGCTGGCCCCGCGCGGCGGCGGACCGGGTTCCGCGCAGATACGTGCGGGCGGCTCGCGCACAGCCGGCGCATCGTCGTCGTGTGCCGAGCGGTTGAGGAGGACGGCAACGAGAAAACTCGCTGCAATCAAGCCGCCGCCCACGATTACACCTCGGTCCATTTCCGCCCTTCGCTCCTGCGCCGATGAGACTTGTTGCGCCGGCGCCTGAAGCGAGCCGGAGAGGGCGTCAGAATAGAGAACGCCGGCGGGGCCGTGACGTGTACTTTGGTGCAGGGTGCGGCCGTTTCGCGACATCCGGCAGCAACCGGAGCCTGGCGCTCGGGTACTAACCCGACAGGCAGGTCTCAACGTTTGACTCAGCTCAACCCCGATCTAAACTTGAGCCATGAACGAAATCCACAAACCCGGCTGGCGCCGCTTCGCAACCCTGGTTGCGATCCTCGTCATTTGCGCAGGGACCACCACCTCGAATCGCTCCTGCAGCCTCGGCGGCTCCAACAACGGCGGTGATGGCGGCGACGACCCGACGTTCGTCGCGACGTTGCAGCTGCAGAATTCGACCGGCGATGTCACCGACAGCTTCGACCGCGGCGCGACGATCCAGATGGTCTTGACCGTGCGCAATCGCCGCGATACGACCGAGACGATCGACTTCACCGACTCGCGCACCAGGGACTTCGTGGTCGTGCGCGCCAACACCGACAACGTCGTGTGGCAGCTGTCGAAGGAGACTGCCGCGCCCTCGCCGACCCCGACCACGCTCACGTTCGGGCCCAACGAAACCCAGACGTTCACGACCACCTGGGATCAGACGGAGTCGGACAGCGGCGACCAGGTCCGTACGGGCACCTACGAAGCGCGCGGCGTGCTGGTGTTCGACGGCTTCGACTCGCGTCCGTTGCGCGCCAGCCAGCTGGGATCGCCTCTTGAGAGCTTCACTATAAACTGACGATGGCGGCTGCGCTGCATCACGAGCACATCGTAAGGATCAACGATCCGGCGAACAACGCCGGCGCCTGGCTCTCGCGCGCACAGCTATGGGCGGGCTTGCAGCGCACTGTGCTGGCGCCCGAGCTGCTCGACGAGTCGATCGATTCCTCGTCGATTCACGAAATCACGCCGGGCAAGCTGCGCCGTGAAATCCGCCGCGGCGGCTCCGCGACCCACGACGAAGTCGAGCTGGTACCGAATGAATCGCTGCACATCCGCGCCGACACGCGCGGCGCGTTCTGCGGCAGCACCTTGACGATCCGCATCGAAGAGCCGGCGCCCGAGATGCTGTTCGTGCGCTTCATCTACGACGTCTGCGGGCTAGAAGAACAGCGCGACGAGCAGGAAGACAGCGCGCGCTGCTCGGCGTACCACAGCTCCGACATCGAGCGCATCCGCCAGGCACGCCGCTTCGCGCTGTTGTCGGGCTGAAGCCCGACCTACAGCTTTCCAACGAGCACTGCGACAGGGAATTCGCTGAGCACGCTCGCAACTGATACACCACCTTCGATTGCGACCTCGCGCTCCGTGAACACATCCCTCATCCGCATCGCCGACGCGTTGATCCTCGTATCACCCCACACTCGATCGCCGAGCGGCAGCTCATTCACCGCATCCATCAACTTCGCAGTCCAGCGCGGCACGATCACGATGCAGCAGCGCCCCTCGTGCGTGCGAGAGAAAGCGAAGACGTGCTCCTTGCGAGCACCATCGACTTGCAGTGCCTGGTAGTCGCCGCGCGCGAATAGCTCGGGATCGTCGCGCCGCAGCTGCAAGAGTTTCCGGATTACGAAGAGCTTGCTCGCCGCACCTTCTTGCTCCCACACCAGCTCGCGCGGCGATCCTCGCAAGCGTTGGATCGCAGCGAGGTGCCCGGCTGCCGCGTCGAAATCGACGCGACGACGATTGTCGGGATCGACGAGCGTCAGCGCGGTCAGCTCCGTGCCCTGGTAGAAATCGGGCACGCCGGGCGCAGTGATCTTGAGCACAGTCTGGGCCAGCGAGTTGATGCGCCCGAAGAACGCCACCGTCGCGGCGAGCGCGCCGAAATCCTTCATGAATGCGCTGCGCTCCGGATCGGCGAGCAGCTCGCCGACGAAATCGCCGAGCGCTTTTTCGTACTCGGCGTTCGGCGCGATCCACGAGGTCGAGCGCTTGGCCTCGCGCGCGGCCTTGACGACGTAGGCCTGCAGCCGCTCCGTGAGCACGGCGAGATCCTCGGCAGGCGACCACACACCGAGCAGTGTCTGATAGAGCAAATACTCGTCGTCGCGGTCCGGTGCGGGATCGTCGCCGATGTGCCGGCGCTTGCTGCGGTTCAATCGCGTCCAGCGCGCGAGATGCAGCTTCCACAAGTCGGGAAGCTCGCTGAGCACAGCGATGCGCGCGCGCACGTCTTCGCTACGCTTCGTGTCGTGCGTGGAAGTCGCGAGCATCGTATGCGGCCAGACGCGCGCGCGTTCCGCGTTCGCCTGGTGCAGCGCCGACGACGACGTGCCGAACCGGCCCGGATCGTTGCCGACGTCGTTGAGGCACACCAACCGGTTGTAGCGATACAGCGCGGTGTCCTCGACGCCCTTGGCGGCAACCGGCGAAGTGACCTGCTGGAACTTCATCGCGAACTCCAGCATCGCCCGCCGCGTGGACTCGGCCTTGCCCTCGCTGCGCTCGCCGAGCAGGACATCGCGCAGGAAATCGAAGACGCTGAGCTCGACGCCGGCGCTGCGCTTGCGGGCGACGTTCACGGCCCAGTTCACGATGCGCCGGTCCTCGTCGCTGACGCCGCGGTGCGAAACGTAGGTGCGGTAGACAGGGAAGCACGCGATCACCTCACGAACCGCTTCGCGAATTGCGGCGCGCGTGAAGTCGGCCGTATGCCGATCCAGTTGAGCGATGCGGTCCAATTGCGTCGCCAGCACTTCGACCTCGGCAGCGAGCGAGGAGCGCATCACGAGCCGCCGGCTCTCGTAGGCGATCTGCTCGAACGTCGCGTCGGACTCGCTGAACTGGCGATAGCGCCGTGTCATCCGCGTTTCGTACTCGTTGCAGACGAGCCAGCTGGTCGTCAGCGCCGCGAACTCGTAGCCGGTCGTGCCGTGGATGGGCCACGTTTCCGGCAGGCGCTCGTAGGCCGCGAGGATTTTCTCGACCGCCACATACAGCGGTTTGGTCTGCAAGCGCTCGAGGTACGCCTGCGGATCGTACAGACCGTCGACGTGGTCGATCCGCAGGCCGTCGATCATGCCGCGCTCGATCAGCTCGAAGATGAGCCGGTGCGTGCTGTCGAACACTGCGGTCTCGTCCATCCGCAGCGCTGCAAGGTCGTTGACGTCGAAGAAGCGCCGGTAGTTGATTTCATCGACCGCCACGCGCCAGTACGACAGTCGATACGCCTGTGCATCCAGCAAGGCATCGAGCGCGTCGAAGCTGCGCGGCTCACCGGTTGTGCCATTGAGCCGCGCCACCGTGGCTTCGATGTGCTGCTGGATCTCCGGGCTGCGCTCCAGCAGGCGCACCAGCCGGCGCTTGTGTGCCTCCTTGTCGCGATAGCGGATTGCTATCGAGTCTTCGGATGTATCGCTGCGCGCCGGCAGGTTGCCGAAGGCATTCAGCAGACTTTCGAAATCGGCTCGATGCGCATCGTCGGCCGCGAGCAGCGTCGCCGGAATCGGCGACTGCGCAAAGATGCGGGGATACTCGCGGGGGTCGATCGGCAGCAGATGCTCGTGATAGCGAATCGCGAAGCTGCCGGCCGCGGGATCGAGGTGCAGCTGCAACTCACCGCGCTCCAGCACCGCGCCGTAGGGATCGCCGAGAATCGGCACGAGCACGCGGTCGCGCATCGAGGGACGGGTCGCACGCCAGTCGATGTCGAAGTGGTGAGCCGCGCGCGCCGCGGGACCATTCTCGAGCACGTCCAGCCACCAGACGTTGTCGTCACCCATCACGCCGAGGTGGTTCGGCACGATATCGACGATGAGCCCCATGCTGTGCTCGCGCAGCGTGGCGACCAGCGCTGCGAAGTCTTCCGGCGTACCCAGCTCAGGATTGAGCCGTGTGTGATCGGTGACGTCGTAGCCGTGCATGCTGCCGGGCCGGGCCTTGAGGATCGGCGAGGCGTAGACGTGACTGATGCCGAGCCGCGCCAGGTAAGGCACGACGCGCGCAGCGTCAGCGAACGTGAATTCGTGATTGAACTGCAGTCGATAGGTAGCGCGCGGAATGTTCACAGTTCATGACGCGGCGCGCGGTTGCGGAAACTCGAACAGCGCCATTGCGCGTCCTTGCAGTGCGTAGGTATCGCCCGGGGCGAACACTCGCTCTTCCCCGTTGAACGACGGGTTCGTGGTGTCCATTCGCAGCTCCCAGCGCGCATCCTCGGGCTGCGCCGGCATCTTGAACTCCACCGTCTCGTAATGCGCGTTCACCAGCACCAGAAAATCCGTGTCGACGATCGTGCGGCCGCGCTCGTCGCGCTCGTCCAGCCCGCGGCCGGAGAGAAACACGGCGAGGCTGCGCGCGAAGCCATCGCGCCACTGTTCGTCCGACATCTGCGTGCCGGCGGGATCGAGCCACACGATGTCGCGCACGTTCTCGCCGCGAATCGCGCGGTTCTGAAAGAACTTGCGGCGGCGGAACACGCGATGCTCCTGCCGCAGCCGGATCAGGCGGCGCACGAACTCGAGCAGCTGGCCGTCTTCCGCGCCGATCTCCCAGTGCTGCCAGGTCAGCTCGTTGTCCTGGCAGTAAGCGTTGTTGTTGCCCTGCTGCGTGCGGCCGACTTCATCGCCGGCGAGCAGCATCGGCACGCCTTGCGACAACAACAGCGACGCCAGCAAGTTGCGGCTCTGGCGCAGCCGCAGCGCGCGGATCTCCGGGTCGTCGGTCGGACCCTCGGCGCCGCAATTCCAGCTGCGGTTGTGATTCTCGCCGTCGCGGTTGTCGTCCTTGTTCGCCTCGTTGTGCTTCTCGTTGTAGCTCACCAGGTCGCGCAGCGTGAAGCCGTCGTGCGCGGTCACGAAGTTGACGCTCGCATACGGGCGGCGGCCGCTGTGCTCGTACAGGTCGCTCGATCCGGCCACGCGATAAGCAAGGTCGCCGATCAACCCGCCCTCGCCTTTCCAGTAGTCGCGAATCACGTCGCGATACTTGCCGTTCCATTCGGTCCAGCCGACCGGGAAGCGCCCGACCTGGTAGCCGCCTTCGCCGAGATCCCACGGCTCCGCGATCAGCTTCACCTGCGAGATCACCGGATCCTGGTGGATGATGTCGAAGAACGCGCCGAGCCGGTCGACCTCGTGCAGCTCGCGCGCCAGCGCCGCAGCGAGATCGAAGCGGAAGCCGTCGACGTGCATCTCGGTGATCCAGTACCGCAGGCTGTCCATGATCATCTGCAGCACGCGCGGATGCTGCATGTTCAGCGTGTTGCCGCAGCCGGTGTAATCCATGTAGTAGCGCGGATCGTCGTGCACGAGGCGGTAGTACGCAGCGTTGTCGATGCCGCGGAAGCTCAGCGTCGGACCCAGGTGGCTGCCTTCGGCCGTGTGGTTGTAGACGACGTCGAGAATCACCTCGATGCCCGCCGAGTGCAGCGCCTTCACCATCGTCTTGAACTCGCGGTCAGCCTGCTGCGAGGACGCGTAGTCCTGATGCGGCGCGAAGTAGCCGATCGAGTTGTAGCCCCAGTAGTTGCTGAGACCTTTCTCGATCAGGTGCCGGTCGTTGATGAACCAATGGACCGGCATCAGCTCGACGGCGGTGACGCCGAGGTTCTTCAGATACTCGATGACCGGCGTCGTGCCGAGCCCGGCGTAGGTGCCGCGATATTGCGGCGGAACGTGCGGGTGCAGCTTGGTGAAGCCGCGCACGTGCGCCTCGTAGATGATGGTGTCATGCCACGGCGTGCGCGGATTGCGGTCGTCGCCCCACGAGAACGCGGGATCGATGACCTGGCACTTCGGCATGCCGCTCGCGTTGTTGCGCCGGTCCTGCGACAGGTCCGCGCGCTGACTGCCGATGCGATAGCCGAAATGCGCGTCGCTCCACGCCAGCGACCCGACGATCGCTTTCGCATACGGATCGAGCAGCAGCTTCTGCGGATTGAAGCGATGCCCGTGCTGCGGCTGATAAGGGCCGTAAACGCGATAGCCGTAGAGCTGGCCCGGCCGCGCCTCGGGCAAGTAGCAATGCCAGACCTGGTCTGTCTGATCACGCAGCGGGATGCGCTGCAGCTCGCGACGCCCGCGGTCGTCGAACAGGCACAGCTCGACTCCTTCCGCGGCTTCGGAGAACAGCGCGAAGTTGACGCCTTCGCCGTCCCACGTAGCGCCTTGCGGAAAAGGTTTACCGGGCCAGACGGCGGTGATCGGACTGGGCATTCGTGCTCATGAGGTGAGCGTGCTGAGCGGCGAGATTCAGCTTGCCGGCACGGTCGGCGAGGGTGTCGCTCGCCAGCAGCTTGACGATTTCGCCAACGCGGTGGGGCGTGCCCAGGTCGCTCCAGCCGCAAGGGGGCACGCGCAGCACGCACAGATCGGCGGCGCGGCCTTCGAGCAGATCGCGTGAGAAGTCGAGCTCGGGCAGGCGCTCGTAGAGGTTGAGGAGCGCGGGCCAGCTGCCCGTGGGCGAGCCGGCGGTCTGGCCTTTCGCCAGGCCGACCTGCATCTCCATCACCAGCGGCGCAAACCGCGGCATGTAAAGGTCGAGCAGCGTGCGCGCTGCCGCGACCATGATGAACGTGTTGCAAAGCCCGCCGGCGTCGATGATCTCGCGGGCCACGGAGTAACCGGGTTTCTCGATGAAGCGCGCCACGGACCGGCCGCCGTACGGGTCGGGGTCACCGGGCAGGATGTATCCGAGATCCGTGTCGGGCTCGGCCGGCTGCAGGCCGAGCAGTACGGGACGCTCGTCATTGCGATCGAGGCGCTCGAGTGCCTGCAGCAGGGAGCGATTGAGGACGTCCTCGTCGCGTACGTAGTGATCGGCGGGAAGCAGGACCAGCCGGGCCTTGCAATCCTTGGCCAGGATGTGCAGCAGCGAGTAAAGAATACCGATGCCGGTGCCGAGATTACGCGGCTGCACGATCAGGTTGCCGCGTTCCATGGCTGCGAGCAGCGGCGGGCACTCGGTCCACCATTCGCGGTGCTGCTGGGCGACGATGGTGCACACCCGGTCCGGGGAGACCACGCGCTCGGCCCGCGCGATAGCATCTTCCAGCAGGGAATGTCCACCGTACAACGAGCAATATTGCTTCGGGACCGAGGTGCCGCAGGGCTTGGTAGTCAAGGCGCGCAGCCGGTTGCCGTCGCCGCCTGCGAGTACCAGGGACCAGACATGTCGCGCCTCGGGCACGGTCGCCTCCCGTCTCGAAACTGATGTTATCGTTGTCGCCTGCTGGCGCCGCCCCGTAAATACCCGGCAAACGCTACGGGTTCCCTGGAACTGCGCCGACTCGAATCCATTGCGTAGTGTTTCCTTATTTCATTTCCTGGCCCTGCGGCCGGAGAGATCGGTTTCCGGATGACGACCGGTGAGCATTTACAAGGGCGCGGCAAGCCCGTGACGGGACGCGGCTACTGGCTGTGGGTCCTCGCGATCGCTTTCAGCTGCGTGGCTGCAGCCACTGCGACGCGTCCGGCAACGGATACCAAGGGTACGCCTCGTTACCGCTTCGATGGTAATACCGTGGTCGATCTCGCACGCCGTACTGCGGGCAGCGCCTTCGTGCCGAAGCGCCTCGAGAACCCGGCATTGCAACAATTGACCTACGATCAGTACCGCGACATCCGCTTCAATCCCGATGCGGGCATCTGGCACAACGAGCAGGTGCCGTTCCACGTCGAGCTGTTCCCCGCGGGCTTCCTGTTCCAGACGCCGGTCACCGTTTCGGTCGTCGAAGGCGGACTGGCGCGCGACATCGTGCCGGACCCCACCACGTTCCTGCTCGGCAAATCCGTGGCGAAGGAGCTGACCAACCAGACGTTGCCGCTCTCCGGGTTTCGGGTGCGGACCCGGCTGAACTCGCGCTCGGTGTGGGACGAGTTCATGGTGTTTCAGGGCGCGTCGTACTTCCGTGCGGTCGCTCGCGACACGCTCTACGGCTTGTCGGCGCGGGGCCTGGCGGTGCGCACGGCGCATCCCACCGGCGAGGAATTCCCCGCCTTCACGCACTTCTGGATCGAGCGGCCGTCCGCGAATGCAGCATCGATCGTCGTCCATGCGCTGCTCGACAGTCCTTCGGTCGCCGGCGCCTACCGCTTCTCGGTGACTCCGGGCGTGGAAACGGCGATGGACGTCGACGTCACCCTGTTCGCGCGCGTGGCACTCGACAACATCGGCATTGCCCCGCTGACCTCGATGTTCCTGTTCGATGAGTCCGACCGGGCCCGCATCGACGACTTCCGCGACGAAGTGCACGACTCGGACGGCCTGTCGATCGTGACGGCGTCGGGCGAACGCGTCTGGCGGCCGCTGAAGAATCCTACGCAGCTGCAGGTTTCCAGCTTCACCTCGCAGGCGCCGCGCGGCTTCGGCCTGATACAGCGCTCGCGCCGCGTGTCCGACTACCACGACCTCGAAGCGCACTACGAGCAGCGGCCGAGCGTCTGGATCGAGCCGACCAGCGACTGGGGCGCCGGTGCAGTGCAGCTGTTCGAGATTCCGACCAACAATGAAACCAACGACAACATCGTCGCGTTCTGGCGTCCGACCACCGTGATTGCGGAAGGCAAGCCTTATCATCTGTCCTACCGCATGCGGTGGAACAAGCAGCCGAAGCTCACGCCGGCGCTCGGTAAAGTGACCTCGACCCGCAGCGGCCCGAGCTTCGACGGCAAGCGCCGCATTTTCGTGGTGGAGTTCACCGGCACCGGCCGCGACATCGAAGGGCTGCGCATGGATATCGGGACTTCGGCCGGCAAGCTCACCAACCAGGTGCTGCAACCCAG
>Ga0268265_10000263_pt1 | contig 59820 bp, 54 predicted proteins | sample KBSSwiS52_FD_190355 | JGI IMG/M metagenome (GOLD analysis project Ga0268265, IMG submission 190355) | Switchgrass rhizosphere microbial communities from Kellogg Biological Station, Michigan, USA - KBS Switchgrass S5-2 (SPAdes) (version 2) | ecosystem: Host-associated > Plants > Roots >... | reverse complement strand
CGCTTTGCGGAAAAATTCGGTGAGTGCCTCGTTGCTCGCAGCGGCGGTCCAGTCGAACCAGCTGATGTCGTTGTCCTGGCAGTACGCGTTGTTGTTGCCGCGCTGGCTCCGTGCGAACTCGTCGCCGCCGAGGATCATTGGCGTCCCTGACGAGAAGAGCAGGTAACAGGCGAAGTTCTTCATCAATCGCTTTCGCAGCGCCACGATCGCGGCGTCGGTCGTCGGGCCTTCGGCGCCGCAGTTCCACGAGCGATTGTCGTCAGCGCCGTCGCGGTTGTTCTCGCCGTTCGCGTCGTTGTGCTTCTCGTTGTACGAGACGAGATCGTTCAGTGTGAAGCCGTCGTGGCAGGTGATGAAATTGATGCTGTTGAACGCCGATCGCCCGTCCTCACCGTACAGATCGGCGGATCCCGTCAGCCGCCATCCAACGTCGGCGAGCGTGCCCGCATCGCCCTTACCGAACGATCGCATCGCGTCGCGGAACTTGCCGTTCCACTCTGACCAGTCGACGGGGAAGTTGCCTACTTGGTACGTGCCGATATCCCAGGGCTCCGCAACCATGATCACGCGGTTCAGGATTGGATCCTGTGCGACTGCATCGAAGAACGAGGAGTTTGCGGCGAAGGAACCGTACTGTCCCCCACGCCCGAGCACCGAAGCGAGGTCGAAGCGGAATCCATCGACGTGCATGACGTCCGCCCAATAGCGAAGCGAGTCCATGACCAGGCGAATCACCGCAGGGCTGTCGAAGTTCAGGCTGTTTCCGGTGCCCGTGTAGTTCATGTAGTAGCGACGCGGTGCGTCTTCTGGTCCGGTGAGGGTGTAGTACGCCAGGTTGTCGATGCCGCGGAAACAGAGGCTCGGGCCCATCTCGTTTCCCTCGCCGGTGTGGTTGTAGACCACGTCGAGGATGACCTTGATCCCGGCCTTGTGGAGTTCCCTGACGAGCGTCTTGAACTCCGCGACCTGGCATCCCGGCGTCTGCGCCGTCGAGTACGACAATTCGGGTGCGAAGAACCCGATGGAGTTGTAGCCCCAGTAGTTCGTCAGCCCTTTCTGTACAAGGAAATCGTCCACGTAGTGCTCATGAATCGGGAGGAGCTCCACGGCATTGATTCCGAGCTTCTTCAAGTACGGAATCTTGTCGATGAATCCCAGATACGTCCCGCGGTTCCGCACACCGGATGACGGGTGCGCGGTGAAGCCCTTGAGATGAACTTCGTAGATGATCAGTTGTTCGAGACGGAGATCTGGAGATTCTGTCCCCTGCCAGTCGAAGCCATCGTCGACGACGATGGCCTTCGGGACGATGGCGGTATTGTCGCGATGATCCTGGACGGCGTCGCCGGCACCGGGTTGCGCATCGTAGGAAAGCAGCAGATTGTCGATGTTGCGAAACTTCGCCGTCACGGCTTTCGCGTACGGATCGAGGAGCAGTTTGGCGTCATTGAAGCGAAAGCCCCACTCCGGACGGTACTCACCGCGAACCTTGTAGCCGTACAGTTGTCCGGCCTTCACGTCATTCACGTGCGCATGCCAGACGAACTTGTCACGTTCCTGAAGCTGGATGACGTCCGTGGGATCACCATCAGCGTTGTCGAACAGAAGAAGGAACACCTCGGTGGCGTGCTGGGAGTAGAGCGCGAAATTCACGCCGTTCGGAGTGTTCGTCGCCCCGAGCGGATAATGAGCCCCTCTGGTGACGACCTTCATCGTCCGGTGCTCGAGCGGGTACGGCATTGGTGCCTCTCTTCGGAGTCAACACTCGGAGCCGCGCGTATCGGCCTGAATTCGGAGAATTGGAATTATCCTCAAACGCTGAACCGCATTCGATGGTCGCCGTGTGATCGCAAGCAGGACGCTCGGGCTGTCGCTCGACTGACGCAACGCGCAGGCAAGACTCGCCATGCGGCATGAGCTGAAGAGGCCCTACAAGTTCGGCGGCGGAGCACTCGCGGCGAGCGGAATCCTGTTCGTCGTGTTGGCATTCCTGGACTTCCGGGCCGGCCCGCCCCCTTCGAACGGCGCCGAGATCCTCCTGTGGAGGGATTCACAGACGCTTGTTCTGGACTTCGTCAGCGAGTGTCTCTTCGTCGCAACAGTCCTCCTGGTTCCGGGAACCGTTGCCGTGTATCAAAGCCTCGTTGACGTCGATAGAACCAAGGCGGCGACGGGCTGCGGCATCATCGCGGCGACAATTCCTGTCATGGCCGTGATGCTCATTGTTCACGGGCGCCTCGTCTATCCGATTTATGGCATGCGCGTCGGCACGCCGGAGGCCGCAGCGTTTGTGGTCATGGTGTTCTACGGCGGTCTCCACGCCATCTATCTTCTTCTGGCAGTCGCGACCATCGTCCTGAGCCTGGCGATGAGACGTGGCGCCTACGCGAAGTGGATCGCATACTTCGGTTTCGCAACGGCTGCACTCGACATCATTGGCTCCTATCCCTGGGCTATCGGACGCGTTCTGACGCTCGTCTGTGAGTTGTCTTTCGGAGGATGGTTCGTGGCAGTAGGCTCGCAACTTTTCAGAGTGCGAGGCAGTGCCGCCTAGCACGTGGCTTGATGACCGCGTCGTCTTCGTGCTTTGTGTCGTTATGGCGGCGGCGTGTGGGCCGACTATGGATGAACGGCAACCGGCAGGCGCAGCAGGCGTCGAGTCGTACTTGACCGCACTGACCAGAACCTCGAAGACGCCCGGGATTCAGTACGTCGTGGTGACCGCCACTGGCGTCCTGTTCGAATACGCCGGGGGTTGGGCGGACATCCGCCGTGAGGTGCCCGTCGATGCCGCCACCACCATGATGGCCTACTCGATGAGCAAGACGATTACCGCGGTCGCCGCCCTGCAACTCGTCGAGGCGGGGAAAGTAGGGCTCGATGATCCAGTAGACCAATACCTGGATTCGTTTCCCTACGGTTCGAAGGTGACGGTCCGGCAGCTGATCTCGCACACGTCAGGCATTCCCAATCCGATTCCGTTGCGATGGGTGCATCCCGAGGCACGTCACCTGAGCTTCGACGAGAACGCAGCACTTGCGGCGGTCCTGCGCGATCATCCGCGCCTGTCATTCGAACCTGGAACCAAGTACGCCTACTCGAACATCGGTTACTGGCTGCTCGGAAAGGTCGTCGAGCGAGCGAGCGGCGAGACCCTCTCGGCGTACCTGGGCGAGCACATCTTACGGCCGCTGGCCATCGCTCCCCAGGAGCTCGGGTATGCGGTGGCGGACCCCGTTCACCACGCCACCGGATATCTCGAGAAGTACTCCTTGATGAATCTCACCAAGGGATTCCTGATCGATCGGGACTTGATTGGTGAGTACAGCGGCCGGTGGCTAGAGATCCGCAGCCACTATCTGAACGGGCCGGCATTTGGCGGACTTGTCGGGACAGCGAGAGGCTTTGGTAAGTTCCTTCAAGACCAGCTTCGTGAGCGGTCGGTGCTGTTCAACGAGACGACGCGACATCTCCTTTATGCCCTGCAATCAACCGCGCGGGGAACTCCCGTTGCGATGACCCTCGGGTGGCACATCGGTGATCTCGACGGCCGGCGCTTCTTCTACAAGGAGGGCGGGGGCGGAGGGTTTCACTGCATGATGCGCGTGTACCCGGATGGAATCGGCACGGTTGTCATGACCAACGCGACCGGGTTTGATGTCCGGCGTCTCTTGGACACGATGGATGCATCGTTTGTCGCATCGCCTCGGGTTCAGCCGTAGCCCCGTGGCCGCTTTCCAGAACGACTGTTCCCACGAACCCGGTTGTGTTATCCAAGCTCATTGTTGAAGCGGGGAGGGACAATTTCAGGGACAGAAGATGTTGACAATCGCTCTCGCGTAACTCGAACCCCGTCGTATACTTGGCTTTGCAGAGCGGTGAGGTGGCCGAGAGGCTGAAGGCGGCGGTTTGCTAAACCGTTGTAGGGCCTTTAAAGTCCTACCCAGGGTTCGAATCCCTGCCTCACCGCCAATCTTCGCTCGGGTTGGCAGCCGAAGGTAGGCCACTCCGAATTCAATCCGAGCTTCGGTTGGCAAGCCATCGCTCGACCGGACACGCCAGGCCAGATCCAAATCGCACATTTTGACGTCGGCGAAACTCGGTGGTTAACTCTCGCTGAGCCGGGTTACCCCAAATCCACGCGTACCGATTCAGACCATGACTCGCGAAGACTGGCTCCGCGTCAAAACGATCACTGCGGCGGCACTCGAGCAGCCCGAGGCGCGGCGAGCAGGTTTTGTCGTCGACGCGTGTGCCGGTGACGAGCCACTCGAGCAGGAAGTCCGCTCGCTCCTGTTTTCCGCGGTGAGCGCGTCCGCGTTGTTTGAATCACCTGTGTTCGCGGCCGCTTCGGCCGTCAACCTCATCGAGCAGACGACACGCGTCACCGCACCACGCATCGGCGGCCGATTCGGTCCCTACCGCATCATCAAGGAGATCGGCCGCGGCGGCATGGGACGGGTATTCCTCGCGGAACGCGCAGACGAGGAATATCGTCAGGTCGTCGCGTTGAAGATCGCGCACGACGTCCGATCCGCCGAGGGCCTCCGATCGTTCAGATACGAACGGCAGATTCTCGCCACTCTCCAGCACCCGAACATCGCGCGCCTGATGGATGGCGGCACGACCGAGGACGGCGTTCCTTATCTCGTCATGGAGCACGTCCAGGGCGTTCCGATTGACGAGTATTGCACCGCGAACGCACTCAGCGTCCGGCAGCGTCTCGAGCTGTTCAGCACGATCTGCGCGGCCGTCGATGTGGCGCACCGCAATCTGGTCGTCCATCGCGATCTCAAGCCGAGCAACATTCTCGTGAGCGGCGGCGTGCCGAAGCTGCTCGACTTCGGGATTGCGAAGCTCCTCGAATCATCAGGAGACGCGGCGGCCCCGGGGCAGTCGCACACCGGGCCGGCGATGCTGACCCCCGAGTACGCAAGTCCGGAGCAACTCAAGCGCGGACCGATTACGACCGCAACCGACGTCTACGCGCTCGGCGTCTTGTTGTTCCGCCTTCTCGCCAATGCGAGTCCATATCGAGTTCGGTCGTATGCGGCGCACGAACTTGCGGCCGCCATCTGCGACCAGGAGCCCCTCCGGCCAAGTGCCGTCGCGTCCACACGTCCGCTTCGACGACAGCTTGCCGGCGATCTCGACACGATCGTGCTGAAAGCGCTGCGGAAGAACCCGGCGGAGCGTTACTCGTCCGCGGGTGCGTTGGGTGATGACATCAGCCGTTATCTGACCGGCCTTCCGCTCGCCGCGCGCAATGACGGGTGGCTGTATCGCATCGCCAAGTTCATCGCGCGGCATCGCGTAGGCGTGATAGCGGCCGCCCTGGTTGTCGTTTCGTTGGTCGGTGGGCTTGCCGCGGCGCTGTGGCAGGCGCGCGAAGCGGAACGCCAGCGGCAACTCGCGCAGCGGCACTTTGACGATGTCAGGCGGCTCGCCAGCTCGTTGATTTTCGAGGTACAGGACAGCATCGAGAACGTTCCCGGCGCGCTCGCGACGCGGGAACTGCTGGTCAAACGGGCGCTCGAATACTTCGATGGCCTTGCGGCAGAGGAACAGGACAACGTTGCCCTGCAGCAGGAGCTGGCGCAGGCCTACGACAAGCTGGGCAACGTACTCGGTCGCTCGTACGCATCGAACGTCGGTGATACCGCAGCAGCGCTGGCCAGCTATCAGAAGGCGCTCGTGATTCGCGAACAGCTGGCGACGAGCGGTGCGGTGACCTCCGCTGCGCCGCTCGACCTGTGGTCGAGTTACTTGAACGTAGGCGGGATTCTTCGCGAGACGGCAGACACCGCCGGTGCACTGAAACTGCATCAGCGCGCGCGTGCGGTGCTTGATGATCTTCTGCAGAAAACGCCTGACGATCTGAAGCTGGTTCGCGCCGCCGCGCAGACAGCGTCCACGCTCTCGCTGTCGTACGTCCAGTCCGGTCGCCTCGATCAGGCGATAGAAGCGGCGCGACGGACCCTTGCTCTGGACGAACGACTGCTCAGCGCCAGCCCGACCGACCTGGCCATCCAGAACGAGGTCGCGACCGCTCGAGGGCGGCTCGGGCAGCTCCTGCTGAAACTCGGCGACCTCGCCGGCGCACGCGTGCAGTTCGAGGCGGCATTCGACGCGGCCTCGAACTTAGTGAAGGCACAACCCGACAACGTCGCATTCCGGCGGCGACTGTCGAACACTCACTCTCACTTATCGCAACTGTTTGCGCGGGAAGGCGATCTGGCGGCTGCATGGCCACACCAGCAGACGGCCTTGTCGCTCCGGCAGTCGATCGTCGACGGCAGTCCGACCGACCGGCAGGCGTCGATCGACCTGATGGTGTCGCAACTCGAGACCGGTGAGGTGCTTGCGAGGCGCGGCGATTACGGGACGGCGGCAGAGCACTACCGGCTGGCGCTCGCACGCGGCGAGCCATTGGTGGCTTCCGACCCATCGTACGTTTACTTCCGCTTGACGGTGGCGAGCGCCTCGACGCAGCTGGCCCAGGCCCTCCTGGTCTCCGGCGACGCCGCAGCCGCAGAAGCGGTTTCGCGCCGCGCAATTGACCTGGTCGAGGCCGCCTCGGCGAAGGACCCGGCAGACGCGAGACTCCGATTCGAGCTCGCGATGGCGTACGCGACGATGGGCGACGTCGTCAGTCCACCTGCCGGCTCTAACTCCTTGGTGACCAACGGGAACGAGGACGGATCCGCACGAGCGTGGTATGAGCGTAGCCTTGAAGTGCTGAACGAGCTGCGCGCGAGCGGACGGCGTGCAGGAGGACCGCTCGACCACGACGAGCCGCAACTCATAGCAACGATTGAACGGAAGCTGATTCACCGGCGCTGACGCCCCGCTTTGACTGGCATGGCCGAAAGGTGCTTAACTCACCCGGCCTATGGACGGGCAGCCGCCGTCTCCAGCCGACGTCACACGCATTCTCCACGAGTGGAAAGACGGGAGCCGTGAGGCGCTCGACCGCCTCATCCCGATCGTCTACGAAGAGCTCCGGACCATCGCGTCCCGGCAGCTCGCGCGCGAGTGGCGCCACGACCGCCTCCAGACCACCACCGTCGTCAGCGAGGCCTACGTCAAGCTTTTTGCCCAGCGTCAGGTGGACTGGCAGAACCGGGGACATTTCTTCGCCATTGCCGCTCAATTGATGCGCAGGATCCTCGTGGATCACGCGCGGCGTGAGCTCCGTGAGAAACATGGAGGCGGCGCCATCCATGTGGAATTGAGCGACGCAGTTTCGACCGCGGCGGAATCTTCGCTGGACGTGCTCGACGCCGTCGCTCTCGACGCGGCGCTTCAGAAGCTCGAAGCGCTCGACCCCGATCAGGGCCGCATCGTCGAATTGCGCTTCTTTGGCGGCCTGACCGTCGAGGAGACGGCAGCCGCGCTCGGAATCTCGCCGGCTACCGTCAAACGCGAATGGGCGGTCGCGAAGGGTTGGCTCTATCGGGAACTCACGGGATCCTGAGCCGTTTTTCCGCGAGACGCGCGTAACAGGTCATGGGCTCCCCCCAGCCTCTACGTTCGACAGACGCGGCTCGCACGTTTGAAAGAGAGGCGTATATGTCCAAGGTCGTGTTCGCGTGTGGGCTCGTCGCGTTCATGTGCTCCGCCGTCCACGGTCAGCCGCAGACCCAGGCGCAAATGCAGCAGATGCAGGCGCAGCAAATGCAGCAGATGCAGAAGCTGCAGACGGCTATGGCTGATGCGCAAGCGAAGGCCGTTCGTCCCGCCGACGGCGGCCTGAGCTGCGAGGGGCTTCAAACAGAGCTGCAGGCGGCCGTCCTCGATCCCGCGGTCCAGGCAGTCGCGAAAGAGAACGGCGCCGTTGCGAAGGAAAAGCTCGACGAAATCGAGAAGGGAACGGCCGCAGCGAAGGCGGCCGCAGCAACACAAATCGCCTCGGGCTTGTTCGCAGGTCTCGCGTCCGCATTCGTTCCGGGTGTCGGAGCGCTGACGGCCGCGCCACAGCAAGCCGCAGCGCGGGCGCAGGCCGCACAGGCACAGGCGCAGGCGGCCAAGAACGTTCAGGACATCACCGCGATGATGGATCGGATGATCGTCATCCTGCCGCAGGTGATGCGCGGCCAGCATGTCATGGAGCTCGCGTACGGGAAGCAGTGCCCGTGGATCATGGGCGCGATTCCCCCTGGCGCGAATCCGTTTGGGACACCGTCAGGACCGCAGGGTGTGAACCCGGTCGGGCAGATACCAGGGCGCTGATCGGCGGTCGAAGATGGGCAGAAGCGGTTGACCGTCGCGGCGCTCGCCGGAATCGCGGCCGTCGCCGCGACGCAACTCGCATCGTCGCAGACCCTGCCAACGGTATTACGCCTGTCGCCGGCTCCTCCAGACTCACTGGCGCCTTCACCTGGGATAACGGCTCTTCGGTGAGCCCGATTGTCATCGAAGCACGCGTAATACGGTGAGGCCCGCCATGTCTATCTCATCGCGACGTTTCAATGTCGTCTCCGCCATCATGCTTGTGTGCGTCGTGGCGTTGTTTGCCTCGCCGCTTGATGCCCAGACGGCAACGCAGCGGCCGGGGGCCCGCGGTCAGACGCCGCCAAGAGCGCCGGCACCGCGCCAGCCTGCCACCCCGCAGCGTCCACCTGCACAGCCCGCCGCGAAACCGGCGGAACCACCACCACCCCCCAGGCCCGTGGCGCAGGATCTGCGCATGAAGACGGTCTACACGACGGGCGATCAGAAGACTGAGAGCGTCACCTATCGCAAGGGTGAACGCGAACGCTTCGAGTTCGGCGACGTCGTTCTGCTCAAGCAGCACGATCTGAAACGGACGGTTCAGATCATGAAGGCTGCAAACTCGTACATGGTCGTCCCGGATGGCAGCGCTCCAGCCCTGCCTGCGACGGCTGCCGCTCCCAATGCGTCGCCGCAAAAGCCCGGTGTCGTCACGATGACGACGACAGTCATGGACACCGGCGAGCGGAAGATGATGCTCGGCCGAGAGGCGCGGCACGCAAAGATGGTGATCGACAAGCAGCCGGCGCCGGGCGCATGTGAGCCAGCCAAACAGCACATCGAAACAGATGGCTGGTACGTCGACCTGACTATCCCCGCGCAGGCCGCATCCGATGTCGCATCGTCGCAGGCCCCTGCTGGCTGCGTGGATGAAATCAAAGCGACGCAGTTCGGCGACCCGAAGGTGCTCGGATTCCCGATCGCCTACTCGACGACGATCACTGGCGACGACGGAAAGCCGAACGTCGTCTCGATGGAAATCACCGAGCTGGAAATCACGACGCTCGATGCGGCGCTCTTCGACATTCCGCCAGGAATGACCGATGCGGGCAACCTTCAGGCGCTGACCCGGGCCGTCAGTGACGCGAACGAAACGAAACTCGCGCAGGAGCTAGCCGCGCCCACGACCGCGGTTCAGAAGACGACACCAGGCGCGCCTCTCGTCGGCGTGCCCGAAATCGTGAACAAGACTCCACAACAAATCGACACTCGCGCCTTGCGCGGCCGGCTCGTATCGGAACTGGCAGACACGAAGCTCAACGCCGCGCCGCTGGCAGGAACTCAGGCCGACCTCGCACAGGTGGCCGGCTCACACGGGTACGACTATGTGCTCGTTGCGGAAATCACCGATCTGAAGGTGTCGAAAGCCGGCGGCGGAATTGGCGGTCTCGTCAAAGCGGCATCGAAGGTAGCGGGCGGCGGCACCGGCCAGGATCCCACCGAGGCGGCGGTCACGATCAAACTCGTTCAACCCGACGGAAAAGCGCGCTACACGACGACGGCAAAAGGAAAAGATGGCGGCTTCGACATGAAGACCGGCCTCGGCGTGGCGAAGTTCGCCGGCACCATGTACATGAACATGATGACCGGCAAGATGATGATGAACGCGCTGAATGGATCGATGGCGAACAACCTCGGTGGCATGGGCATGCTGGGCAATCCGGCGATGATGAACATGCAGACGCAGGGACTCGGCATGAAGGCGGGGATGCAGATGGGCATGGGAATGGGAATCGATCCGACGGCTGGTGCCGCGTCGTTCCTGATCCAGCAGTCAATGGCCAGCAATACAGTGCTCAGCGGCGGTCCCGGTCAGAGTCCGTCGTTCGACGTGGCGCTCGGCGAGGCTCTTCAGAACGCGGCAAAGGCGGTTGCAGAGAATCTCAGGAAGGACCCGAAGAAGAAGTAATCACCGAATCTCGTGACTGCCCCCGCCGACCCGTTCGAAAAGTGGTGTGTGATCGTGCGGACGAGCGGCAGACCAGTTGCACGCGATACTCCGTAAGGAGTTGCCATGAAACTGACGCTGCTATCAGGTGTGCTGCTGGCGGGGGTGCTCGGCGCCTTTGCGGCCATTACGGCATCCGGTGAACCTGTCTCGGTAACGTCGGCAACACGCGATCATCTGAAGACGGCAATGCAGGGCGAAGCATTCGCTGCAGCGAAGTACCAGTTGTATGCGGATCACGCGCGGAAGAGCGGGAACGTCGAGCTCGCCGACTTGTTCGAGCGCACCGCCAAGGTCGAGCGATTCGAGCACCTCGCGGAAGAGGCCGATCTCGCGCAGCTGGTCGGCGATGATGTCGCGAATCTCCAGGATGCGATCGCGGGAGAGTCTTACGAGATCGACAGGATGTACCGCGAATTCGCCGAGCAGGCGAGTGCCGCTGGGGATCATGCGGCCGCCTCGTTGTTTGAAGAAGTCAGACGCGACGAGATGGGCCATCGCGACGCCTTCAAGGCGGCGCTCACGAAGATGCGCCCCAAGACCGAACGTTGAGCGAACGGATCAGTGTCGCCGTGAGTTGCACGGGGGGTCGAGTCGTCGGCGAGAATGCGAAGAGTTCGGATCCTCCACACTCCTCGACAACGTCCGATGTTCGATGCTGTGCTTCTTGTGTCCTTCGGCGGCCCCCAAGGACCTGACGACATTCGTCCGTTCCTCGCGAACGTGCTTCGCGGCCGGCGAGTGACACCCGAACGCGTCGAAGAGGTCGCGCATCATTACGAGCTGTTCGACGGCGTTTCACCACTGACCGAGCTCACCGAGCGGCAGGCCCACGGCCTCCGCGAACGGCTTGCTGCTGGGGGCCACCCGTTACCTGTCTACATCGGCATGCGCAACTGGCATCCGTTTCTGGCCGACACGTTGAAGCGGATGCATGCGGACGGAGTCCGGCATGCCATCGGCTTCATTGCCGCCGCTCATCATTGCTATTCCAGCTGTCAGCAGTACCGGGAGAACGTCGCATCGGCGCAGCAAGCACTGCGAAACGACGGCGGCCACGTCGACATCACGTTCGTGGACAGCTGGTTCGATCACCCCCGGTTCATTGCTGCCAACGCAGCACACATTCGCGAGGGGTTGAAGCGCCTCCCGGGTAACGTGCGTGAAGATGCGCGCCTCGTGTTTACCGCGCACAGCATTCCGAAGGCGATGGCTGACGCTTCGCAGTACGAGCACCAGCTGTCGGCGTCGTGTGCGGCAATCGCCGAGCAGGTTGGGTTGCCGTGGGCGCTGGTCTACCAGAGCCGAAGCGGCCGTCCGCAGGATCCGTGGCTCGAGCCCGACGTCTGCGATTACCTGCGCCGCGAACACGCACAGGGACTGGCCGCGGCTGTGATCTGTCCCGTCGGTTTTGTCTGCGACCACATCGAAGTGCTCTACGACCTGGATCGCGAAGCGGCGGACGTCTGCATCTCGATCGGGCTGCCGATGGTTCGCGCGGCAGCCGTCAACGACCACCCGCTCTTTCTCGACATGATGGCGGACGTCGTCCTTCGGACGATGCGGAGGTTTGAGACCGGCCGTCCGTTGCCGATTGTCAGTCCGGCGTGATCGGTATCCAGCGCCGGTTCTCCAGCACGAATCTCGTTTCGGTCGCGTCGAATCCTTCCACCGGCGGGTACATCGGATCACCGGGATAAAAAAGGAGCGTTTGGCCGCCGCGCTTCTCGAACCGGGGCTGCACGCGCGGAATCGGCTTGCGCCGTGCCCAGTCGAATATAGCGTCTATCGACTCGAACCGCGCCAGCATCTCGAGCGTCGTCCAGGTCGGCGGCGGCAGGGAGATGAGGCCGCTGCGGCAGCGCTCGATCGCGGCCGCCGGTTCGATCCACTCGCTGTGCGTGGTCTCCCCCGCGTCGTGAATCGGCGTCTGTCCCTCCGGTGCGCGTGCGATGAAGAAGCGCGTGTCGAATCGACGGATTTCGATCTCGGGCGTGACCCAATGGGCGAAATACGCGAGTTCATCGACCGACAGCTGTAGATGTTCGCGGTCGATGATGTCTGCGAAGGTGGTTTGCCCCGAGAGAAGATCTCGCCGATCGGCGGCGAGCCGATCCACGGACCGAGCGGTCAGCGGCCGGGCGAGCAGGACGCCGGCCTCCTCGAACAGTTCGCGGATGGCCGCCACGTGGTGCGCAATCGCGACCTCCGCCGGCACGTCCGCCATCCGTGCGACCGCCGCTCGGATGTTCTCGGCGGTTGCATCCACGTCATCGGTGTGGTCCGCAGGATCGACCCGCCCACCTGGGAACACGTGTGCGCCGCCTAAAAACGCGATGCTGTCGTTGCGCCGAACGAGAAACACTTCGAAAGGGTCGTCGGCTCTGAGAAGGACGACCGTGGATGCAGGAACGGCAGCGGCGATGCTCATCGATACCGTTTACCCCGAGCGAGCACAGTGAGTCGAGCGGTTTATACCGCGATGGCGCATTTCCTGCGATCTGCTTGTGAAGCGGGCGTCGCTTGCGCGCATTAGGCCGTGGCGAGAAACCGGGTTTGATCCTCCGCGGATGCGGCAGAATTAGACCCGGTCTCTCATGAGGATCCGTACCGCGGCAGCGCTGCTGCTCCTGATCAACGTTGCACCACCGGTCTTCGCTCAGGCTCCTGTTTCATATCGTTTTACGTTTCCGGAGCCCGAGCACCGTTGGATGCAGGTGGAGGCTTCCTTCGCCGACCTCTCTTCCAATCCGCTCGAGCTGCATATGAGCCGCGCGTCGCCAGGACGCTACGCGCTCCACGAGTTCGCGAAAAACGTCTTCGACCTGGCCGCGACCGATGCGGCAGGGGCTTCACTTGCCGTGACACACACAGCTCCCCATCAGTGGGTCGTGACGACTCATCCGTCGAGTGTGCGCGTCACATATCGCGTATTCGGCGACCGGACCGACGGGACGTATCTGTCCATCGATCCCACCCACGCACACATCAACATGCCGGCTGCTGTGATGTGGGCGCGCGGGCTGGAGACACGTCCGGTGAACGTGCGATTCGAGCCGCCAGCAGGCTCCAACTGGCGTGTCGCTACGCAGTTGTTCCCAGGCGCCGATGCGCAGACGTTCACCGCGCCGAACCTGCAATACCTGATGGACAGTCCGTCAGAGCTCAGCTCGTTCGCGCTTCGAACCTTTACGGTGTCCGATGGCTCGCGCCAGCCAACATTTCGCATCGCCATCCACCACGAGGGAGACGAGGCTGAGCTCGATGGATTTGCGCGTGACGTCGAGAAGATCGTTCGTGAGGAGCGCGGCGTGTACGGGGAGTTTGCGCCCTACGATGTTGGCACCTACACCTTCATCGCTGATTATCTGCCGTGGGCGAACGGCGACGGAATGGAGCATCGCAACAGCACCATCCTCGCGTCCTCGTCGTCAATCCGCACGAACCGGGTCGGCCTGCTCAGCACGCTGTCGCACGAGTTCTTTCATTCGTGGAACGTCGAGCGCATCCGTCCGAAGTCGCTCGAACCGTTCAACTTCGACGACGCGAACATGTCCGGTGAGCTGTGGCTGGCCGAAGGCTTCACGAACTACTACGGCCCCCTGGTGTTGCAGCGCGCTGGATTGACACGGCTTTCCGAGTTCGCCGCCACCATCAGCGCCGCGATCAATGACGTCACGTTCAGCCCGGGCCGGCAGATTCACACGGCGGAGGAGATGAGCCAGATGGCGCCGTTTGTCGACGCCGCAACGTCGATCGATCGCACCAACTTCGATAACACGTTCATTTCGTACTACACATGGGGCGAGTCGATCGCGCTTGGTCTCGACCTGACCCTTCGGCAGCGCAGCGACGGCAGGATCACGCTCGACGACTTCATGCGCGCGATGTGGCAGCAGTTCGGCAAGGGTGGCGGCCGCGAGCCGGGCTACGTCGATCGTCCGTACACGATGGCCGACGCCAAGGCCGTGCTGGCGACGGTTGCCGGCGACCGGGCGTTCGCCGACGACTTTTTCGCGAGGTACATCCAGGGGCATGAGGTGCCGGATTACGCGCGACTGCTCACCGCAGCCGGACTGGCGCTGCGCCCGCGTACTCCGCAGTCAGGGTTCGCGGGCGAACTTCGCCTGCAGGACTCGCCGGGCGGCGTGCGTATCGGTGCGGCCGTTCCGACAGGTTCAGCCGCATATCGTGCTGGCCTGGATCGCGACGATGTGATCACGGCCATCGGGGGCAGGGCCACGAGGAATGCCGAGGAGGTGGATGGAGCGATTCGCGCTACCGCGCCCGGAAATACCGTGACCGTTACGTATCTCCATCGCGGTCGGGGGCAGCCGTTGACGGCAACGATTCGAACGGTTGCGGATCCGACGCTTGAAGTCGTCCCTGCCGAACAGGCGGGTCGAGCGCTCAGCGATGCGCAGCGCCGATTTCGGGACGGCTGGCTGAGTTCGCGCGCGGGGAACACGTTTTGAACACACCGCGTCGATGAATCTCGCCAACCTCTTCCGGGCGTACGACGCGGTCATCGCATTTCGCGACGCCGCGCGTCGTCTCAAGGACTCCTCGGGTGCGTCGAAGTCGGAGACGTCGCTGTCGCCGACCACCGCGCAGGGTATCGCCGGACAAATCGAATCGCGCCTGACCAACGTCGTCGTCGCGGCTCTCAAGGAGGCGTTCGACCGCGATCACGCACGGCTCGAACTCGAACGGGCGCAGATCGAAGAGCAGCGGCGTCGAGCGGAGGAAGCACTTCGTCTGGAACTGCGGCGGCAGACGGTCGATCGGGAGATCGGGCGGCTGCGTCTGTTGGCGGGGACGGCGCTGGTGGGATGGATTGCGTCGATCTCGGTGCTGTTCGTACATCAGCCAAGTATGCCGTCCCGCGTGGTGCTCGGCGCCGGGTGGCTGCTGCTGCTCGGCTCACTGGGCGCCGCGTTCAGCGCGCAGGGCCGCGTGAACGCAGACCGCATCGACAAACCTGAACGTGCGGACGCGGGTGCGCTGCCGTTGTGGCTCCTGATTGCGGGGCTTGCGGCAACCGCCATCAGTCTGTTGCTTTAGTTTTCTCCGCGCCCTTCGTGTCTTCGTGGTTTGCGATCCGTGCGCGTGTCACGGAAACAGCACCCCGGCCGCAAATTTGGCTTCAGGGTCGAGCGCGCGCTTGACTACGCGCATCTGCTCGATCCCGCTCTCGCCGTACATGTCCCGTAGAAACTGCTGCTTCAGCGAATTGCGGCCGACGCCATGTTCGGCGAGTGGAGCGCCGCCAAGCGCCATCACACCACGCGCCATCTCGCGCAGCGCATCGCGTGCCTTCTCGATATCCTGCGGCGAACGCGGGATCGCATTCGGATGCAGATTCCCGTCCGAGATGTGTCCCCAGATCGCATACTCGAGATCGCGTCGTTCGAACGCCTCGCGATAGAGTGCCAACGCGCGTGCGATCGCGTCGAACGGCACGATGAAATCACCCGCCACTTTTTGAATGGCATCGCCTGCGCGTGCCTTGGCCGCCGCGACGCAGGCATTGACCGCAGCCGGCACCGCTTCGCGCAGTTCGAACAGCCGAGTGGCGGTGCGTTCGTCGCCCGGCACCGCGACGACCGGATCATCGCCGATGCCGGTGATCTGCAGAACCTCCTGCAGCCGCGACAGCGGCGCGTCGAGGTTGCCTTCGGTTTCGATTTGGACGAGCAGCATCGTTGTTCCCTCGCCGGGCCTGCCAATGCCCGCGCGCCCGAATACCGATTGGTCGACCAGCGCAAGCGCTCTTGCGTCCATGTACTCGATTGCCGCGACGTCGAGCGGGTCCGCGGCCGCCTCGGCTTCCGCGCGCAACTTCGCCGTGACGGCGATCGCCTGCGCTTCCGAGCTGCACACGATCAGCGCGACACAACGCAGCGGCCGGCGCTTGACGCGAAGAGTGGCATCCGCGATGACGCCAAGGGTCCCTTCGGAGCCGACAAACAGATCGACCAGGTCGAGGCGCGGCTTCGTGAAATAGCCGGCCGATACTTTCGGAAGTGCAGGTACGTGGTAGGTGGGAATGTTCAGGCGGATCAATCCGCGCCCGATGGAGTCGACTTCGATGACGCCTTCATCAGAGGCGCGCACGTCGCCGCGCGAAATGTCCAGGATCGACCCGTCCGCCAGTACGACCGTCAGGCCCGCGACCCAGTCGCGTGTGACACCGTATTTGAAAGTGGCGGCCCCGGCGGCGTTGGTGGCGACGGTGCCGCCCACGAACGCGCCATCGAAGGTCGGCACCGGCGGATAGTAAAGGTCGCGCGTCGCGAGGAACCGCTGCAGGTCCGAGAGCGGAACGCCGGCACCGACGCGAATGGTGTTGGCCGTTGGCTCCGCGATGTCGGACAAACCGCGCGTGCTGAGCACGACGTCACCTCTGGGTGTCGCGCCACCCGTCAGCGACGACTGCGCGCCGACAGGCAGGACACGTCTCGCGGCGCGGACGACGGCTACGACTTCGGCGACGTCGCGAGGAAACACCACTCCCTCCGCCGTACCGCCCGGCACATGAGCCGCATCGCTCAGGAATGATCGCAGCAGGTCGGGGTCGCTCTGAATCGAGGGGAGGGTCGCTACAGATGCGGCGCGTGCAACTGCGCGATGTCGCGGTCGAAACACGATCCTCCTGCCGCGCCGGATTATACCGGCCGCAGCAGGAGGATCCGGTCAGCGCTTCTTCGTGCTCTTGCGCGCCGACGATTTCCTGCGCGCCGTCGCGCGCGTACCCGTCGTCCCGCTCTTCGCGTTCGCGCTGCTACGTGCAGCGGCCACTCGCTTCCGGCCGCTTCCATTCGGCTTGCCTGCATTGAGCCGGCCGGTCGCGACGTCAAGCTGCCGTTGCAGCGATCCGATCATGCGACCGAGCGACTCCGCAGAGCGGAGCAGCAGCGAATCGTTGTCGCGGGTCCGGTCGCGCGTGGGGTGTGCGGGGATTGCTTTCCTCGCCATTCAATCTCCTCTCGCGGGCCAGATGCCCTTACCCCCGAGATTGAGCAAGCGGCGGGCCAGCTTCTTTCGCCTCGCGTTGCGCATCAGTGGCCGTCGCGAGTTCCTCGCGGAAATATTTGAAAGCGCTGGAGAAAACAATGACGTCTTGAGGAAGCGCATCCATGCGAGCTCGACGCGCGACATGGACACGTGTGGAAGATGCTTCATGAGGTTGAAACTTCTGATCGTTCGAGTCGTTCGGACCGGTCGGGACGTTCGAAACGTTCAGATCGTTCGAATCGTTCCAAAGTCGTTCGAAAGTTCGGTGTGGCGACTCGTGGTTAGGAGCAGGTGTCGACTAGCCACCAGCCATAGCAACACACCACCAACTACCAACCAGAATCACAGTCCCGCGGGTTGGCTTGCGAGCCAGGCGTTGAAATCGGCCTGCGTTTGAATGGTGTAGAACCCGCGCATCCGGTAGTGGCCCAGACCGCATAGCTGCGAGCATGCGATCTCCCACTCGCCCGTCCGGGTCGGCGTGAACCAGAGGCGCTGCTCGACGCCGGGAATCGCGTCCTGTTTCACGCGCATCTGGGGCAGTCCGAAGCTGTGAATCACGTCCTTACTGGAGAGGTGCACGATCACTGGCCGCCCGACGGGCAGATTCAACTGATTCTGGGTCCACACATCATCGCGCGCCGCGGGATCGCTGATGTCGAGGCCGAGCGGATTGTCTGGCCCGACCAGATCACGACGCGTGCGGCCGAACACACCGTCGGGGCCCGGATACTGAATGTTCCAGATGAATTGCTCCGCGACCACACGAACAACGGTCGCCTGCTGTTCGGTGGGAAACGCGTCGACGCGGGCGCTCCACGTGGGAATGGAGAAGAACACCAGGAGGATGACTTCGGCGGCGACGACGCCAATCTCGGCGAGGCGAGCCAATCGCCCGGAGGCGCCCTCGTAGCGTGCCTGTGGATGCGCGCCGCGCCGGAAGCGAACGAGAACGTAGACGAAAAAAATCGTCCAGCCGACGAACATCGCGAGCATCAGCCAGTGAACGAGCGCGATGATCAGATCGATCCGCGCCGCCTGCGCGGATGCTTCGACGGGCAGTCCGAGCCAGCGGACCATCTACACCGGCAGGCGGGCCTGAAGGCCCGCCTCTACGACCGCCGATTCAGCACGAGTGTTGTCGTCGTAGAGGCGGATCTTCAGGTCCGCCTTGGACGGGTCCGCCTTCGACAACCTGGCGATCGACATGATGAAGCGCAGGAATCCGGCGAGGACGACGCCTGTCACGCCCATCAGGACGAGAATGCCGAGATTCAAGCTGGCGCGGACGCTTTCGTCAGCCGCGGACGCGTTGAAACAGACTGGGCAGCTCATAAAACCCAAAACCCAAACCCCAAACCCCAAATCCCAAATCACAACAAATACAAGACGACGAACATCAGAATCCAGATCACGTCGATGAAGTTCCAGTAGAGCGTCGCGGCTTCGACGCGGCCCAGAAACCGCGGCGCGTCACGGCGATTCATCACCATCCCTGGTCCGCAGAGAAACAGGTTGACCAGCACGCCACCGGTCACGTGCATCGCGTGGAGAAACGTCATCACGAAGTAGAGGCCGACGAAATTATTCGTGGACGGCCTGAGTCCTTCGGCGAGCTCGCCCCGGTATTCGATCGATTTGATCGCGAGAAAGACGATGCCGAGCGTTGCCGTCGTGGCCATGAGCGCACGAAACCGCGCGACGTCGCCGCCGCGTAACGCAGCAGTCGCACGCAGGATCACTACACTCGAGGCGATCAGGATGACCGTATTCACCGCGGCCAGCGGTACGTTCACGATCGACGATTGGTCCGGCCACGACATTGCGCCGCTGCGCAGCAGGGCATAGGACGAGAACAGCGATCCGAAGAGCATCACCTCCGACGCCAGGAACAGCCACATTCCCAGCGTCTGGTTTGTCACACCGGTGTCGGGCCGCACGGAGGCGGTATAGGGAATCTCCATCAGACGGGCCCGCTGTTCTGCGGTACGAAGTCCTCGGCCGAGCCCGGAACGCTGTACTCGTACGCCGGTCTGTACACCGCAGGGATGGTTTCGAAATTGCCGTGGGCGATCGGAGGCGTCGGCGCGGCCGTCCACTCGAGCGTCGTGGCATGCCACGGATTCGCGTCCGCGACGCGTCCGAACTTCACGCTTGCGAAGACATTCCAGATGAACGGCAACTGGAAGAGTGCCAATGTCCACGCCGCGTACGACATCCCGACCTGAAGGCCATGAAGCGGCTGCCCGAGCGCATACTGCATTCCGCCATCGTAGAGCCGGCGATTCACGCCGCCGAGGCCGAGAATCAGCATCGGAAAGAGGATGCCGTTCATGGAGATGAACGAGCCGACGAAATGAACCAAGCCGAGCGCTTCGTTCATCATCCGACCGGTGATCTTCGGATACCAGTAGTAGATGCCTGCGAAGAGCGCGAAGATAGTGCCCGGCGCAACGACGTAGTGAAAGTGGCCGACGACATACATCGTGTCGTGCAGCGGGATATCGCTCGATGCGAGCCCCAGCGGCAGCCCCGTCAGCCCGCCAATACCGAACATCGGCAGAAAGGCCAGCGCAAACAGCATCGGCGTGTTGAACCGGATCGAGCCGCCGTACAGCGACAGCAGCAACGCTGTCAGCACGATCACCGACGGCACCGAGATGATCATCGTCGTCGTCTGAAAAAACGCGCTGATGACGGTGCCCATCCCCGTCAGGAACATGTGATGTGCCCAGACGACGAACGACATGAACCCGAGAAAGATGATGGCGTAGACCATGACGCGATAGCCCCAGAGCGGCTTGCGCGTGTTGTTGGCGATGATCTCGCCGACAATCCCCATCGCCGGCAGAATCAGCACGTAGACCTCGGGGTGTGCCAAGAACCAGAAAAGGTGCTGCCACAGCAGCGGATTGCCGCCGCCGGCGCGGCTCACCGCCTGTCCTCCGACGAACAGTCCGGACGGCAGGAAAAAGCTGGTGCCAAGGACGCGATCGGCAAACTGCAGAATGGCCGCGCCCTGCAGCGGTGGAAACGCCAGCAGCAGCAGGAACGCGGTGACCAGCTGCGCCCAGACGAAAAACGGCAGCCGGAACCACGTCAGTCCGGGCGCGCGCAGTTGCACAATCGTCGTAATCGTGTTGACGGAGCCAAACAGCGCCGACACGATCAGCAGAAACATTCCAACCAACCAGAACGTCTGCCCCAAGGTCGCGAAATCGGCGAGCGGGGGATATGACGTCCAGCCGGAGTTCGGCGCGCCGCCAGGGACGAAAAAGCTGACGAGCATCACGAGACCGCCTGCCAGATACGTCCAGTAGCTCGCCATGTTCAGCCGCGGAAATGCCATGTCGGGTGCGCCGATTTGCAGCGGAATGAGGTAATTGCCGAACGCCCCGACTGACAACGGCACAACCGCGAGGAACACCATGATGGTGCCGTGCATGGCGACCAGCTGGTTGTAGAACTCGGGAAGCATGACGCCACCCGGCGCATTCAGCTCACCGAGCCAGCGTCCGATGATCGGTATTGGCTGACCGGGATAGGCGAGCTGCCACCGGAAGAGAACGGCGAGCGAGAAGCCAATCAGGAGAAAGAAGAGGCTGGTCAGCGCGTACTGCAGGCCGATGACTTTGTGATCCAGCGAGAAGATGTATTTTCGGAACAAAACCGATCGGATTCTATAGAATCGCGACATGGCCGCAAAGTATTGGGTCGCCCTGTTGCTTATGATGCATGCCGCCGCGGCGCGGGCGCAGAGCGCGCCGGAGCCTATCCGCTACACGCTGAGTTTCCCAGCGCCACAAACTCACTACGTTGAGATCACGGCAACGGTTCCGACCGGACGCCGGCCCGACGTCGAACTGATGATGCCGGTCTGGACGCCAGGCTCATATCTGGTTCGCGAGTACGCACGAAACGTCGAAACAGTGACTGCCGCTGGACCGGATGGCCGCCCCCTCGCCGTGGACAAGTCAAAAAAGAACCATTGGCGGATTGCAACCGGCGGGGCGCCGACGATCACGGTGAAATATCGCGTCTACTGTCGCGAGATGTCGGTGCGAACCAACTGGGTGGAAGCCGACTTCGCCCTGCTCAATGGAGCGCCGACGTTCATCACGCTTGCCGATCTGACGCCGCGGCCGCACGAGATCGCCATCAACCCCGCCGAAGGCTGGAAACGATCGGTGACCGCGCTGCCGCCAATGAACGGCGGCGAGCACCGTTACCGGGCGCCCGACTACGACACGGTGGTGGACTCTCCAATCGTCATTGGTAATCCGGCGGTGTACGACTTCGAGGTGGACGGGAAGAAGCACTCCCTCGTTAACGTTGGCGAGGGCGGTGTGTTCGACGGTGCCCGTGCGGCCCGCGATCTGGAGGCCATCGTCAAGGAAGACCGCCGGCTCTGGGGATTTCTGCCGTACGACCGCTACGTCTTCTTCAACATGATCACCGAATCAGGCGGCGGTCTCGAGCACAAGAACTCGACGGTGCTGATGACGAACCGCTGGTCCACGCGCACGCGCCGTGCGTATCTCAGCTGGCTCGAGCTGGCCAGCCACGAATATTTCCACGCGTGGAACGTGAAGCGGCTGCGCCCTGCCGAACTCGGTCCATTTGATTACGAGAACGAGAACATCACCCGGAGCCTGTGGATCGCCGAAGGCTTCACTGATTACTACGCGGACCTGCAGGTGCTGCGGGCGGGGCTGCAGACGCGCGAAGAGTACCTCGAGGACCTCTCGAGCACGATTGAGCTGCTGCAGACAACTCCAGGCCGCCTCGTGCAGTCAGCGGAGATGGCGTCGTTCGATGCGTGGATCAAGTACTACCGGCCCGACGAGAACTCGAACAACACGTCGATCAGCTATTACACGAAGGGAACCGTCATCGCGTTTCTGCTCGACGCGAAGATTCGCAAGGCGACCAACGGCGCCAAGTCGCTCGACGACGTCATGCGGGTGGCCTATGAGAAGTTCTCCGGGCCCCGAGGGTATACGCCCGAGCAATTCCGGGCAGTGATCGAGCAGGTTGCCGGCCGAAGCCTACAGGGATACTGGGAATCGACGGTTGAGGGCACCTCGGAGCTGGATTACACGGAAGCACTCGATGCGTTTGGTCTGCGGTTCAAAGTCCCTGCGCAACAGCCCGCCGACCGGGCGTCCAGGCCGTGGCTGGGCATGACGACCAGAAACGACAATGGCCGGCTTGTGATTGCACAGGTGCAGCGCGGTTCTCCGGCGGATGTCGCCGGCCTGAATGTCGACGATGAGATCCTCGCGATCGACGATTTCCGCGTTCGATCCGATCGGCTCGAAAACCGGCTCGACCAGTACAAGAGCGGCGACAAGGTGTCGGTTCTTGTGGCGCGCAGGGAGCAGCTTGTGCGCATTCCGACGACCTTCGGCGCGGAACCGCAGAGAGCTTGGCGCCTGGAAGTGAATCCTGCCGCGCCAGAGGCACAGCGACGGCTGCTCGACGGATGGCTGCGCGGAGAGGCCGTTGCGCGCGCATAATCGACGGTGACCTCGGTGGCTTTCGATCCCGAATACGTCTCACGAGTCCTGCATGAGAACTTCGAGGACGCGAAAGCTCTCTTCCTGTCACCGCTGATCGCGATCAATTACGCACATCTCGTGATGCTGCGGGCCAGCGGAATCATCAGCGCCGCGGATGCCCGCGCGTTGCGCGAGGCGCTGGATACACTCTCGGTCGCCGATCTCAAGACTGCTCCATACGACCACGCCTGCGAAGATCTGTTCTTCCATCTGGAGCGGAGGATCGTCGCCGCGTGCGGCGAAGAAATCGCCGGGCGGCTACGCATCGCCAGAAGCCGCAACGACATCGACATGACGATGTTCCGCATGCGGCAGCGGGAGTTCATCGCCGCCCTTGCGGCGGCAGCACTCGACCTGCGCGGTTCGGTGATCGACCTCGCCATGCAACATCGCGAGACCATATTTGCCGCGCTCACGCATACCCAGCCGGCACAGCCGACGACGGTCGCTCACTATCTGCTGGCGGTCAGCGAGCAGCTCGAACGCGATCACGTCCGGCTACGGGCGGCGTACTCGTCAACGAACCGGTGTCCGCTTGGGTCGTGTGCGATTACAGGCACCGGTTTCGACATCGATCGGCAACTGACGAGCGAGCTGCTCGGTTTCGACGAGCCCACCGGGAATACGTACGGCAGTATCGCCACGGTGGACTACCTGCTCGAGAGTGTCGGGGCCGCACAGGTGATGCTCGTCGGGGTGGGACGCGTCACCCAGGACCTGCTTCTGTGGTGCACCCGGGAGTTCGGGTATATGCGCCTCGCCGACGGTCTCGTCCAGGGCAGCAGCATCATGCCGCAGAAGCGGAACCCCGTCGCACTCGAACACGCGCGCTCGATTACGAGCAAGGCGCTCGGCGAGGCGGTGGCGATCACGACCGCCGTTCACAATACGCCGTTTGGCGACATCGTCGATACCGAAGACGATCTGCAGCCGCTCGTGGCCGCGATGTTCCGAGACGCGCAGCGCGCGGTTGCGCTGCTGGCGGTGTCAATCCGCGGCGCCGAGTTGAATGTGGACCGGATGCAATCGCATGCGTCGGATGGGGGCACGACCCTGACGGAGCTTGCCGATCGGCTCGTGCGCGATCAGAATCTGTCGTTCACGATGGCACACTCGATCGCTGCCGGGTTGCTGTCTGGCATCGTTCCACCGACGTCGCTCGGGTACACGGATGAGGAGCTCACGCGCATTCTCAGTGCACGTAACTTCGTCGAGACGCGCCGCTCGCCTGGAGGCCCGGCGCCGTCCGAGACGTCGCGCGCGCTGGAGGTTGCACGGGAATTGCTGCACCGTGACCGAACGTGGCTCGAAGCCGCTCACAAACAGATCGAAGACGCTGACACGCGCAGGCGCGCGCGCGCACAGGCGCTTTAAACGGCTCTGACCCCGACCCGCTGGCGCACCCAGAACAGAACCGTTCCCACGATGGCCACGAGCAGCGCCAGACTGATCGATTCGATCGACTTCGGTCTCATGACGATCGTGTAGACATAACCGGCGAAGGCGAGTAGAGCGGGGAGTGGATACAGCCACATCCTGAACGGCCGAGGAAACTCGGGCCGACGTGTGCGCAGGACGATGATGCCGAGGGTCTGCGCGAGGAACTGCGTCATGATGCGAATGACGACCAGCGCCGTCACCACATCGGCCAGGCGGAACAGGCAGAAGATGATGGCCGCGCTGCCGAGGACCAGCAGCGAGACATGTGGAAACTGGTATTTCGGATGGACGCGCGCGAACACTGGAAAGTAGTCGCCATCGAGGGCCGCGGCATACGGCACTCGCGAGTAGCCGAGCAGCAGCGAGAAGACCGAGGCGAACGCGGTCCACAGCATGAGCACCGTGACAATCGCGGCGGCACGTGGTCCCCAGATGCGCGCCATGAAATCGGAGGCGATGAAGCTCGATTTCTCCACCTCCTGCCACGGCATCGATCCCAGGATGGAGACGTTCATCGTCAGGTACATCGCCGCGACGCCCGCGATTGACAACAGGATCGCGCGCGGAATGACACGCGCCGGGTCGCGAATCTCGGCGCCGAGGTAGCAGACGTTGTAATACCCCCAGTAGTCATAGACCGCGATCAACAACGCGGCGCCGAGGCCGGTAAAGAACTCAGGCGACAGCTCCCAGGCCCCAGCGGGAAACGCGAACGCCTGCGCGGCGTTGAAGTGGGTGATGCCCGATCCGATGATCCAGAGCGTGGTTCCGACGACGCCGATCCACAGGAGTGCAGCCATCCGGCCGATGACGGTGATGCGTCGGTACAGCAGCAGCACCGCGAACGCGGCGACACCCATCGCCAGAAACGTTCCCTTCGTGATGGTGAACTCGATGGTCGTCGTCCCAATGGCGGGAATCGGGATAGGGATTTTCGTGGACGTGATGGTGTCCATCAACGCAGGCCACAAATAGCCCGCGTACTGCGCGAAGCCGATGCAGCCCGACGCCATTGAGAGCGGTGCGCTGAAGGTGAGCTGCCAGACAAACAGAAAGGAGAGCCAGCGCCCGGCGCGGCCGGGATACATCGCGCGCAGATAGCGCACCGGACCGCCGGCCTGGGGCATCGCCGCTCCGAGTTCGGCCCAGACCATCCCATCGCAGACCACGAGGACGGCGCCGAGCACCCAGCCGAGCATCGCCTGCGGGCCGTGCATCGTCGCGACCATCAACGGAATGGTGATGAACGGCCCCACGCCGATCATGTCGATCATGTTCAGCGCGGTCGCGTGCGCCAGCCCGATTCCGCGCACGAGATGGTCGGTGGATTCGATGCGTGTGGAAGTGTCGGCCACGGTGAGATAGTAGTCGTTCCCTGACGGGTATCAGGTATCAGGTATCAGGGGTGGTTCAGGTATCAGCCTCGTTGACGATTATGATTCGCGTCTTTGTAACCGGCGGCACCTTCGACAAAACGTACGACGAGATTCAGGGGAAGCTCTCGTTCGGCGACACGCATCTGCCGGAGATGCTGAGACTCGGCCGGTCGCACGTCGAGGTCAGCGTCCGCACGCTGATGATGATTGACAGCCTGGAGATGACCGGCGCCGATCGCGATCTGATCGTCGGCAACTGCCAGCAGTGCGAGGAGTCCTGCATCGTCATCACACACGGCACCGACACGATGGTGGAAACCGCGGCGGCCCTCGCGCGCGGCGTTTCTGGAAAGACGATCGTGCTCACTGGGGCGATGATTCCCTACGCGTTCGGCAGCTCCGACGGGCTGTTCAACCTGGGGAGCGCACTATCGCTGGTGCAAGTACTGCCCCACGGCATCTACATCGCGATGAACGGACGTCACTTCGAGTGGGATCAGGTGAGGAAGAATCGAGAGACTGGGGTGTTCGAGGCGATTTCCTGATCGGGAGCGTCATTCACTGATTCAAAACGGCGTTTGTTGCGAGTTATCGGCCAGTGGTGGTCTTCGTCGCGGCAAATCGGAGCCGGACGTAATCGGCAATCCACACGCCGGCCTCATTTACAAGTTGGGGCTTCAGAACGGAATGCACTTCTTGAAGATATTCTCCGCGCTCTCGGTCGGATAGGGCGTCGAGAAATGACTGCCCAAAGGTTTCAAGAAAGCCTGTAATGTCCCCGGGCAAAGGGGTTGGACGTGGAATCAAGGCGATGCTATCGACTCGAAAGCCGGCGCGCTCGAGGCGAGTCGCGTAATCACCCGGTGTTGGAAAGTACCAAGGGACTCGTGATTCTCCATCCATCCCCCGCTTGTTGAGGGCGTCGACCAGGGCGCGCCGAATCTTGTCGACGCACCCATATCCACCACACTCAGCAACGAAGCGTCCGCCTGGGCGCAAAGAACGATGGACTCCCGTCAGCATCTCGTCAGGCTGCTTGATCCAGTGCAGCACCGCATTGCTGAAGACCGCGTCGAATTCCTCACGATAGGGCAGGGCCACGGCGTCTACGACATAGGCGACCAAGCCAAGTGTTCGTGCCGACTCAATGAACGTCGCGCTCGAATCAACCGCCACGACGTCGCAGCCAAGATCCGCGATTTTCTTCGTCAGAACGCCGTCGCCACACCCGAGGTCCAGGATGCGTTCACCCGGCTTGGGAGCCAGCAGCTCCAATACCGGCGATCCTAAATCCGAGACAAATCGAGCATTTCTTGCATAGGACGCGGGGTCCCAGGTTTGCGCCATGCGTCTGAGACTAGCGCACGTGGTTGAACTGACGATAGCTCCTGAGCGGTCGCCTAGCGACGACGAATTGGTCGTCAGGACTCAGGAACGAGAGAGCGAGCGAATCGGCGTAGGCTATCTGTTATGCGACGGGAATTGTGGCTCCTGCTCGCTGTTGCAGCCGTATTCGGTTGCGGTGCACCGGCTCGTGCGCAGTCCGCCGGAGGCACGTCGAGTGCCAGCTCCCGCGTATCCGCTTCGGTCGTCGTTACCACGATCTCGCACAACGAAGCCGACGGCACCTCCACTCTGGATGTGGCCGTGTTCTGGCGCGGAACTCCTGGATGGTTCACAGCCGGCGATCCCGGCGCGCAGTCTGGCGGGGGAACGTCGACAGGTCTGCCGGACGGACGGCCTGGGCCGATGACTGAGTTCATCAATGTTGGCGGTGTCAGGTTGGAGGTTCAATTCGATCCGGGAACTGGCCGTGTGCGAGTCCAGGATCAGAGCATCTCGTCGCAGAATGCGAACGTAATTCTCGTCGACGAGGTGGACGGTGCCCCGGGACCGAGGATCGTCGAGACGATGCGCGTGGAGCCGCGCTTTTCAGGCCGAGTTGTCGATATCGACACGGTCGTGCAGCGCCACCCAGCGCTGTTTCCGTTCCTGCGCTGTGATGCGAGATTTCCCGATCAGCCGCAACACTCGCCGGCCGAAGTTGCGGTCTGGAGGCAAATGACGGACCTCACGTGTGCGCGTCTGCGAGACGCCCGCTGAATCGTCGCCGCCGGCCGGGCATCGTCCGCTCAGCAACAGCAATTCTCTCTGCCTCCGTATCTCTGTGGCCTGTGATTAGTGAAGTCACGAGAGCCAGTCGAAGTCACGAAAGTCAGCGAAAGTGGCCCGAAGAAGATAGGTGATGAGCCCGTTTTCCGCCTTCCTGCACCTTACCGGGCAGGAGGACGGAATGAACACGGTCAGAACTCTTCTCTGTCTGACGGCGCTCGCATTCAGCGCTGATGCGTACGCGCAGCAGTCAACTCATCTGAAGCTTCCGGCGGCCGCGCGATGGGACGTTTCGGGTCAGCTCTCGATGCTGAACCGCAACAAGTCTGAGCTGTCGCAGTGGGACCACTGGTATTCCGTGGCAGCGGTCAACGGCACGGGAGGCTATTACTGGACGCCGCATTGGAAGAGTGAATTTGAAATCGGCATGAGCGGCGAGGGGACCATCGACGCCGAAGAAGAAACACCAGTGCCGGGCCAGAGCTTTCCGTACCTGCGCTATCGGGATCACAAGCTCCGCGAGATGACGGTCGGCGCGACCGCGCTCTATCAGTTCTTCGAAAACCAGTGGGTGCATCCGTTCGTCGGCGTCGGCGCGGAATTGGTTCGCGAGCGGCACCTCGCCGACGCGATGCCGGCGGCAAGCATCCGGTTCTCGACAGCCGTGCCGAGCCTGCCGCTGCCCCCGGTTCCCGCTATTGACACCGTCAGCTATTCGGTCAGGCCGGTGCTCACCGGCGGATTCAAGTTCTACGTGAGTCCACATGCGTTTGTGCGAACAGATGTCCGGACCGCGCTGTCGACAGACAGGCCCGTCGCATGGGAGTGGCGCGGCGGGATTGGTTTCGATTTCTGAGGAGGTAGATCATGAAGGTTCTTCGACTGATCATGGGCGCGGTGCTGGCTTTGCCGCTGACGTCCATTCCGGCGTCGGCGCAGTCCAACGACGACAGCGCCTGGCGCGCACTCGCCGAACAACTCGAGGGTGGTGTTGCGGTGGACGTGCGGCTTCGCGACGGGCAGCACTTCAAGGCGACTTTTATCGCGGCGCGTCCCGACGCGATGCTCGTGCAGCGCAAGACTCGGGTTCCGGTGAGCGTGGAGCAGGTCAATTACGACTCGATTGCATCGCTGTCGCGCGCGCAGACATCGAAGCTGTCCGGAGGAAAAATCGCCGCGATCGCGCTCGGCTCGGCCGGCGCTGTAGTCGGGGTGCTCTGGCTGATCGCGCTCTCCACGCTTGATTGACCGCCCGACGACAGGGAGAGGCGGGACGCGGTAAAATTCGGGTTCCCCTCCTGTCAATGCCGCATCCATTGGTCGCCGTCATCATGGGATCCTCGTCAGACTGGGACACGATGAAACACGCCGCCGATGTGCTCGAGCAGTTCGGCGTCGAGCACGAGCGGCACATCGTGTCGGCCCATCGGACCCCGGTCTGGATGGCGGAGTTTGCCAGCGGCGCGGAAGCACGCGGCATCGAGGTCATCATTGCCGGGGCAGGTGGTGCCGCCCACCTGCCGGGCATGGTGGCCGCTCACACGGTGTTGCCCGTTCTCGGCGTTCCCGTGCAGAGCGCGGCGCTCCAGGGGCTCGACTCGCTGCTGTCGATGGTGCAGATGCCGGGAGGGGTACCCGTCGGCACGCTCGCCATTGGCAAAGCAGGAGCGACCAACGCCGGTATTCTCGCGGTGTCGATCCTCGCGAACTCACGACCGGATCTGCGCGCGCGGCTGCGTGATTTCCGCGCCGAACAGACCCAGAGAGTTCGCCAGGAACGGCTGCCGTGACGCGCGTCATCGGGCCGGGCGCCGCTCTCGGCGTTCTGGGCAGCGGTCAACTCGGACGCATGTTCGCCATCGCCGCCCGCCGGATGGGGTACCGCGTCCACACGTTTTCTCCTGAAGCCGATACACCGACCGGGCAGGTCGCCGACGTCGAAGTCGTCGCCGAGTACGAGGATCTCGACGCGCTGAGAGCGTTCGCGCGTCAGGTCGACGTGGTCACCTTCGAGTTCGAGAACGTGCCGATCGTCGCGGTTGACGCGATTGAAACGATTACGCCGGTGCGGCCGTGCGGTATGGCGCTGCACACCGCGCAACAGCGTGCCCGCGAGAAGCAGTTTCTGGCCGATCGCGGTTTCCCAACGGCGCCGTTCGGGCGCGCGGCGACTCTCGACGAGTTGTGGGATGCAGTCGCCCGCATTGGCACGCCGGCTGTCATCAAGACGGCTGCCTTCGGGTACGACGGCAAGGGACAGCACAAGGTGACGACCCCGGCCGACGTCGAACACATTTGGACGGCGATCGGTCATCAGGAGGCGGTGGTCGAGAAATTCGTCAACCTCCAGACGGAAGTGTCGGTTGTCGCCGCACGAGGCATCGACGGCGAGATGGCCCACTATCAGCCGTTTGAGAACCGCCATCGTGATCACATCCTGGATGTCACGACGACGCCCGCCGCGATTACACCTTCGCTCGCCGCGCGCGCGGCCGAGATCGCGCGGGACCTGCTCGAAGAACTGCAGTATGTCGGCGTTCTGTGTGTCGAGTTTTTCGTGGACACCGACGGCGAATTGCTGGTCAACGAGATCGCTCCACGGCCGCACAACTCCGGCCACCTCACATTCGATGCGGCCATTACCAGCCAGTTCGAACAGCAGGTGCGCGCCGTCTGCGCGCTGCCGCTGGGGTCGACACGACTGCTTGCCCCCGCGGCAGCCATGGCCAATCTCCTTGGCGAACTCTGGGAAGACGACGAACCGAATTGGGCGGCGGCATCCCGCTTCAGCGACGTAAAGCTTCATCTGTATGGAAAGTCCGAGGCCCGGCGCGGTCGAAAGATGGGCCACATGACGGCCATGGGGCAAACGACGGACGAAGCACTCGATCGTGTGATTTCGGCACGGGATGCGTTGCTCATTTAGACCGGATCGCAATCGCCGCAGCTGGACTGTGATGCGGCGCCCGGTTTGCACACACATGGGCAGCCATGCGGCGCCTGGCACTTCTCTTCGCTGTGATCACGATGGCGACAGCCTTCCTGATGGCTGAGCCGGCGTCAGCGCCGAACGCCCTCGAGCCGGTACTGAACCGGTTTCTTGCCCGCGCGGACGAACCGCTTGTCACCTACCGCGGGACTCGCCACCTCGAGGGGCACAACGAGCGATACAACGTCTCGGGGTGGATGCAAATCGCCGCGGAACTGACGGCAGACGGATTCCACTTCCGTGTCATCGACGAAGGCGGCAGCGACCTCATTCGACGCCGTGTGTTCCGGTCGATGCTCGAAAACGAGGAGCAGATCTTCGCCAATGGCGATCTGGCACGCTCGAGCATCACGGCAACCAATTACGATCTGTCTCCCGCCCCGGGGTCTGAGCCCGGCCTGGTCAAGTTGTTTGCCAAGCCGAAGCGAAAGGACATCACGTTGATCGACGGCGCTGTCTACATTACCGATACCGACGCGGATCTGGTTCGCGTCGAAGGACGGCTGGCCAAGAGTCCCTCGTTCTGGACGCGCCGGGTCGATGTCATCAAGCAGTACGCGCGTGTCGGGGGGCTTCGCGTCCCGATTCGCGTCGAGTCCACCGCGCAGATTCGCTTCGCCGGCACCTCGACGATGACGATGACGTATGACTACGAGATGATCAACGGAGTCAACGTCGGCGCGTCATCAGCCGTCGTCGCTTTGGCACGTTAGCGGCGATAATCTGCGCATCCAGGTGCGCAGCAGCGGAGCCGACATCTATCGCTTCGGACCTTTTCAGCTCGATTCCGGTCGCCGGCGGCTACTCCGCGGCGGCGACCCGGTCCTGCTGCCGGATAGACATCTCGAAATCCTGTTACAGCTCGCCGCTAATGCAGGTCGAACGGTCTCGAAAGACGACTTGATCACGGCCGCGTGGCAGGACGTGGCGGTCGCGGACAACAGCATCGAGCAGGCAATCTCCAGTCTTCGGAAGACGCTCGGCACCCAGGCGGACGGTGGTCCGTATATCGAGACACTGACCCGTCGCGGTTATCGATTCAGCGCCGCGGTAGAACGCGGCAAACCTCGGGAATCGGACGCGTCGCTCGACGCCCTGCTCGCTCCCTATCGGGCGTTCGTCGAGGGGCGCGCCGCGCTGGAAACGCTCGACCGGGACGCTGTGGCGCGCGCACGTGCCGCGTTTGCGGAAGCGTTGCGTGCCGAGCCGGACTATGCGGCCGCTCATATCGGGATGGCGAACGCCTGCGCTCTTACGTTCGAGTCGACACGTACGCACGCGGCCCCCGATGTCGAGGCGCTGCGGGACGCCGTGCACCATGGGCGCGAAGGATGCCGGCTCGATTCCTCCTCCGGCGAAGCGTGGAGCACCCTTGCGTTCGTGCTGCACCGAAGCGGCAGCGCTCCCGAAGCGATGGCCGCGGCCCGCAAGGCCGTCACGCTCGACGCGGGCAACTGGCACCACCATCTGCGCCTCGCGTTCGTCAGCTGGGGTGAAGAACGGCTTCGCGCGGCGCATCGCATCCTCACGCTGTGTCCCGGCCTGGCGCTCGCGTACTGGTTTGCGGCGACGGTATTCGTCGCTCGTCAGGCATTTGATGCGGCCCTGGAAGAATTGCGCGCGGGATGCGCGTCCCAGGACGCACAGCGTACGGAAAACGGAAGATTCAAAGCCGTGGGCCTGCACCTGCTGCATGGGCTCGTATTGGCGGCACGTGGCAACGAGGAGGGCGCGCTCGAGGCATTTGCGCGCGAGCTCGAATTCGAACGCGACGGTCAGTTGTATGCGCGTGAATGTGCGGCGAATACCTGGTATGCCATCGGCGCGATCCATCTTCGCCGCGGTCGTCGCGCGGATGCCGACGCTGCCTTTCGCCAAGCCTTGAACCGAGTCCCAGGCCATCCACTCGCGGCCGCGATGTGCGGCGCAGACGTGTCTGGCGCGCAGCCACAACTCGCAGGCATGAACAACGTGGATCTCGCCATGGCGAACGCGGCGGCGCTGGTCCTCAACGGCAAGCATGACCTCGCGGCGCGAGTCTGCGGCGAAGCGCTCGGGCACGCCGAACCCGGCCCTGCAGGGTGGATCCTGCCGGTGGATCCGTTGCTGAACCCGTTGCGTCACCCCGATGTCTGGGGCCGCACGCTCGCCATGCTGCGCGATCGCGCGGCATAACGCGTTTCAGCCTTTTTCAGCCCAATCATCAGGACTCCGGCCACGGCGGCCGGCTACGGTACCCCGCAGGAGGTTCACTTATGCGGAACGTAGTTGCGGCATTGGTATGCGTTGCGTTTGCTTCGCCGTTGTATGCGCAGTCAGGAACCGAGGCGCCTCCCCCGGCTCGTACGCTGAGCCTTGCGGGGCCGCGCGTCGGCATGACGTTTCTCAGCGATGGGGTGGTGAACAAGCTGCACGAACGCCATGTCGACGTCGGGCAGAACATCTCGCAGTTCGGATGGCAGTTCGAACGGCAGTTCTATTCGAAGCAGGGCGGCGTCACGGCACTCAATGAGTGGGTGTTTCTGCTGGGCGGACTCGATCAAGACGTGGCGATTCCGAGTCTGAGCTGGATGGTGGGACTCCGGACAAAGGAGGGTGCGGAATTCGGCGTCGGCCCGAACGTCACGCCTGCGGGCGTTGCGCTCGCGCTCGCAGCGGGCGTTACGATGCGGGCCGGTGTGCTCAACGTGCCGATGAATTTCGCGGTAGTGCCCACAAAAGCCGGCACGAGGGTGACGATGCTCACCGGGTTCACGATGCGTCGTTGAGCTAGGGGGTAAGTGTCAACGAATACTCGGCGGGGCCGGGAACGAACGGCGTCGGATCGCCGTTCACCCAGGCCTCGTGGGAGTTTGCGTAAAACGGCGACAGCGGGTGGCCGCTTTGTCCGGTCGGCATGTGCATGATGCCTTCCTTTTCGTGTCCCGGCGAGACCACCATCCGCTCCGACGCGCCGAGCGATCCCGAGTGCACCTGAATCGTGTAGAGGTCGCCTGCAAGCGGTCGAGCAGGCATATCCAGCCATCGGCCGGCGAACGGGATCGCCGCCGACAACGGATGCCGGAACATCGTCACGTTGTACTCGGACCACCGGTGTTCGCCGAGTGCCGATGAGCCTTGTTGGATCGTTTCTGCGATCACCTCGTCGAGCGTCGCCAGGATCAGGTCGTCCCAGGACGCATACCGCGGGTCGAGCAGATGCATCGGCTTCTCGTTCACGAGTTTCCAGATCGGACCCTCACGGCGTCGCACCGTCGCGTAATCGAACGTGCGGTCGGCTTCATAGCACTCCGAAAGCACGAACGCGATGATCCGCTCCGAGAGCAGATCGCGATAGCGATGGACGAAGGCGTACGCCGCTGAATCGGGTGCCGCGCGCCCGCTCCAACCGGTATCGAGAATGCGACGCAGCTCGGCACGATTCGCGTGACCAGCGAGCGCCGCCGGCGTGAGCGCGTTCAGCAGCAGCGTTCGCCACCGATCGAGAAACCGGGAACTCGCATCCATCTGGATGTCGAGCATGTCGTGAGCGGTGAATCGATCGCGCGCCATCAGGCGATCGCGAATCTGGCGTGCGCGCGTGCCCACTTCGTAGCCGCCGTCGCCGAGTTTCTCGAGCATCGCCCCGTCAACGACGCGCGCGTTCGCGGTCCAGATACGCCCGCCTGGCGGGTTGAGGATGCGTGGATACTCGGCGCGATCAAGCCAGCCATTCCAGCCGCGCGATCCATCGCCCCAGGACGAGGGCAGCACGCCATCCATGTGGACGCGACGCGGAATCGTGCCGTACACGGACCAGCCGATACGGCCGGTCCGATCGGCCACGACGAGGTTCTGTCCGGGAGTGCCGAGACCATTCGCCTCGTCAAACGCCTCCTCGACCGTCGTCGCCGATTCGAGCGGCGTGATGGTCGTTGCGAGCCGGTCGCTCGCGTGCGCCACCCACGCGTAGGCGCGCAGTCGTCCACGATAATCGGTTCCCAACACCGGACCCCAGATGGTCCACGTCACCTGCTCGTGTTGGACCGACCCGCCCGCGACGGCAATCGTTTCGTCGAACCGCTCGAAGTCACGCCATCCGTCAGGTGTGCGGTACCGATTCGGATTCGCCGGGTCGACCTCGAGCTCAATGAGGTCGCCCCAGTCCGCCCACGTGTTGGTGAACCCCCAGGCGATGTGGGTGTTACTGCCCGTGACGAGCGCAGGCACCCCAGGCAGCGTCACGCCTATGAGGACGTGCGGCTCTGTTCGCACGGCATCGGGCCATTCCATCGATGCGCGATACCACGTGTTCGGGACACGTATGGCCAGGTGCATGTCGTTGGCGACGATGGCGCGGCCGTCGGGTGTGAGCGCTCCAGAGACTGCCCAGTTGTTGCTGCCGAGCGCTGAGCGCTCGGCAAATCCCGAATCCCAAATCCGAAGCTCCAAGTCCCAAGGATTTGTGCGGTTTGGGATTTGCACCCGCGGCGGGCGTTCGGGCAACGGTAGCGTTGTGCGGCCAGCACGGCGCGAACGGAGGTTGTAAACATCCGGACCGGGAATCGGCGGCGTGCTGAAGCTTTCACCAACGACGGGCGTATCCCATTCCGTGCCTTTTGGCGCGACGAACTCGAACATCGGCTCCGGCAGCACGTCGTGCATCGTTCCGAGTGTCGATTCGTAGGAGCCGTCAGTATCCTGCAACGTAATGAACATCGACAGGACGACGAGGAACGAGTCCTCGACCTGCCATCGCTGCGGTTGCTGACGGAGGACGAGATACTCGAACGGCGGGGCAGCAAGCGCAGCGAGGCCGCTGTTGACGCCGGCGGTATATGCCTCCACGATGCGGCGATTGGCAGACGTCAGCAGTTTCACCGCGCGTTCGGCCTCGGCCCTGAAACGGTGGACGCGAATCTCGCGGTCGAGAGCGACGGCGCGAACTCCGATGAGCGCCGCCAGCTCGCCCGCCGCGCGACGTCTCGCAAGATCCATTTGAAAGAACCGATCCTGGGCGTGCAGAAAGCCGAGGGCGCGTGCGACATCTTCACGCGTGGCGCCACGGATGGACGGAATGCCGAGGTGGTCGCGGTGGATGGACACGGGCGCGGTCAATCCCGCGACCTGGCGCGAGCCTTCGAGCTGTGGCAAGCTGCCGCGAACTTGCCCACGCGCCCAGAGGGCGCCCGCAATTCCGGCGACCACGATCACGACGAACGCGATCAGCAATATCTTGAGGAAGCGGCGCACGCCGTCCGGCATGTTATAACGACCGCAAGGAGCGGATAGATTGCGATCGGCCATGGTCGATATCGTTGTGCCATGACAGACGCACTTTCTGCTGCTGATACCGCAATCCCCATGCATCTCAACGGAACCCGGCTCGTTACAGACGACTCACGGTGGCGCGCCGTTCTTGCGCGCGACTCACGTAGCGATGGCCGGTTCGTCTACGCCGTGCAATCGACCGGCGTCTACTGCCGGCCGAGCTGTCCAAGCCGGAGACCGAAGCGGCAGTCGGTGGTGTTCTTCGCCAACGCCGATTCGGCGGAGCTTGCAGGCTTCCGCGAATGCCGCCGGTGCCGTCCGCGGGCAGGCACGCCGCGTCCGCCGGCGATCGATCACGTCCGCAAAGCGGCGGATTTCATCGCCTCGCACGCCGAGGAACCGCTCACCCTCGGCGCTATTGCCGCTCACGTCGGCATGAGCCCATTTCACCTGCAGCGGACCTTCTCTCAGCTGCTCGGCATCTCACCGCGGGCGTACCAGGACGCGCTCCGCGCGCGGCGCTTCCGCGGCGACCTGCGGAATGGCAAGGCGCTCAGCGCCGCGATCTACGACGCGGGATACGGATCCAGCAGCCGGGTATACGAGCAGCATCCGACCGGCCGCGGTATCACGCCTGCCCACTATCGCCGCGGGGCAGCAGGGACCTCGATTTCGTTCACGGTCGTCGATTCCGCGCTCGGGCGGCTGCTTGTCGCAGGCACTGACAAGGGACTGTGTTCGGTCAAGCTCGGCGATCGAGACGAGGCGCTCGAGCAGGATCTGCGTGCCGAATATCCGTCCGCCACGATTCAGCGTGAGCGCGGGGCGTTCGCACAATGGGTGCGCGCGCTTGTCGCGCATCTGGACGGCCGCGCGCCGAACCTCGATTTGCCGATCGACGTCACGGCGACGGCGTTTCAGTGGAAGGTGTGGCGATACCTGCAGTCGATTCCGTATGGCGAAACGCGCGCCTACGCCGACGTCGCCAAGGCGATTGGTGCGCCCAGGGCCGTTCGCGCGGTCGCACGCGCGTGCGCGACCAATCGCGTTTGTCTGGTCATCCCGTGCCATCGCGTGGTGCAGACGGGGGGCGGGCTCGGCGGTTACCGCTGGGGCGCCGAGCGAAAACGCAAACTGCTGCAGAAGGAAAAGCAATAACTTACAATCGCTCGTCGCGTGCCGATTGCGTTTCGAGCCGATCTTCAGCCATTCCTCGTTGATTTCATCGAACACCACCGCGGCCTTCGACAAGGCCGCATGTTCGGTCTTCCGGCCGGCTACGCTGGCCGGAAGATGTTTGTCTGTCTCATTGAAGACGGATTGATCATGAAGCTTCCCCAGCAACTCGCCAGGGAAGAGCTTCGCCGCGGCAATGCCACTCCGTTCACACGCCGCGGCAGGCCGAGCAAAGCGTGGATCAAATATATCCCGCGGACCACGCGAGAGGCTCACCGGCTTGCGCCACTCCTCGAGCTCGCTGCACGACACGTTGCGGAGACCGCGTAGTTGCGTACCCGTTACGGCATCTCACCCTGGGTCGATCGATTTCCCACCTCGCGCATGCCTGACTATCCACGTTTGCGAGGCGACCACACGTTCGATGTCGTCATCATCGGCGCCGGGCTGACCGGTACTGCGACCGCGTACCTCTGCGCGGCCGGTGGCCTCAAGACGCTTGTGCTAGAGGCTGAGCGCATCGGACGAGGCAGTTCAGGCCGCAGCGCTGGTTTGCTGTTGCCGGAACCGGGTCCGGCCTTTCGCGATGTGGAGCAGGCGCACGGTCTTCGCGGCGCGCGGACCGCGTTCGAAAGTTGGCGGCGCGCGACGCTCGACGGCGCTGCGCTGCTGCGTCGTCTGAACATCAAGTGCGGGTTGGAGCCCGTAACACCGCTCATCGTCGCGGACCGAGATGACGAGAAACTGCTGCGACGCGAGTTCGACGCACGATCGAAAGCTGGCGCCGAGGGAACGTGGCTGACACGGACGCTGCTGGGGAAACTGACTGTCCCCGAAGCACCAGCGGGAATGCGCATGCGTGACGCGTTTACCTTCGATCCATATCGTGCATGCCTCGGGCTCGCGGCCGCCGCGGCGGTCAGGCGAGCTGTAATCTGCGAGAACTCACCGGTGAAGAAGGTCAAGTTCACCCGGAAACACGTGGACGTGATTGTCGAGGGCGGCACGATTCGCGCATCGACGGCCATCGTGACCACCGGCACGGCAACGCTCGAGTTTCGACAGCTTCGTCGTCACTTCAAGCGACGCGAAAACTATCTGGTGCTCACCGCGCCGATGCCGGCGGCGATTCGGAAGCAGTTTGGGGCGCGTGATACGACGTTCCGCGACAGCCGCAATCCACACCGGCGCGTGCGCTGGACCGATGACGATCGCATTCTCGTCGCGGGAGCGGCGCAGGACGAGACGCCGGAGCGAAAGCGGCCTGCGGTGCTCGTGCAGCGTACGGGTCAGTTGATGTACGAACTGCTGACGATGTTTCCGGTGATCTCGGGGCTGATGCCCGAGTACGGCTGGGAGTTGATCACCGGCGAAACGGCCGACGGCCTGATGTACATCGGTCCTCATCGCAATTACCCACATCACCTCTTTGCACTCGGGGGGGGCGGCGATTCCGTGACCGGCGCGTTTCTCGCCGCTCGGATGCTCGCGCGCGCCGCTCACGGCGCTCCCGACAAAGACGACGCCGTGTGGGGGTTCACCAGGTAGGCGGACCGTCTCGACGAGTTCATGCAACCTTCACGATCGCTTGAACCGGTTGACCTCCTCGTCTTCGGTCCGCATCCCGATGACCTCGAGATCGGCGCCGGCGGCACCGTCGCCAGGCACGCGTCGATGGGACTTCGCGTCGGATTGTGCGATCTCACCGCCGGCGAAATGGGGAGCAACGGCACCGTCGAGGAGCGACTGACCGAAGCCGAAGACGCGCGCAAAGTGCTGGGTGCAGTGTGGAGGGTGAACCTGCGGTGGCCTGACCGCGCGATTGGCACTGAGACCAGACACATTCTGGTCGCAACCGAGTTGATCCGTCAGGCCCGCCCGCAAGCGATCGCGTTGCCGTACTGGTCCGATCGACATCCGGACCACGTTGCCGCCAGCCGTGTCCTGACCGACGCAATCTTCAACGCGGGGCTTCGACGGTACACAGCCGAAGGCGAACCGTGGAAACCCGAGATGACGTCCTACTACTTCATCAACGAATCGACGCAGCCATCGTTTGTGGTCGATGTGAGCGAACACTACGAGACCAAGCGGCGCGCACTCGCATGCCACGCGAGTCAGTTTCGCCCGATCGGTGCCGGCGGCGTGCAGACCCGGCTGACGTCTCCGCGATTCATGACGCTCATCGAGAGCCGCGACGCGCAGTTCGGCGTGCTGGCGGGTGTCGACTTCGCCGAGGGATTCGTCATTCGTGAGCCGGTGCTTCGCCCGCATCTGCTGCGAGAGTGGCGGGTCCAAAACGACCCGCCCTCCACGAACCGGGGCCGATCGTGAACATCGGAATCATCTGCTATGCCTCGGTCGGCGGAAGCGGCATCGTCGCCACCGAGCTGGGGAAGGCGCTTGCGCGGCGCGGCCACCAGGTGCATTTCATCAGCACGGAGACGCCGTTCCGACTCGGCGAGTTTCAGGCCGGGCTGTCGTTTCATCAGGTGCTGACGCCAACGTATCCGCTGTTCCGCGAACCGCAGTATCTGCTCTCGCTCTCGAACAAGATCGTGCAAGTGGCACGCGAATTCAGCCTCGACGTCATTCACGCACACTACGCTATCCCGCACGCAACCGCCGGCTTTCTGTCGCGGCAGGTCGTTGGCGCACACGGCGGCAAAGCGCCGCGCGTGGTGACGACACTCCACGGGACGGACATTACGCTGGTTGGCAGCGATCCGTCGTATTCCGAGATTGTCGCGTTCTCAATCGAGCAATCCGACCTGGTCACAGCAGTCTCCCGAAGCCTTCGTGCGTCCACGTACGAGCAGCTCGGCGTCAAGCGCGAGATCTCGGTGATCCCGAATTTTCTGGATTGCGGAATTCACCGGCGACAGCGCGTTGGTGATCTCCGCAAGCGGTTCGTTGGCAAAGACGAACAGGCGAAGATCGTCATCCACGTCTCGAACTTCAGGCCGGTGAAGCGGATCGATGCCGTGATGGCCATCTTCGATCGCATTCGCCGTGAGGTACCCGCGCATCTCCTCCTCGTCGGCGACGGCCCGGAGCTGGCCACAGCGTACCGTCTCGCCCGCGAGTTCGGTATCGCGACGCTGGTGCACTCGCTCGGGGCGCAGGAAGAGGTGGTGCCGCTGCTGTCGATTGCCGATCTCTTTCTATTGCCGTCGGCGCAGGAAAGCTTCGGTCTTGCTGCGCTCGAAGCGATGGCGTGCGAAGTGCCGGTGGTCGCGTCCAGGGTGGGAGGATTGCCGGAGGTGATCGAACACGGCGTAAGCGGTTTTCTCCATGCCCCCGATGCGCTTGATGAGATGGCGGCCAGCGGCGTTATGGTGCTGCGCGACTGCGACAAGCATCGCGCCATTGCTCAGGCTGCGTGTACACGCGTACGTGAGGAATTCTGCGCCGAGAAGATCGTCCCGATGTATGAGGATTGTTATCAGTCGGTGGTTGGTGGTTAGGCAAACGGAACGAGCTTCTTGAACGTCGCAAGCACCCAGCGATAGCCATCAGGATCGGTGACGGTCGCGGTTCGGTCACCCCACGGGCGATCTTCTGCTTCCGAAACGCCAGCTCCGGCCGCTCGGGCTTTGGTCAGCGCCTTGTCCACATCGCCGACATAGGTATAGAGCGCCGGCGCCCCACCGCTCGCGCTTGTCGAGTCGCCCTTGGGGATCAACATGACGACCGAGTCGCCATGGCGCATCTCGGCATAGCGCGGTTGGCCATCCGTCCCCGCGAGGACCACGCCGCGGCTGAAGCCAAACGCGCGCTCGAGAAACTGCATGGAAGCGTTGACGTTGGCGACCGCCAGGTAGGCATTGAGTGTCTGCATCTCCGGCGAGAGTCCGCTTTGGGTCCGCACGCGCTTCGACCCCGGCGCCAATTTCAGCCTATCCGCGGCGCGCGCGCTGCTGGCGGAACGTTTGGCGCTTCGGGACGACGGCCGCGTTTTCCGAAGCCGCCGCGATGCGGATCTCCGCTTGGAAGCCATAGACCGCAAATATATATGGCGGCATCGTTTTTGGGGTGATTCCCGACGCCGGTCAAGTAAGGCAACGCGGCGGACGGTTTTTCAGTCAGAACGTCTGTGCGCGACACGAGGCGAGGCGTGCCGCTCCGTGCAAAACCGTAATCGCCGCGACGAAAACGAGCCTCCCGCATCCGGATCGATCGGGTAAGCTTCGACCGCTCCAGGAGATCAGGTCATGCAATCAGGCGACGCCCTTCTCGACCACTTGTTTCGGCGCGCCGGGTTCGGCGCCAGTGCATCGGACCTTCAGGCGGTTGCCGGAATGTCCTATGCGGCGGCGGTCGATTACTTCGTCGACTACGACAAGCAGCCTGACGACGTCGATTCGAAGATCGGGTTGCCCGACTACGTCAGCGTCACGACGCGCGGTCAGTTCTCGCCGAACACGAACATCGACGATGCGCGCCAGCGCTGGCTGTTCCGCATGGTGCACACGCGGCGGCCGCTCCAGGAGAAGATGGCGCTCTTCTGGCACAACCACTTCGGCGTCGGCTACAGCAAGGTTGCCGGCGCAGTCGGCGCCGTCCTTGGCACCAAGATGATGGCGAACAGGGCCGGCGAAACCCCTGGTCCGCAAGGGCACTACGAGCTGGTTCGGCAGATGGCGCTCGGCAGGTTCCGCGACCTCCTGATTGCGGTCGCGCAGGACCCCGCCATGCTCGTCTTCCTCGATGGACGCACCAACACCAGGGCACGCCCGCAGGAAAACTTCGGCCGTGAGGTGATGGAGCTCTTCACCTGGGGCATCGGCCACTACACGGAAGCCGACGTCTATGCTGCGGCCCGCGTGTTCACAGGATGGAACCTTCGGAACGTGCCGGGAATGATCGCCAACGATCCCGCGGCATATCAGGAATTTCTGTACAACGCGGCCCAGCACGAGACGACGGCGAAGACGTTCACGTTCCCGATCAATGGCGGTTCGAACACGATTCCCGCACGTGCGGCTGCCTCAGGCATGCAGGACGGGATCGACTTCATGACCTCGCTTGCCAGTCACCCTGACACGGCGCGCCGGCTCGCGCAGAAGCTGTGGAACTTTTTTGTTTCGGATCTGGACGCGCCCAATCCGGCCTTTGTCGATGCCGTCGCGGACGTCTACCGGCGCTCTGACACCGAAATGCGTCCCGTGCTGCGCTTCATTCTCAATTCGAGCTGGTTCACGCAGTCCGGCAACTTCAACGCGCGGTTTTCCTGGCCGGCCGAATTCGTTGTCCGCAGCATCAAGGAGATGGGCTGGACAGGATTCTCGGTGGATTCGGCGCGCGTGCCCCTCACCAATATGGGACAGACGTTGTTCGAGCCGCCGAACGTTGCGGGTTGGCAGCTTGGGCGCGCATGGTTCGGCACGGGGCAGATGCTCGCACGCATGAATTTTGCGGCCACGCTCGCCGCGAATCAGAAGTTCAACCTCGCACGCTCGTTCACCACGACGGATCGCGCGCAGGCGCAGCGCGTGCTCAACGCGATGCTGCAGCGCCTGACGCCGGCGCCGTACCAATCGGTGGAGTTGAATGAACTTCTCGGTTATCTGAACACCGGCGGACCGTGGACCGGCTCCGAGACGCAGATGAATGCGAAAGCCGCAGGCTTGGCGCGGCTGATCGCCGGGTCCGGTGAGTATCAGTTCGTGTGAGGACGAATCGGTTCGTCTGAGGGACAAACATGGCGACCAAAGTCACGCGGCGGGAATTCATTCGCGGCGGAGTTGCAGCGTTCACGGTCAGCTTCGCGGCGCCGGCGTTTCTGGTTGACATCGCGCGCGCGCAGGGTGCGGTCTCCAGGAACCTGGTGGTCATCTATCTCGCAGGCGGCAACGACGCGCTGAGCACCGTCATCCCGTACACGGATCCCTTCTATTTCAGCCGCCGCCCCGCGATCGCGGTTCCCGCAGGCCAGGTGCTGCAGATCGGCAGCGACGGGTCCGGCAAGGCGCTCGGTCTTCACCCGCGGCTCACGGGCCTGCAGAAGATTTTCAACGAAGGTCACCTTGCGATCGTCCAGCGCGCGGGCTATGCAAACTCGAGTCGCTCGCATTTCCAGGGAACCGACATCTGGGGCACGGCGGACCCGAACAACTCCGGCGGCACTGGATGGCTGGGCCGCTACCTCGACGCGCTGCCGTCGCCCATCGATCCACTTGCTGCATGGAACACGTCGGGGGCCACATATCGAGCGCTGACAGGCACCACCATTGCCGTCCCCTCGATTACCAATCCAGCAGGCTATAGCTTCGCGAGCCCCAACGCCGGCGCCGAGGCGATAAACGAGCGCAACAGTGCCATCCGACTCGCATCGGCCGCAGGTCCCGATCGTCCGAACCTGGCCTTCGTCAACACCAGCGCCATGGAGGCTTTTGCTACCCTCGACCGCGTCGGCTCTGTCGTCAGCTACCAGCCGTCGGCGACCTACCCGAACAATGGCTTCGCCCAGGCGTTGAGGACGGTCGCCGGATCGATTGCGAAAGGCATCGGGACGCGCGTGTACTGGGTGCAGACCGGCGGCTTCGACACGCATTCAGGCCAGGGTAATGCGGGCGGCGGTGGCTATGCCACGTTGATGTCGACGGTTGGCGACGGCATCCTCGCGTTCTATCAGGACCTGCAGAATCAGGGGCTCCTCAACAGCACGTTGATGATTCAGTTCTCGGAGTTCGGCCGCCGCATTTCTGAAAACGGCAGTCAGGGAACCGATCACGGCGCAGGCGGCTTGATGATGGCGATTGGCGGACCGGTCCGCGGCGGCATCTACGGAACCGCGGCGGACCTCAATCCGCGTCCTGACAACAGCACACTGGAAAACGCCGGCGGGGACGTCACCTACGAGACGGACTTCCGGTCGGTATACGCCAAGGTGCTCGATGGCTGGATGGGAGCCGACTCAACTGCCATCCTCGGTGGGAACTTCCGCGTCAACGCACCCGCGTTTATCTGATTCGCCGGGTCCAAAAGGACCCGGCCTACCCGGCCGATCCCAGCCGCCTGTTTCTCGACAACCCGAATATTGCGGTCGTTAGTCCCCACGCAGCGAAACCTCCCGTCTTTCAGTGAAAAACATTGGGTACGAACACTGCAGCCGGCCGTGCGCGATCGGACGCTTGCAAGCGTCGGTCAAGCGCAAAGCCGCTGGAGAACGCCCATGCAATCGGGCAATCCGCTACTTGACCACTTGTTTCGACGCGCGGGATTCGGTGCAAGCGCCGCAGACCTGCAGGCCGTCGCCGGACTCTCGTATTCGGCGGCCGTGGACTACTTCGTCGATTTCGAAAAGCAGCCCGACGACGTGGATTCGAAGATCGGGTTGGCAGAGTACGTGGCCGTCACGTCTCGCGGGCAGTTCTCGCCGAGCACGAACATCGAAGACGCACGGCAACGTTGGCTGTTTCGGATGGTCCACAGCAAGCGCCCTCTCCAGGAAAAGATGGCGCTCTTCTGGCACAACCACTTCGGCGTCGCGTACAGCAAGGTAGCGGGCACTGTGGGAGCGGTGCTTGGTACGAAGATGATCGCCAACAAGTCCGGCGACACACCAGGGCCTCAGGGACATTACGAGCTGCTTCGTCAGATGGGGCTCAGCAGGTTCCGCGATTTGCTGATCGCCGTCGCGGAAGACCCGGCGATGCTCTGGTTTCTCGATGGTCGTACGAACACGAGCACCAGGCCGCAGGAAAACTTCGGCCGCGAGGTGATGGAGCTTTTTACGTGGGGACTAGGCCACTACGTCGAAGCTGACGTCTACGCGGCGGCCCGCGTCTTCACCGGATGGAACCTCCGAAGCGTTCCCGGCGCCAACAAGCAGGAGGCTGAAGCGTATCAAGAGTTCGTCTACCGCTCCGCGGCGCATGACACGACGGCGAAGACCTTCACGTTCCCGATCAACGGCGGCTCGAACACGATTCCGGCCCGCAGCGCCGCGGGTGGCATCCAGGATGGGTTTGATCTGCTGCTGTCGCTGGCGAATCATCCGGAGACCGCACGTCGTCTTGCGGGAAAGCTGTGGAACTTCTTCGTATCGGAACTCGATGCCGCCGATCCGGCTTTTATCGAGGGCGTCACGGATGTGTACGTGAGCAGCGGTACCGATATGCGCGCGGTACTTCGGTACATTCTGAACTCACGATGGTTCACGGACCCCGGCAACTTCAACGCGCGGTACTCGTGGCCCGTTGAATACGTTGTCCGCACCATCAAGGAAATGGGGTGGAATGGCTTCTCGGTCGACTCCGCGCGTGTTCCGCTCACCAACATGGGCCAGACCTTGTTTGAACCGCCGACCGTTGCCGGCTGGCAATTGGGACGGGCGTGGTTCGGCACAGGGCAGATGCTCGCTCGCATGAACTTCGCCGCGATGCTTGCGTCGAACCAGAGATTCAATCTCGCGCGCTCGTTCAGCCCCGCAGAGCGCGGGCAGCCCGACGACGTACTCGACGGCATGCTGAAACGAATGACTCCGGCGCCATTTGCGTCCAACGAAACCACCGAGCTGCTCGGCTACCTCGCCGCCGGTGGACCGTGGACAGGCTCCGATACGCAAATCAGTGTAAAGGCGCCGGGCCTTGCGCACCTGATTGCCGGATCCGGCGAATATCAGTTTGTGTAAAGAACGAAGATGGCGACCAGAGTCACGCGGCGGGAATTCATCCGTGAGGGCGTTGCCGCGTTCACACTCAGCTTCGCGGCTCCTGCATTCCTCGTCGACATCGCCCGCGCTCAGGGCGCGAGGTCTCGCAACCTCGTCGTCATTTATCTCGCTGGTGGCAACGACGCGTTGAGCACGCTGGTCCCGTACACGGACCCGTTCTACTACAGCCGTCGCCCGGGGATTGCCGTGCCGGCTGCGCAGGTTCTGCAGATCGGGACCGATGCGTCAGGCAAGGCCCTCGGGTTGCACCCCCGGCTCACCGGCCTCCAAGCGATCTTCAATCAGGGAAACCTCGCGATCATCCAACGCGCCGGCTACCTGAATTCCAGCCGTTCGCATTTCCACGGAACTGACATCTGGGGCACGGCGAATCCGAACGACTCTGGGGGCCCTGGGTGGCTCGGACGCTATCTCGACACTCTGCCCTCACCGATCGATCCGCTCGCGGGATGGAATACCTCCGGCGCCACGTATCGCGCGTTGACCGGCAACAAATTGTCACTCCCTTCCATCACTGATCCACGGAACTACAGTTTCGCGAGCCCGAACAGCGGGGCTGACGCGATCGACGAGCGCAACTCCGCGGTCCGTCTTGCTTCGATGGCGGGATCGGAGCGACCGAACCTTGCGTTTGTGAATGCGACCGCCACCGCTGCGTTCGCCACGCTCGATCGGGTCGGATCCGTTGTCGGTTATCAGCCCACGGTCACGTATCCGAACAACGGCTTTGCACAGGCGCTCAGGACCGTTGCGGGGTCGATCGTGGGAGGAATTGGCACGCGCGTCTACTGGGTACAAACCGGCGGGTTCGATACGCATTCGGGTCAGGGCAACGCGGGCGGCGGCGACTATGCCGACCTGATGACCACAGTCGGCGATAGCCTGCTGGCTTTCTACAGCGACCTGCGGAACCAAGGACTGCTCGACAGCACGCTGATGATTGGGTTCTCGGAGTTCGGTCGCCGCATTTCTGAAAACGGCAGCCAGGGAACCGATCACGGCGCAGGCGGCTTGATGATGGCGATTGGCGGACCGGTCCGCGGTGGCATCTACGGAACCGCGGCGGACCTCAATCCGCGTCCTGACAACAGCACGTTGGAAAACGCCGGCGGCGACGTCACCTACGAGACGGACTTCCGGTCGATATACGCCACGGTGCTCGATGGCTGGGTGGGAGCCGACTCAACCGTGATTCTCGGCGGGAACTTCCGGACCAACGCCCCCGCGTTCATTTGACGTGCCGGGTCCGAAAGGACCCGCCTACCCGACAACGCTTGCACCACCCTTAGAACAAGTAGGGCGCGTCCTTTTGGACGCGTCAACGTATGATTGCCCGCATGAAAAAACTCTGGACGGCTGCCGCGGCGGCCGTCTGCCTCATGACGTTCCTTCATGCGCAGCCGCGGGCGCAGAAGGACAGCGACGAGGCGAAGCGGGTCCACGACGCGACGACGATCTTCGACGAGATCATGGCCGCCGAGGACAAGTCCATTCCCACGGCGATTCTCGGCAAGGCGACGGGGATCGCGATCTTCCCGAGCACGATCAAGGCAGGCTTGGTGATTGGGGGCGTGCGCGGCCGCGGCGTTCTGAGCGGGCGGACCGCCGACGGATGGTCCTCACCGGCGTTTCTGACACTGACCGGCGGCAGTTTCGGCCTGCAGATTGGTGGAGAGTCCGCGGACATCATCCTCGTGATCAACGGTGATCGCGGGCTGCAGAATCTGGTCAGCAACCAGTTCAAGGTCGGCGCGGACGCCGCGCTTGCCGCGGGACCGGTCGGCCGCGATGCGCAGGCGGCGACCGATATTCAACTGCGCGCGCAAATTCTCAGCTACTCGCGCGCGCGCGGCTTGTTTGCCGGCGTCACGATCAACGGCAGCACGATTCGCCAGGATCAGGATGCCAACCAGCGGTTCTATGGAAAGCGTCTGACGACCAGGCAGGTCGTGCTCGAGGGTCAGGCGGGCGCACCGGAAGCCGTCGGCGAATGGCGCGCCGCGCTGGCGAAATACGCGAAGTAGGTCCGATACATCCGATCCGGCTAACCGCTCGTAGTACGTTTCGGGCACATGTGGCTTCTAGCGGTACTCGCGCGTCTGCAGCCCGCGGCCGAGTCGCAGGCGGAAGACGAATCGAGCCTGCGGCGCCTTGCGTCCGGCGATCAGGCGGCGGCGGCCCGCTTGTACGACCGTCACGCGCGGCCGCTCTATTCGCTCATTCTCCGCATCCTTGGCAACGAAACCGAGGCGGAGGACGTGCTGCAGGAGGTGTTTGCGCAGGCCTTTTGTCAGGCCTCGCGATATGACGCACGCCGCGGTGCCGTGGCCGCGTGGCTGCTCACCATCGCGCGTTCACGCGCCATCGATCGTCTTCGCGCACGCCGCACGCGCGTGGAGGCTCGCACCGGCGAGCAGACGCTCGGTGAGATGCCGGATGCGCAGCCTGACGCGGCGTCAACCATGCTCGACGAGGAACGGTCGCGCCTCGTGCGGCAAGCGCTCGGCGAATTGCCGATGCTTCAGCGGATGGCGATCGAGCTCGCCTACTACGAAGGACTCAGCCACAGCGAAATCGCCGAACGTCTCGAGCAGCCGCTCGGCACGGTGAAGACACGGATTCGGCTGGGCCTCCTCAAGCTTCGCGATGTGCTGACGGAGGGACTGGCGTGACGGCGCACGAGGAGCTGAAGGCGAACGCCGCCGGCTACGTGCTCGGCAGCCTGGACCCGGAGGAACGGCGCGCGTTTGAGTCGCATCTGTCGGGATGCGCAGAGTGTGCGGAGGAGGTCGCCTCGCTCCGGCCTGTCGTGGGTGCGCTCGCGACCGCGGTCCCGCAGGTTACGCCGCGTGCGGAGCTGCGTGCGCGCGTTCTCGCGGGTGCTGCTAGCGGACAAGCGCAGTCGCGCCGAAGCGCGTGGGAGACGCGCGTAGGCGGATGGCTGCCGCTCGCGGCGGCCATCATCATCGCGGTTGGCGCGGGTGTCTACGCCGTGCGGCTGCAGCGTCAGATTGGAGAGCTGCAGGCACGCTTCGATCAGGCACAGGCGACGACTGCCGTTCTGGCTGCCCCCGACCTTGCCCGTATCGATCTGCAGGGTCAGCAAGTCGCGCCCGACGCCCGTGCGCGGGCGTTGTGGAGCCGCTCGCGCGGTCTCGTGTTCACCGCGGCGAACCTTCCACCTGCACCCGCGGGCAAGGCGTATCAAGTGTGGGTCGTCACGGCGCAGGCACCGATCAGTGCCGGGCTACTAACCCCGGATCCGAGCGGCGCCGGCACGCAGTTCTACATGACGCCCGCCGACATCGCACCGCCTGTCGCCGTCGCCGTGACCCTCGAACCGGCAGGCGGTGTACCTGCGCCCACCGGCGAACGATTCCTGGTCGGCATGCCGTAGGTTCACACATCCAGTAGCCGCATCCCTCCGTAGACCAAGCAGGAGGTGTTCCGTGAGGAAGCTTGCTTGTGTCGTGCTGGCGGTGGTGGCGGCCGGCGCGTGTCTCAATCCATTGGGCGCGTCGAGCCACCGCGAGGCACCGCTCATCAGCCAGGATCCGCTGGCGGACAACACGGATGTCTACGCGTTTGTCAGTCCGGAGCGGCCAGATCGCGTGGTGTTGATCGCGAACTTCATCCCGCTGGAGTTCCCGAGCTCGGGACCGAACTTCTGGAAGTTCGACGACAACGTGCTCTACGAAATCATGGTCGATAACACCGGAGATGCTGTCGAGGACATCACCTATCAGTTCCGATTCACGACGCAGATCGCCAACGCGAACACCTTCCTTTACAACACCGGCCAGGTCACGTCGATCGACGATCCGGATCTGAACGTGCGCCAGTTTTTTACGTTGACAGAGGTGCGTGGGCCGCGTCGCACGGGTGCGCGCTCAATGATTGGCCAGAACCTCCATGTGATGCCGGCTCACGTCGGCCTCATCTCGGTGCCGAACTACGTGGGCGACCTCGGCTCTGGAGTCCATCAACTCTCGACGGACGGGATCAGAGCGTTTGCCGGTCCACGTGACGATCCGTTCTTCGTCGATCTCGGTGCGACGTTCGACCTGCTGCAGTTGCGCACGTTGAATGGAAAGACCGGCAGTGCGGTTGACGGCCTAGGCAACTACAACGTGCATACGATGGCCATCGAAGTGCCGATCTCGCGGCTGACGCGCACCGGGACGGCGCCGGCCGGCAGCTCCGATCCGAACGCGAGCATCGGCGTATGGTCGACTGCCAGCCGTCCGGCGATTACCACACGAACCCCGGGCAACGCGGTGACAAGCGGCGATTTCGTTCAGGTGTCGCGCCTCGGCATGCCTCTGGTGAATGAAGCGGTGGTCCCACTCGGTGTGAAAGATACGTTCAACGGACTCGAGCCCACTGGCGACGGGGCCGCACTCGGTTTCGTCACCAATCCGACCGTGCCACCACTGCTCCAGGCATTGTTTGGCTTGAGAACGCCTGCAACGCCGCGCAACGATCTCGTCACCATTTTTCTGACGGGCATTCCCGGACTCAATCAAATCGGAACGAGTCCACGCCCAGCGGAGATGATTCGGCTGAACATGGCTGTTGCTCCGTCGCGCAATCCGAGCCGTCTCGGCCTGCTCGGCGGCGACACGGCGGGTTTTCCGAATGGGCGGCGTCCCGCAGACGATGTCGTTGACATCGAGCTGCGCGCGCTCGCTGGCGGGACGCCATTCACGCCCGCGTTCAACATCGCGCCGAACAACGCGCTCACCGATGGGGTCGACGCAAACGACACGCCGTTCTTCTCGTCGTTCCCGTTCCTGTCGTCGCCGCATCCGGGCAATGAAACAGGCGGCCCACGGGTGCATTCGAACCCTGGTTCGACCAACTTGGACCCGTCCGGCCTGCGGCCATGAACAGGCGCTCCCGTCTGGTCTCGGTTGCCGCGGCGATCGTCGTCGGGGCCGCCGAACCTGGCGGTGGCCTCTATCGATAAATCTGTTGCAGCGCTGAATCGAGATCCGGATACCGGAACTGGAATCCGGCCCGTGTCGCTTTCGCGGGCAGGACGCGCTGACCGCTGAGGATCAGCGCGTCGGCCATCTCGCCCAGGAGCAACCGCAGTGCGAATGCAGGGGCCGGCGCGAATGCCGGCCGGTGCATCGCGCGCCCGAGCGCGTCGGCAAGTTCGCGGTTGGTGGCCGCGGCTGGCGCCGTCACATTCAGCGGACCGTCGATGCCGGGTTCGTCAATCGCCCATCGGACCATGCGAATCCAGTCGTCGAGATGAATCCACGACCAGTACTGCTCGCCTGATCCGAGGCGCCCGCCCGCGAAGAAGCGGAAGGGGAGTGCGAGTCTGGGAAGCGCACCGCCTGACGGATCGAGTGGAAGGCCCGTGCGAAGCAGGACGACCCGTGTCATCCGCGCCGCTTTCACCGCTGCGGCTTCCCAGGCGATGCAGACCGATGCCAGGAAATCGGATCCCGACGGCGAATCTTCGGTCAGCGCTTCAGATCCGTGCGCGCCGTAGAAGCCCACCGCGGATTGATTCAGAAACACTGATGGCCGCCGCGATACCTCTGACAGCGCGTTCACGATCGTCTCGGTCGCGTGCACACGGCTGTGGAGGATGTCCGCCTTGCGCGCTTCGGTCCAGCGTCCGGACTCCAGCGACGTACCGGCAAGGTTGACGATGGCATCGGCGCGTTCGAGCGCGGCTCGATCGGTCCAGGCTGCCTGATTCGGGCCTTGTGGATGGCGACTGATGATCGTGACGTGATGACCGTCCGCGCGAAGCGAACCGGCGAGAGCCGTTCCCAGAAAACCGCTGCCACCGGCGATGATGACCTTCATGCGGCCGACACTTCGCGCGCGTGCGCTTCGCCTTCAGCAACATTCACGCGCATCAGGACGAGGGCCCCGCAGACGAAGAAGACAATCACGGACAGCACCGCGGCGCGGCTTGAACCAAAGATGCTGACGGAAGCAGCGAACAGCGCGGGGCCGGCAATGCCCGCGAACTTTTCGAACACTGAGAAGAACCCGAAATACTCGGACGACTTGTGCTTGGGGATCATGCGCGCGAACAGCGACCGGCTGAGCGCCTGGCTGCCCCCCTGCACCGTTCCGACGAGAAACGCCAGCGCAAAGAACTGCCATGTCGAGTTCATGAAATAGCCCAGCACGCTGATACCCGTATAGACGCCCAGGGCAAGAAAGATCGCCGTCTTCGCGCCGATGCGCGAGGCCAGCGCGCCGAATAGAAACGAGAATGGAATGCCGACGAACTGCACGACCACAAACGCCGCGATCTGCGCGTTCTGATCGATTCCGATTTCGGCGCCGTAAATCGCGGCCATACGGATGATCGTCTGAATACCGTCGTTGTAGAGGAGAAAGGCGACGAGCATCAGAAACGCCTGGCGATAGCCGCGCAGCTCGTGAAAGGTCTCCCACACGCGCACGAACGCGGCGCGAACGGCGTTCTCGTGTGCCGTTTCATCGGACTCGAGCACACGGGGTGGCTCCGGCACGCCGCGAAACAGCGGTATTGAGAACACCAGCCACCAGACGCCGACGCTGATGAACGACAGCTTGATGCCGGTCACCGTGTCCGGGATGCCGAACGTCGTCGGCGTCAGGATCCACAGCAGGTTGATGACGAGGAGGATGCCGCCGCCGAAGTAGCCGATCGCATAACCCGCGGTCGAGACGCGATCCATTTCTTGCGGCGCGGCGATGTGGGGCAGCAGCGAGTCGTAGAAGACGAAGCTCGACGCGATGGCGATGTTCGAGATCATGAACAGCAGCGCCGCGTACATCCATTCGCCGCGACCGATCGTCGCCAACGCCATCGTGGCGACGACGCCGAGGGCAACGAAGATCGCGAGCATGCGTTTCTTGATGGCGCGGTAGTCGGCGATCGCGCCGAGGATCGGGCCGAGAATCGCCGTGATCGTCACGGCGATCGTCGTCGCCCACGCAAACCGCGCCGTCGCCGTCGCCGCCGGCAGTCCGGCCGCGGCGAACGAGCTGAAGAACGGCGGAAAGACCGCGGTGATGACGGTCGATTGAAACGCGGAGTTCGCCCAGTCGTACATCGCCCAAGCGCGGAGCTCGGGGCGATTGAGGCCGAGGCGATCGAGGAGGCTCATGTCAGAACGTGCGGCGTGCCACCCATTCGCGGAGCAAAGAATCGACGACGACGTAACGCGGACCTTCCTTCAGCAGCACGTCTTGTTTGGTCAGCGCCGCGAGCGACTTTTGAATCGTTGAGGGTCCGCCGAGCCGGTGACGCGATCGTGCGTCGGCGGAATGAATTTCACGTCCTCCCTGGAGCACGACCGCGCGCAGGGTCGCGCGCTGTTGCAGCGTCAAGCGCTGCCAGAGCGCCTCGAAGATCGTCTCCTGCTCGGACAACAGCCGCGTCAGGGTTCCGTGGAGATCTTCGAGCGTCGCTTTCCTCGCGCCCTTGGCCCGCACATCGTCCCACGTTTCATGCGCGAGCCGCTGCACGTCGTACGGCAGGTTGCCGGCGAGCTCGACGATCGCTTCGGCGACGCCGGCGTCCGGCTTCATGCCGGTCTTGACGAAGCGCTGCTCGATGAAATCGCCGAACAACGTCGGCGATATTTTGTGGAGCCGCATCACCGGACCAGCTTTGTAGAAGGGGCGCCTCGGGCCAATCATTTTCTCCATCAGGCTCGGTTCTGAGCCGGCGAAGATGTATCCGACCTGACGCTGACGTTGTGTCGCGGCACGCAGCGCATGTTCGACGCTGCCGCCGTTGAAACTGTCGATCGCCTGGAACTCGTCGAGCGCGACGACGACCGTACGCTTGCGCTCGCCGGCGAGCTTGCCGGGAAGCATGAAGACTTCGTTCGCGAGGCGATTCAGATCGCGTGTGGTCGTCACCTGCGGAAATGCAACCGAGAACCGCCCCAGGCCTGATTCTTTCGGTTCATAGCGAATCTCCGGACGCGTCGAGACGATCGCCTCGGTGAGCCACGTCCGCGCGCGATCCCATTTCGATTCGACCGAGGCAATGGCCCGCGCGTAACCCTCCAGGAACGCGAGGTACGAGCTATAGCTGCTGACGGTGAGCTCGATGGTGAGCGCTCCGCGTCGTCGGAGTGCGTCGAGGGCCTGGTGGATGAGCGAGGACTTGCCGTACCGCCTCGGGGAGATGAGGAAGACCTTCTGCCCGTTGCCCAGATCGGACACGAGACGGTCGAGCTCCGGTTCGCGGTCCACGAACGCGTCGCGCGGGACCACCTCACCATACACGAAGGGGTTGTCCATGTCGTTACGCTGATCGGCGTACTGATTACGCCAGTGGGCGCAATTAGATTACGCTACTTGGCGTAATGATTACGCTACTTGGCGTAACGGTCAAGCGGGAGCTGGCCCGTATAGACCGCCATGCCCACGACCGCGTCCACCTGATGCCCGTCGAGCAGGTCGATTTCCTCCCACGTCGTGATGCCGCCGGCGGCGGTGACCCGACGGCCCGTGGCCCGGCGGACCGCCAGGATGGCGTCGATGTCGGTTCCCTGCATCAGCCCTTCCTTGTCGACATGCGTATACAGAAACTCGCTGCAGAACGGTTCGAGCGCCCGGACAGCGTCGACGGCACGAATCGGCAGCATGGTCCGCCAGCCGTGAATGGCCACATGCCCGCCGCGGCTGTCCACCGCGGCGATGACGCGCTCGGCGCCGACCGCGGCTGAGAGCGCCTGCGCGAATTCCACGTCGACGGCTCCATTGCGGAAAAGCGCTGAGCTGGCGATGACGGCATGGGCGCCGTGGCCGAGGACCGCAGTAGCCCGGTCAATCGAACGGACGCCGCCGCCAACGCGGCAGGGAAGCCGCCGGCAGATGTCCGCGACCATGGCGGCGTTATCGCCCTCTCCCTTGGCCGCGTCGAGATCGATCAATTGCACGCGGGGAAACCGGGAGAACCTGCTGATCCACGTCTCGGGATCGGTCGCTTCTATGGCGAGCGTCTCGCCTTGGACCAGCTGAACGATCCGGCCGCCCTGGAGGTCGATCGAGGGGATCAGCATTTGGTTGGTGGTTGGCGGTTCGTGGCGGAGAACTCACATCCGGACCGGAATGTTCCGCCCGTTCAGATACTTCTTCAACTCGCTCACGCTGGTGTCGTCGTAGTGAAAGATCGAAGCGGCCAGCGCGGCGTCGGCGCGGCCGTGCGTGAAGACATCGTAGAAGTGGTCGAGATCTCCGGCACCTCCGGATGCAATGACGGGGATGTTGACGGCGTTGGCGACAGCGGCGGTCATGTCGCAGTCAAATCCGGAGCGCGTGCCGTCGCGGTCCATCGACGTGAGCAGGATTTCACCGGCGCCGCGCGACTCGGCTTCGCGCGCCCATTCGACGGCATCACGCGCCGCGTCCGACGTCCCGCTTCTGACATAGACCGCGAACCCGTTTCCGCGCCGCTTGGCATCGATGGCGACGATGACGGCCTGGCTGCCGTATCGGCGCGCCAGCGTGCTGATGAGGGTGGGATTGTTCAATGCCGCGGTGTTGAGGCTGACCTTGTCCGCTCCCGCGTCCACGGCCGCAGCCGCATCGCCTTCCTTCCGGATGCCGCCGCCGACGGTCAGCGGCAGGAAAATTCGATGCGCGACTGCGCTGATCGTCTTGGCGAGCGCCTGCCGGCTTTCCAGCGTCGCGGTGATGTCCAGGACGACGACCTCGTCGATCCCTTCGACGTTGTAGCGCTGCGCCAGCTCCGCCGGATCGCCGGCATGGCGCAACTGCTGAAACTGAACGCCCTTGACGACCTGACCATCGCGAACATCCATGCAGGCGATGATGCGTTTGGTCAGCACTCGGCCTCCGCACGGGTCGCTGCGGCCGGCAGGGTGCGTGTGACCTCGAGAAAGTTGCGGATGATCTGCAGGCCGGCGTCGCTCGACTTCTCGGGATGGAACTGAACCCCGAAGACATTGCCGCGTTCGACCACCGAGGCGAATGTGTCGCCGTGCGTGGTCGCCGCGACGCAGGCCTCGGTTATCGGCGCCGCATACGAGTGCGTGAAGTACACGTGTGCGCCATCGTCGAGGCCAGCCAGCATCCGGCTTCGCGGACCTGAAAGGTCCGCGCCGCGTGGAGTGGGTCCGCGGAACTTCAAGGCGTTCCAACCTACATGCGGAATCTTCAGGCCGGCTTCGGCATCACCGCGCAGCCGGGTCACACGTCCTTCGAGCACGCCAAGGCCAGGGACGTCTGGCGCCTCATCGCTTCCTTCGAAGAGCCACTGCATACCGAGGCAGATCCCGAAAAGCGGCGTCCCCCGCCTCACGGTCTCCGCGATGGCGTCGCGCCACGGTCCGACGAGCGCGGCGGTCGAGGCAAAATTGCCGACGCCGGGCACGATCAGCGCCGAGAATCGCGGACATTCCTCCGGCCGTGCCGGCGTGGCGAAGTTCGCCCCGAGCGCGGTCAACGCTTTTCGAACCGACGTCAGATTCCCGGCGCCGTAGTCGATCAACGCGATCACAGCAGGCCTTTCGTGCTCGGCAGCATCTTCGCGAGTCGCGCATCGCGCGCACAGGCGACGCGCAGCGCTCTCGCGAACGCCTTGAAGACCGCCTCGATGTGATGGTGGCTCGAGCGCCCGTAGAGGACCTTGACGTGCACGTTCGCCCGCGCGCCGGACGCGAACCCGTCAAAGAAGTCGTGTACCAGCTCGGTCTGCAGGTCGCCGACCATTGGGGTCTTCACCTTGAGGTTGACGACGGCATGCGGGCGCCCGCTCAGATCGATGGCGGCGACGGCGAGTGTCTCATCCATCGGCATCAGGAAGTAGCCCGCGCGGTTGATGCCTTTGCGGTCGCCCAGCGCCTTCAGAAGCGTCTCGCCGAGCGTGATGCCGACGTCCTCGACGGTGTGGTGCTGATCGACGTCGAGGTCCCCTGTTGCCTTCAGCGCGAGATCGAAACCGCCGTGTCGCGTCAACAGCTCCAGCATGTGATCGAAGAAGCGGATGCCGGTGCTGACGTTGTAGCGCCCCTCGCCGTCAATGGTCAGGCGTCCCTTGATCTGCGTCTCAGTGGTGCGCCGATTGAATGCTGCGCCGCGCTTCATTGAGCCTGCCTCGCTGCCATGACCGACTCGAGCGCGGCAATGGCGGCGCTGGTGTGCTCGAGCACGCCGGTCGTAATCCGCACGCATCCGGGCGTCGCCGGATCCTTCGACCGATCTCGGACGTGGATCCTGCGCGCGGAGAGTGCCTGGATGAACGGCGTCGTGTCGCCGACGCGAACGAGAACGTAGTTCGCCGCGCTCTCCCAGTACTGCAGCCCAAGACGGCGGCAGGCCGCATAGAGCAACTCGCGCGACTCGGCCACTTCCGCGGCATAGCGCGGCAGGAAATCGGTGTCTTCGAGCGCGGCCTGAACAGCCGTCAGCGCAACCACATTGATATTGAAGGGCAGTGTGACATCGCGGACCGGCTGCAGTGCTGGTGGCTGACCGATGACGATGCCGACGCGCATGCCCGCAAGGCCGTAGGCCTTGGAAAACGTTCGACCCACGAGCACGTTCGGATGCTGCGCGACCTGCGGCAGAAAACTCTCGCCGCCGAACTCGATATACGCCTCGTCAATCAACACGATCGCATTGCCGGCCGCGGTGCTGATTCGTTTCAGGTCGTCGATCGAAATCAACTGACCAGTCGGGTTGTTCGGCGTATTCAGGAAGATCATCCGCGTGCGCGGCGTAATCGCCCGGATGACGGCATCGGTCGGAAAGCTCAGGTCGGGGTTCGCGGGTACCCGGACTGCACTCGCTCCCGCTGCCGCTGTCGAATTCGGATAGGGATCGAAAGCCGGCGTCGGAACAATCGTCTCGGCGTCATGGATACGGGCCTTCGAGATGTGGCCGATGGCGGCATTGAGAATGCCTTCGTCGAGCCCATTGGTCAGCAGCACCCACTCTGGGTCGACGTCGAAGTACTTCGCGATCGTCAACACGAGGCTGGGGTAAGACGGGTAGGTCGATATGTCCGTCGGCTTCAGACGACGGATCGCATCGATCACGCGAGGCGAGCAGCCGCCCGTGTTCTCGTTGAGGTGCAGCCGCAGGCCTTCGCCCGGATCCGGATAGCCCTGAATCAGCATCATGAATTCCGAAAGCGGGTCCGCTTCGCGGAACCCGCCCCACGTACGCGCGAACCCTTCCGGTCCGAGAATCGAATCTCAATCGACCGCGCGTGCCCCTCAAGCCCCTCTGCGCGCGCCAGTGCAACGACGCTCGGAGCGATGCCTTTCAGCCCCTTTGACGTGAGTCTCTGGACGGTGATTTGCCGGACGAAGTCGCTGGCCGACAGCCCTCCACGAACGCGCGCTGCGCCGGCGGTCGGGAGCACGTGATTCGATCCAATCGCATAGTCCCCCGCAACCTGGGCCGACCACGCTCCGACGAATACCGATCCGGCGCTCTTCACCTGCTTCGCCAACCGCTCATCGTCAACGACGAGATGCTCGGGCGCTGCGTCGTTGGCCAGCTCCATCGCCTCGCGCACCGATGCGGTGACGATGATGCCGCCATGAGTGGCCAGCGACTCGCGTGCGGGGCCGTCGGCAGGCATCTGCGCCTCGATCTCCTGTGCGACACGGCTCGCCAGCGCTCGGCTTGGGGTGACGAGGACGGCCCGCGCGTCAGGGTCGTGTTCGGCCTGCGCGATGAGGTCGGCCGCGAGCCAGCCTGCGTCGCCTTTCGAGGCAACGACGAGGATTTCGGTCGGCCCCGCGTAGAAATCGATTCCGCAATCGCTGGCCACGAGCGCCTTCGCCGCCGCGACGTATCGATTGCCCGGACCAACGATCTTGTCTACGCGCGGAACCGACTCGGTGCCATAGGCGAGCGCCGCAATCGCATGCGCACCGCCGAGCCGGAACATGCGCGATACGCCTGCTTCGAGCGCTGCCGCCATCACCACCGGCTCAGGACGCGGGCACACGGCGATCACGTCATGTACGCCTGCGGCGACGGCTGGAATGGCCGTCATCAGCAGCGAAGAGGGAAGTGGATACCGGCCGCCGGGAACATAGCAGCCGACTCGATCCAGCGCCACGATCCTCTGTTCGACCGCGATGCCGCGACCGATGCGTGCTTTCCAGCCGCGTGGGACCTGCCGTTTCGAAACGATGCGTATATTGGCCGCGGCGCGTCGCAGAGCGCCGCGGACGGAGGCAGGCACCCGACGCGCGGCTGCCGCCATTTCCTTCGGCGAAATCTCGGCTTGCCCGTCGAGACCGTCGAACGTGTGCGCGTAGCGCAGCAGCGCTCGGTCACCATGCTGACGCACGTCGGCGACGATCTCCGCGACCCGGCGGTCCGTCTCCGCGTCCCGCACCCGCTGCGGCGACAGCAACTCGCGCACCGCGTTCCGATCAGTTGATTCGACGATTCTCACGAGCGAGATGCCCATCTGCCGGGTCCGAAAGGACCCGGCCTACACGTTTCAACTCTCACAGCACGATCTTGTTCAACGGGTACTCGACGATCCCCTGGCCGCCTGCCGCTTTGAGTTTCGGAATCAGGTCGCGGACCGTGCGTTCCTCGATGATGGTATTGACGGCGACCCATTCCTCGTCGCTCAGCGACGAGATCGTCGGACGCTGCAGCGCCGGCAGCTGCTGCAGCACCTTGTCGAGGTCACGTCGACGAACATTCAGCATCAGGCCGACGCGCCCCTGGGCCTCGATCGCGGCACGAAGCAGCAACGAAATGTTCTCGATTTTCGTCCGCTTCCACGCCTCGGCGAGCGCATCCTGATTCGCGATGAGTTGCGTATTCGATTCGAGAACGGTATCGAGAATCCGCAGCCGGTTTGCGCGGAGCGTCGAGCCCGTTTCGGTCGCTTCGACGATCGCGTCGGCGAGTACCGGTGGTTTGACCTCCGTGGCGCCCCACGAAAACTCGACGCGCTTGACGGGAACCTTCAGCGTTTCGAAGTAGTTCTTGGTAACCTGCACGAGCTCGGTCGCAAT